>FWWM01002925.1_pt1 | contig 27799 bp, 18 predicted proteins | sample 2228351 | NCBI WGS metagenome assembly FWWM01 (sample SAMEA103939774, study PRJEB20133) | metagenome | reverse complement strand
GCAGCCCTTCTCTTGCCTCATTAGCACCCTCATTGATGTCAACCGTTGCTCAGAAAGGTGGCGGGGGTGGCAGGGAGCCTAAAGGAGAGCGGACGGTGGCTGTCCCCACAACGGCTTCCCCTTGGTTGCCCAGTTGGTCGCGGGCACGAAGGCGAAAGGTGTAGCGCTGGTCTTGCAGTTCTGTCGGTGGGAGCGAAAACTGAGCAGCGACATTTCCGTTCGGGTCGGGCGTGAGGGAGCGCTCTTCAATGGGTTGCCCGTCTCGCTCCACGCGCAGCATCACTTCCGCCACTCCCGATGGGTCCGTGACGGTGGCTTGCACTTGCACGACGCCACCTGTGAAAGGCAAATCCACGCTCGCACCTGTCACTTGCGGTGTGGGGCTGATGCGCACCAAAAAGCCAGAGATGCGGGGCGGTTCGGTATCACGGGGTGTTGGTCCGCCATTCCCGCCACCGCAGCCAATCAACACAAAAAGGGTGGTAGGAAGCAAGAGCCAAAGATGCCAGCGCATGGCTGTCCCTCCTTTTGTTACCGCAGGCGCAACCAGAGGGTGGCTTGGGCTCGGCGCCCTTGTTCGTCTTCCGCACGCACCCGCAGCAAGTAGATGCCGGCTGGCAGCAACTGCCCCATTGCATCTGTGCCGTCCCACACCAGTCGGTGCGTTCCCGCTGAGCGCCACTGCCCTACCTCCACAAGGCGGACGGTTCGCCCAGTAAGCGACTGGACAGAAACTTCCACCCGCGCAGGAGCGCTCAAGCCGAACTCTATTGCGACAGTGCGACCGCGCAAGGGGACGGTGCGCAAGGAACTCACCCGCAACGGTTGTCCCTGCCCTTGTTCTGCCACCACAAACAACTGCCGCTGCTCCCCGGCAGCCAAGCGGAAGCGGTAAGCGCCTGTCCGCAACGAGAAAGTAGCGTTGGCAACAGGGTCAATGAGCGTCAAGCGCCACTTGCGCCCCAACGCTGCCAAGTTGCCGCCGCTGACGGTTACTTCTTCCTCCCGTTCGCCACCCGTAACGGTCAGCGTCCAGACAACTTTGGCAGCGATGGGTTTGATGACAGCCCCCAGCAATGTGCCATCTTGCCCTAACAACGCTGTCCGATGAGGAGCCGTCGGGTGGGGCGGGAGTACCACGCTTGTTCCCTTCCCGTCTTGGCTCAACCCCAACAGCAAAGTGGCGCTTTCCGTCTCTCGCTGCACTTGAAGGCTGAACAGTTGCCACTGAGTTGAACGAACTGGAACTTCTTCCTTGCGAGCGCTGAAGGGAACGGGAACAATGAGGGTGCAAGGCTGATAAGCGTAAGCGAAGTAGGCTTCCCACGGCTCAATCGTGCCCTCAAACTCACCTTGCGCAAGGGTGCGGTCGTAAACAAGCCGATAGGTGCGGGCAGCGCTGTCCCAGCGGAACAGGAAGGGCGCAACGACAGTTGTCGCCTGCGCCAACGGTTGGGTGATGCCGCCAAAGCGAACTTGTATCGTGCTTAACCGCCATGGGAGCGAAACGGGAATGGGGAAACTGATAAGGTTCCAACCCGTCTGCAGCGTGATTTCCACTGTGTCGCGGTCAGGCAACCGCCCCGTTCTCGGTCGGAAGGAAACGCTCTGGCGCGGCTTGATAAAGAATCCGACGCCGCTGGACAGGGTGGTGACGGGAGCGTTGGGGTCAATGAACTTCCATGGGTCTCGGGGGTTCAAGGGGTCGTAACGGACAATGCGCCCTTGCAGCGCTTGCGGGTCAATGCCTAACAAGTCGCTAACCGTCGGCGGTTCTTGCCCTGTAGGCACGACGGGAGGCAGGAACGGAACACCTAAGCCTCGCACTTGCTCAGCGGGCACATTGTCCAACTTCGGCAACACTTGCACCCGATACACCCTGTTCCAGTCGGACGGTAAGCGGACGCCATCGCAAACAATGGCAAGACGGTGAGTGCCGGGCGCATCAAAGGTGACGGAGAAGGTTGCCTCGCCGTTGTCGCCTGTCGTTTGCACTTGCGACCGCGTGACGAACCCTTGCTGGATGGTCAGGGTAACGCTGCGGTTGGGGACGGGATTGGCATGGGCATCAGACGCACGGACCGTCAGCGTCAGTGTATCGCCCACCAAGCGCACCAGCGGGACAGTGAGCGAACTTTGCAACGCAATTTCCTGTTGCGCATCGGTGAACCAAAGTTGCTGCACGATGCCCGGTTGCACCACGACGGTAATCGTTTGCTGTGGGAGATCAGGCACGCTGATAGAAATGCTCATTGTCCCCGCTTTGGTGCCCACTGATAGCGTCACTTGGGCAGAACCGTTCACTGTGCCGTCTTCATCCGCCAGTTGGAGAGCGCTGGTGGTGCGGTCGCCGTCAACCACCAACCAAACTTGCGGCAATCCCTCCACAGGCACGATGCCCACTTGGAAGCGAACAGGAGCGTCCGTGCGAGCAACAGGGTTGCCCTTCTCGTCCATCAGGGAGGCACGCAGCGCAACGGTGCCGTTGACAGGAACGAGAACTTTCCCTTCCGCATCCGCAGCGGGGACAGTGGCGATTGTCAAGGAAGCGGGAGCGCCAACGGTGATGTTGACCGTTCCAGTTGCGACAAGGGAGGTGCCAATCACTTCTGCCTGCACGGTAAGGACACCAACGCGCCCCGTGAGAGTGATGACGACAGTGGACTTGCCATCCTCAGCGGTTTCCTTCTCAACGCTGCTGCTCCCCTCAATTGCGCCAAGAGCAACAGGCGTGATCGTCCATCGCACTCGTTGGTTAGCGATGGGGTTGCCTGCAGCATCGGTGACCGCCAGCGTCGCTTGAACGCTCGGTTCCGTCGCTGGCACGGTTTCGCTGCTGAGGCTCAACTGCGCTCGCGCTGGCGGTCCCGCCACAACTTCTACGGGCAGCGAATGAGAGACATCGGCGGACAAGGTGCTAAGAGCAGCGGGCAAGGAAGCGGCAGCGGTGTAGGTGCCTAAAGTCGCTTTGCGGGCGTCAGCGATGAGGGCAATTGTCAAGGAAGAACCGCCCAACACGGTTCCCGCTGCGGGCGTTACGCCGAAGGCGAATTGAGCATCGCTGCGCACTAGTTTCGCCCAGCCGAAATCAGGGGCATCATCTTGCGTGCCTGTGGTATTGTCCGTCAACTGGGCACGCACCCATAGGCTGCTGGGGTTGCCCAAATCTGCCCACTTGACACCTACTTCAATAGTGCGTTCGCCAACCGTCAAGTAGGCTAAGGGGCGGCGGGTATTGTCAACCCAAAGGGCTTGATCGGTGGCGGTCAAGCGAACTTGCGCATCGCCGGTTTTGTCGCCATTCGCATCAAGGTCAATGGTTAGCGTCATTTCCGTCAATGTCGTTAGAACTCGCCCCACCAACTCCGCGCGGAAGAAAAGGGTGTCGCCACGCTCTTGCACCCAAAGGCGTCCCAAGTTGAGGATCACTCTGGGAGGGAGCGACAGTTCGCTAAGCGCTGCTTCGTTGGGGTCAGCGATGAAAAGTAGCCAATCCGCTAACCCGGGAACGGTCGCCAGTTCCACTGGCGAATCGGCAGGGCGAGGTCCGGGAGGCAAGAAGAACCGCGCTTGCGAAGGGGCGACCAGCCTCAACCCTTCCGCAAAGTGGAACGCCAACAGATGATGCCGCGCAGCGCCCGCATTCTTCAGGCTGCCGAAAACCATCCCCACTTCCCCGGCTTTCAAAGCGTTCGCTCCTGTCAGCGCCTCCGCGCCGAAATTCTCCAACGCTGCGCTCGTGGCGATTTCCCGAATGCGCAAGATGTAAGAGCCGCGATTTTGTCCGCTCCCTGCCCCATCGTCGGCAACGACCTGCACAAACACTTCCCCGCCGTTGCCCTTGACAATCGCAACGGGGTCGCGCCCTAAGTAGTTGGCGTTTACCATTAGCGCCTGATCGGGTGGGAGCGGTTGTCCAGTCGCATCGGTGATGGCGAGTTTCGCATCCAATGTGGAACCCAATTGCCATGCCCGCACTTCCACCCAGAACGCTTTGCCTGCGGGAGCAGAAAACTTAAACCAGTCTTCTTCGCCAATCAAGTAAGCGCGCTCTGACGAAAAGTCGGTAGGGTTGTCAATAGCGTGAGCAGAAACAGGCAAGTTGTTGGGTTCGTAAGGGTCAGCAGGGGAAATGATGGTGAGGGTGGCGGGGTCGGTAGTGATCGTCGGGGCGTTTGTCGCGCTGATTTGCGCAACCAATCCCACGCTGCCCTCCACAGCCGCAGTGGTGCGGAATCGTAGCGCCATTGTTTGCCCCGGCACTACTTCAGGTAGGTTCCACACGATCTCGCGCCGCGAGGGGTCAAAAGTGCCCCCGTCCAGTGGAGTGATGTCAGCCAGGTTAGGCGGGATGCTGGGGACTTTCACCGTAACGATGACGGCTTTCCCGTTCCCCGTGTTGGTCACCCGCACCGTCCAATCAACAGTTTCGTCCACCACTGCTTCTGGCGCTGAGACCTCAATGCGGGAACCCGCGAGGTTCGGGAGACCGAAGACGGGTGGGGGCGGAATTTTCCGCAGGGCTTCAAAAGTGTCAATGCGCCCCGAACCGTAATCGTTGTCCTTGCCAGGCGGTCCCAAGTCCACCGCTGTTTGCTCTAACGCCTGCTTGAGGAAGTCCACATCTATCTCGTTGTCGCGATTGTTCTTGATGGCGAGAGAAAGCATGAGCGCCACTGTGCCTGCGACATGGGGGCACGCCATAGAAGTTCCGTCAAACCGTTCATAACCGCCGCCGGGCACAGACGAGTAAACATCCACGCCAGGCGCTGAGACATCGGGCTTGATAATGTCGCCAATCCCTTCCCAGAACACGGGGCCACGACTGGAGAAATCGGCGATGCGGTCGTTGATGTCCGTTGCGCCCACGCCAAACGCCATCGGGTAATCGCCGGGCGAACGCGTTGTGCGGGGAGCGGGACCCTCGTTGCCGACGATGAAAGCGGGGAAGATGTTGGCAGCAATCCAAGCGTTGATAATGTCTTGCCATTCAGGTATCATGTTGGGGGAGTGACCAGGGATAGTGCCCCACGAGTTGTTGACCACATCGGCACCGTCGTTAGTATTAGGGTCACCGTCAGGGTCCATCACCCATTGCATGCAGGCTGTTATCCATTCAAAAGTGCCGAAGCCAAAACGGTCAAATGCTTTCGCAGAGATTAAATTTGCGCGCGGCGCCACGCCGATGTGAACGCCGCTGGCGTTCCCACCAGCAATCGTGCCCGACACATGAGTGCCATGCCCTTGGTCATCATAGGGGGTTGGAAGACCGTTCACAGCGTCAAACCAACCGTTGACGGGGCGCAGTTTCCCTCGCAAATCGGGGTGGTTAGGGTCAATGCCGGTGTCAATCACACCGACGACAACCCCTTCCCCTTGCACCTGAAAGGTCTGCCATGCCTCAGGCACGCGGATTTTTTGCAAACCCCAAGTATAGGCTTGTTGGATGGTGATGCGACGGGAAGGGGTAGGACGAGGGAGGGGGACGGTGATGTTCGGGCGGATGGCTAAAACTTCGGGGTGCTGCCGCAACGCCTCAAACACCCGCTCCGTCCCTTCTACCGCGATGGCGTTGATAATCCAGAAGCGGCGATAACGCCGCACCTCGCCTTGCTGGCGCCAAGTCTCCAGTTGAGGAATCAACGCCCGTTGACTCAGGTCAGCGGTGCGCATTAGCACGCGTTTGACCGCAGCACGGTTCCCAAAAACGGCGGCTAAGTTGGCTTTGCTCTTGAGGACGACGATGCGGGTTTCGTAGCGGGGAGACTGTGTGAGCCCTTGCTGCCATCCCACCACCAAGGCGACAGCCACCAACCCCACCAACAACCAAAACGAGCACCGCAGTCGCATTCTTGTCACACCTCCCAAACCAAAGCACAAATGACAAGCCACCTTTGTTTTAGCACCCTGAGGTAGCCATGTCAAGGTGGCGAGGGCTCAATGAAGGTGACCGAAGAGAAGGAGCAGCCCTAACACCAAGAGCACCCCACTGACGAAGTAGCGCTCGTGGGCTTCGTGCAAGCGGGCGAGGCTGCGCTCCCATCCGCGATAACCCAGTAACACGAGCAGCACCATCAACATCGCTGCCAAAAAACTGCTGAAAGCAGCAACTACAATGGCATGGAGCCAACCCAATCGGACGGCAGCAGCGAAGAAGATGAGCAGCAACCCCTCGCACGGGGAGAAAACCAAGGCCGCAAACAAACCCGCTTTCGTAAGGGTTTGTCCCGCATCGTGACAATGCTCGCACTCAGGGTGGTGGATGTGGCGATGCCTGTAAAGGTTTGGGGCGAAGAAGATCAACACTGCCAAGCCCACAAAGATGGTGCCGATAAGACGCGTTGCCTGTTCGTGGAGGAAATGGGCAACGCCCTCGCCCACCAAGCCCACTACTCCTGCCAATGCCACAAGCATTAAAGCGTGAGCAACCGCTGCTCCTGCTGTGAAGCGCAGAAGTTCGCTTTTGCGCCAACGGTAAGCGCGCGCTGCTGCCACAAAGGGCAACCAGTGATTGGGCAATAAAGCGTGGAGCACCGCTGTGCCTATGCCTATCCCAAGAAAGCCCCAAAAACTTGGGTCGTTCATCTTCGTTGCCTCCTAAGCCAAAAGAGCCAACACCTGCTCAACGGTTACTTCCGCCAGACTGTCCACAACCAAGTCTGCTTCCGACAACGCCTCACGCGGGTTCGTGGTGGTAACAGCGATGCATTTCATGCCAGCACGCTTGGCAGCGATGACCCCGGCAACGGCATCTTCAAAGACGACGCACCGCTCAGGGGGCACCCCAATCCGCTGCGCCGCTGTCAAGAACACTTCAGGGTCTGGTTTGCCTTTCGTGACATCTTCGGCACCGACGAAAGCGTGAAAGACATCGCTCAACCCCAGTTGCTCAATGGCGAAAGCGATGTTCACGCGGGGCGTGGAAGACGCAAGGGCGCACCGAAAACCCGCTGCCTTCAACCCGCGTAAGAGTTCCACTGCGCCGGGCAGCGGTTGCAAGCGACCGCGCGCCACTTCCCGATACAGCGCTTCTTTGCGTTCGCCCCATTGAGCGATTTGCTCTTCGGTTGCGTGAGGCACTAACTGTTTGATGATGGCATCGTTGCGTTGCCCGAAAGTTCGGCGGAAGAACTCGGGCGTCATCACGAACCCTACTTCCTCTCCCAGCCGCACCCAACTTTCGTAGTGGAACTGTGACGAGTCCACCAAGACACCGTCTAAGTCAAATAGTGCGCCCAAAAGCATTTGCTATCCCTCCGTTCCAGTGTGGTGTGGAACTTTCCCCTTGCGCTAATGCGTTAATGGCTATGGCACCAGCATTCTGGTAGAGCGGAGGTGCAAAGATGGATGCGCCTTTCGGGTTGGCTGCTGACTTCAGCGCTGATTTTAACGCTGACGGAAGCAACTGTGCTATTCGCCCAAAACACCCAAAGCAGCCGCAGGCAGCCTGCGAAGGAGTTGCTGGTTTTTGCAGGCGCAGCGAACATGCCACCCTTGACGGAAGCCGCTCGCCTTTACGAGAAGCGTTACGGTGTGAAGGTGCGGCTCACTTTCGGTGGCTCGGGCGTCGTGTTGTCCCAAATGAAGTTAGCCCGCAAGGGCGATGTGTATGTGCCCGGCAGCGACGACTACATGGAGAGAGCCGTCAAGGAAGGCGTCGTTGACCCCAAGTCCATCCGAGTGATTTGCTGGCTGACGCCCGTCATCAATGTCCCGAAAGGCAACCCCAAGGGCATCAAGTCGCTCCAAGATTTGACAAAGCCGGGCATCCGCGTGGGCATCGCTGCGCCCAGTTCCGTTTGCTTGGGCGATGTGGCGAAGGAGATTTTGGAGCAGACCAGGCTATGGGAAAAGGTGCGCCCCAACATCGTGGTGGAAGCGAAGGATTGCGCCGATTTAGCCGTGCAACTCAAGTTGGGATTGGTGGACGCCATTATCGGTTGGGATGTGTTCGCCTACTGGTATCCCGACACGCCGATGGACATTGTGCCCATCCCGCCGGAAGTTTTGCGGGTGCGGCACATTCCCGCTGGCGTCACGGTGTTCGCAAGCGACAAAAAAGAAGCCCAACGCTTTGTCAACTTCTTAGCCTCCAACGAGGGCAAAGCCTGCTACGCTCGCTGCGGGTATTGCGTGCGCCCACCAACCCTCACCGGCTCAAAAAGCAATCCCCGCCATCGCCAACGGTAGCCGCAACGAATACTTGCACCAATAGCGGAGGCACATAAGGAATGGTTGCCCAAAAAGAACCCGTAAGCAATCGCCTCTTTTGGCTTTGGTGTGTTGGTTCGTTGGCTGCCTACTTGGGGCTTCTTTTGCTCGTTGTGTTGGCATGTGCAATTTACGCAGGTGTGGGAAACATTGTGGCTGCCATCCTTTCGGAAGAACTGCGCTTTTCCACGAAACTGTCTGTTGCGACCGCCACTATCAGCACCCTCCTTAGCCTGCTCATTGGCGTCCCATCCGCTTACGCGTTGGCGCAATATCGGGGGCGATGGAAAACCGTCGTGGACACCTTGTTGGACTTGCCGCTGGTGCTCCCCCCCGTCGCGGTGGGCGTGGCGCTGCTGGTGTTCCTCTCTCAGTTTCCAACGCAACAAGCATCGGTGGAAAACCTGCTGCGGGCGTTGGGCACACCCGTCATCTTTGAAATGCCTGCCATCGTGGTTGCTCAGTTTGCCGTGATTTCGGGCTATGCATTGCGAGTGCTCAAAGCGGCTTTTGAGAGCCAAAATCCGCGCCTGCGGGAAGTGGCACGCACTTTGGGGCTTTCCCGTTGGCAAACCTTCGTTTGGATAGAGTTGCCCCAATCGTCTGCCAGCCTCTTAGCCGCAACAGTGTTGCTGTGGGCGCGGGCGATGGGAGAGTTCGGTGCAACAGTGGTGCTCGCAGGCGCAACGGCAGGGAAAACAGATGTCCTGCCCATTGCCATCTACCTTGCCCTCAACAGGGGTGAAGTAGACACCGCTTTAGCCGCTGCCGCTGTGCTCGTTTTGGTTGCTGTGCTCGCTCTCTTCCTCTTCCGCCAAATCACCCATCGCACCCTGTGAACTGCTTGCAAAAACGGGGCGCGGGACGAGGGACGCGGGACGGGGGAGAGACGGAGAAGCGGGGATGCGGAGAAGCGGAGAAATGGTGAAACGGTGAAATGGAGAGACGGAGAGACGGAGAAACGGAGAGACGGGGGTGCGGGGAGAAAAAGCGGTTGTGTCGCCCCTTGTGGGCGACGAGGGTGTTAACGACCGTCGGGGACAAGCCCCGACGCTACGAAAGATATGGCGATAGCGACCAAGCCATTGGTAGCGTCGCCCCTTGTGGGCGACGAGGGTGTTAACGACCGTCGGGGACAAGCCCCGACGCTACCATCACTTCGTAGGGGCAGTGTCAGCCACAACTGGGTCACTTGCGCCTAACTACGCAGCAACTCACATGCCAAACTTAGCAAACGGTTGTTCACCCTCTTTCATTTTTGACGTGGGATGGATCGGGAACGCGTATGCTGCGAGTGGAGAACTTGACGGTTCGTGCGGGCGATTTCCTGCTGCAATCCGTTTCGCTGGAACTGCACCCGGGCGAATGCGGTGTGGTCGTTGGTCCGTCGGGTGCGGGCAAATCCACTCTTTTGGAAGCCATTGCAGGGCTGCGGCAAATTGTCAGCGGGCGCATCTTTCTGAGCGAGCGCGAGATTACCACCTTGCCGCCAGAGCAGCGGGGCATTGCTTTTGTGCCGCAAGATTATGCCCTGTTTCCCCACTTGACGGCTCAAGGGAACATTCTTTTGGCGCCCCGCTTGCTTCGGTTGCCGAGGGAGGAAGTCACTAAGCGCTTTGAGTTCCTTTGCGACTTGCTGAATCTGCGCGACCTACTGCAACGGCGTCCACATCAACTTTCGGGAGGCGAGCGGCAACGGGTGGCGTTGGCGAGGGCGTTGATGTTGCAGCCGCAACTGCTTCTGTTGGATGAACCCTTCGCCGCTTTAGACCCGCAGATGCGCCCTGTTGTCCGTCGCTCCCTGCGACAAGTTTTTCGCACCCTCCGACAAACCGTTTTGATGGTAACGCACGACCTGTGGGACGCTGCGATGTTAGGCGACCGTGTGTTCGTGATTGAGAACGGACGCATCGTTCAGCAAGGTTCGTGGGCAGAAGTGACAACGAACCCGCAAAGCGACTTCGTCGCCGAGTTCGTCGGGTTCAACCGCCTCAAAGGAACGGTTATCCGACGGGGTGGGCAAACTTTTTTGCAGGTGGGCACTACTGAGTTGCCCGTTGAAACGAACTTGCCCGACGAAACGCCTGCCCTCTTGCAGTTTTTCCCCTCGCAAATCCAACTGCTGCCCGCACCATCAGTGGAAGCATGGACGGGTCAAGTAGAAGAAGTGGTCAACTTGGGTGACCGAACGCAACTCCTTGTCACCATCTCGCCTGAAGTTTTCGTTCGGGTGGAGGTTGCTAACGACTGCATTGTTTCCGTTGGTGACACCGTTGCCTTCCGCGTCCTCTCCTCACCGCAACAGGCAACGGCAGAAGAGAATGCGCAGCAAACTCAGCCACAACTTTTGAGAGGCGCAAGATAACCCCTTGCGGTCTTACTTTCCTGAAGCGCTACCGCACAAAGGTTGTTTCCTGTGGTCGCCAGTGCGCCAGCACTCGTTCAACGGCGTCCCACGCTTGGGACGGCGAAGGCTGTAACTTGCCGTCTTCGCTGCAAAGGACAAACTCCGAGAGCGCCCACGCCTTCACCGCCCTACTTGCCCAGCGGCTGCCACTCACCAACGGGATTGCCCACAATCCAGCGCGCTGAGCGATGGCGGCACGCTGCAGCACCCGCTCCACATCTTCGCGCCCGATGGTCACAGAAATTTCACCCAGTAGCAAAACCGTTTGCCCCTCAAACTTGCCCCGCCGAACTTCACCCAACAGCAGTAAATCAGCCTGCAGCACCTCGTCCGCTTCTTCGGGAGCGATGGTTCCTTGTGCTTCGGCAGCCTCAAGGTGCTCCAGAACGACGGGGTCGCCACTGCGGATGTTCTGCAAGAGCCTTCCCAAAAACCACTCCGACTTACGCCAGTAATCCGTTTCTCTCTGCCAACCGCGCAATTCACTGAGAGTGCTCTCAATGCGCATTAACCGTTCGTCTACTCGGCTCATCCACACTTCAAGGTTGGGTGGGAAAAGGACGCACCGCAACTCGTCCCGCAGCGTTTCGTCTTGCCGGAGCAATTCAATGAGCCGTAAGACATCCCGCTTCGTCAGCGCCATTGGTGGCTCACCACTGGCAAGCAGTTCATTCAGTGTGTCCAACTTCCACTTTGCCCAATTTGGCGGTCAGCACTGGCGATAAAAAGTCTATCACGCCAAACGGTGCTCACACACGACACCGTATCCCCTCGCAAGTTACTGGTGAAAGCAGCGTCAGCCGCAACAATTTCGCCACTTCGCTGCCGAAGCAACTGCGGCAAGATTGAAGGTGGGGCTCGGAGGTGATTGACGATGCGCAAATTGGCGTTGCTTTTGGCGCTAATGGTTTTGGGCAAGACGGTGCTGGGGCAGGTGTCGCTGGGGTTGGTGCTCGTTCAAAACGCTCCCCCGCACGGTGTTGTGTTGGCAAAGGTGGACTTGACAACTTTTGCTCAACGCGTTCGCGCCCTCCCCTTTTCGCCCGCAGGGCTCACTGCCACCGATGCGCAACAGCGTTCCATCCCCGTTCAGTTTGTCCCTGACCTAAACTTTGACCCGCAGCAGCGGCTAACGGGTTGGCTTCTATTGCACTTGCCTGCTGGTGGTTCCGCGCAAGTTGCGTTGCATTACCAACCCAAACCGCCTCAACTCGTGCGCTGGGATGGAACGGTGACAGTGCAAAAGGGAACGGTGGTCATCACCCACGACCCGAAAAGGATGGGCGGGCTACCTTCCCGCATTGTCTTTCACCATGAGCCGCAAAAAGAGTTTGCCACCTTCGTTTGGAACGACCGCGTTCACCATCGGCAGCATGGCAGTTTCCACCTACGCAACACGCCTAATCCCACCCTCACGCTCATCTCCGATGGTCCCATCGCAACCGTCGTGCGGGTGGGTGCCCATTACTTGCAGGGCAAACTGCCGGACTTTTTGGCTCCCGCTTCCCAACCCGAAGCGGTTTACGACTGGTTCTACTTCCACGAGTTGCCACTGGTGTTCGTCACTGTTGTAGCGCGCCAAAAGAAGCCAGATGCTTGGGACGAATGGCACTTTTTGGAGTTGAACTTTCCCGACGAGAGTTTCAGGGAATGGGCAGGGGGCGAACCGTTGCAAATGGGCAAGTTCACCGCCTCGCAGCGCAGTTTCGGTTTCCCCGATTGGGGCGCGCTCCTTGACCCGCCTCACGCTATCGCTGTGCTGCGCAGCGGTCAAGCCTTGTTCCACGACGGGCGCGGTGGCTACGGCACTTACCTGCACGCTCACGGTGACCGTGCGTGGCAAGGTTGGCAAACGACCGAGCAAACGCTGTTGGCGTGGCTGTTTGTCGGCAGCGCTGAAAACCCTGTCGCAACTATCCGCCACTTCCTGCACCAACTTCCCACAGATGCGCAAGTCACTGTCACGCTCCCCGAAGTGCACCGTGAAATTGTCAAGGCAAAAGGGTGGCAACGCGCTCTGGCGGAGCGATTGGAAGCGCAAGGGCGATTGGAGGAAGCCGTGCAGTTTGCACGCGGGAAAATCCCCACCAATTGGCACTTGCGACAAGCCGGCGAATTGGGGCTCGCTTTGGAGCAAACGAAGGAGGGCGTGAAGTTGCACAGTCTGTTTGACCGTAACGCCAACCACGAACTGTTGGCAACGACGCCGCTCCCGCTGTTTACCGTCACGCTGCGCCATGTTCCGACAAAGCGGGAAGTCATCGTTGCTGCTGATGCGGGTTGGAAGGAAGTGGCGTTCCAACCTGCCCGTGACCGCTTGAGCATCCTCTGGCGCCGCCACAGCGATGCATCGCTAAAAGGGGTGCAAGTGACAGCAACCGCTACTTTTGACCATCGCAATAGCGCCATCCGATGGCAACTGCAGGTGCGCAACGAAAGCAGCGAGTGGAGTGTTATGCGTGTGGCATTTCCTCGCCTGTCCATCGCTGAGTTAGGGACCGATGCTGAAGTGTTCTTCCCGCGCGGTCCCGGTGAAGTGCAGCGAAACTTGTGGCGACGAGCGTTTACTTACCGAAGCCTGTATCCCAACGGTTGGTGCACGATGCAGTTTTTGGCTGCTTACAGTGGGACGGGGGACGCGGGGCGAGGGACGGGAATTTATGTCGCTGTCCATGACCCGTTGGGGAGCGCTAAGGACATCGTGGTTCAAAGCCATCCCGATGCGAAAGCCGTGACTTTGGCGTTTGAGCACCCCGCCCCCAACGCAAGCGTAGCAGGCAACGAGTTCACTTTGAGCGGCGAAGCCGTGTGGCAACTGCTGCGGGGCGATTGGTTTGATGCGGCACTCCTTTATCGCAACTGGGTGCGCCAGAATGCTCGGTGGTTCCCCAAGTTGGGCAAAGACGGACGCCTTGACACGCCGCAATGGATGAAAGAGTTGTGCGTTTGGGTTGTAGGTGGCGGCGCGCCTTCAGAATGCATGGAAGCGGTCAAAACTTTCGCCCAGTTCATGGGCGTGTCCGTCGGCTTCCACTGGTATAACTGGCACCGCATCCCCTTTGACAACGACTACCCGCACTACTTCCCCGCCAAAGAAGGTTTTGCTGATGGGGTGCGGGAGTTGCAGCAAGCGGGTGTGTTCGTGATGCCCTACATCAACGGACGCTTGTGGGACACCCGCGATAAGGGCGCTGAAGATTGGCTGTTCACGAAAGTCGCCCTCCCCGCAGCAGCGAAGCGAGAAGATGGTTCGCCTTACATTGAAACCTACGGCAGCAAAGAAGCGGACGGCAGCGATGTCCGCTTGGCGCCCATGTGCCCCACCACCAAGTTGTGGCAAGACACGGTGCGGGACATCGTCTTGCGGTTGTTTAACGAAGCGGGCGTCAATGCCGTTTACATTGACCAAGTTGCCGCAGCAGCACCCGCTTTGTGCTTTGACAAGACACACGGGCACCCGTTGGGTGGCGGGGCGTGGTGGAACGAGGGCTATTGGCAAATGCTGGATGCTATCCGCACCATGATGCCAAAAGACCGCATGTTGACGACGGAGTGCAACGCCGAGCCGTTTGTCCGCTGGTTTGACGGCTACTTGACATGGCACTGGCAGCACAACGGACAAGTGCCCGCCTTTGCTGCCGTTTACGGCGGCGCTATTCAAATGTTTGGGCGCGCCTACCGAGGCGGTCCGACGAAAGATTTGGCGCTGCGGATGAAAGCGGGACAGCAACTCGTGTTCGGCGAGCAAATCGGCTGGATTGACCCGAACATCGTGCGCGAGAAAGAGAACGCCGAATTTTTGCGGCAAGTGGTGCGGCTGCGGTGGCACTTGCGGCGGTTCTTCTATGCGGGCGAAATGGCGCGTCCCCCCAAACTTGTCGGCAACATCCCGAAAGTGCGCGCCGATTGGCAATGGGCAGGCGAATGGTGGGTAGAAACAGATGCTGTGCTCACCAGTGCTTGGCAGTTGCCCCGTGAGAGGAAACTGGTGCTGCTATTTGTCAATGTCAGTGACGAACCAGTCACTGCCACGCTCGTTTTTGATGCTCGCACTTACGGCTTCACCACGCCCCATGTGCGGTTGACAGAAGTGACAGAAGATGGGTTTGGTTCGTTCACAGCCGTGCCTGCGCAGTGGCGCCGAACCATTACCTTTTCACATCGCAAAGCGTGGGCTTGGTTAGTGGAGCGGTAACCAATCTTTGCTCGCTCCCTTTCGCTCTTTGCCCTTTGCTCCAAGCCCGCTGCCCTATTGACAGGCAGCGGCAGGTGTGGCATGATAAAAACGCCTAACTCGCTCCGGGGTAGCTCAACAGGCAGAGCGGCGGGCTGTTAACCCGCGGGTTGCAGGTTCGAGTCCTGCCCCCGGAGCCATCGGGACAGAACAGACGAGCCTCTGCGTTGTCCCCTAAGTAATCCTCAGGCAATGGCATGCTGGTTCCCTTATCGCAGGCTTAAGCATCAAATCGTTTAGGGAGTGCCGTTGCTTGTCTCATTCCCGCTCCCCTTTCGGTGAGTGGCATAATCTGCTGACGAGGTGATGTCTTTATGCGTTGGGTGCTTTTGTTGGCGTTAGCATTTATCGGCATTGCTGGGGCGCAACCCCGCAGTCCCGAAGTGCTGACTGGAGAAGCCCTGTTGGATGTGGATAGGGTTCGTCAAGGGAGCAGGTTTCGCATTGCGTTAGTGGTGACCATCAAGGAAGGTTTTCACCTGCAAGCGCCGAAGCCTCCTGAAGGGTTCATCGCAACGACCCTGAGCGTAGAAGCGCCCAAAGGGTTCACCATCGTCCGCTTGTGGTATCCCCCCACGAAAGAGAGGGAAATGTTGGGGCAACGATTGCCTCTTTACGAAGGGCGACAGATTTTCGCGGCGTTAGTGCAAGTGGACAAAACGGTCAAGCCCGGCAAATATCCCCTCACCCTCAACTTGCGCTATCAAGCCTGCGATGACAAAGCCTGCTACCCACCCCGCACCCTGACCATTGTCATGCCGGTGGAAGTTGTGTCGCCGGCAACGAAAGTTCGGTCCATCAACGAAGCCGTGTTTAGGGCACTGCCCAAAGACTTGAAAGGTGGGCAAGAGCCAGTAACGGAGAAGCGCCCTGCACCCCGAGCGCAAGAAGATGCAGCCCAACGCTATGCTGCTGAAGCCGCACAGCGCTTTCAAGTGCGAAGTTTGCCGACGGTGGTGTTCATCGGCGCCGACGGAAGAGAGCGGAAGGAATTGCGGTTGGAAGGCTTTGAACCCCCCGACGCTTTCTTGAAGCGCATCCAAGCCCTGAAGGGTGCGCAAACTTTTGAAGGGCAAGAAGGTCTCGGCAGCCTCATCGCTAATGCCTTTCGGGGTGGACGGATGGGCTTGTTTTTGCTGCTCGTTTTCGTCGGCGGGTTGATGATGAACTTGAGCCCATGCGTGTTCCCCATGGTTCCCATCGTCATCGGCTACTTCGGTCGGCAAGCGGAGGGCGTGTTGGCTCGTCGGGTTGCGTTGGGGCTGGCGTTCCTTTTGGGGCTGGTGGTGATGTATGGCACCTTGGGCTTTATTGCAGCAGCGACCCGCAGCCTTTTTGGTGGTTGGTTGCAGAACCCTTGGGTGTTAGCCACCATCACGGTGATTTTGGTGGCGTTAGCACTGAGCATGTTTGGCGTGTTTGAGTTTGCGACGCCGCAATCGGCAGCGAAAGGTTTTCAGACTGGCGTCCAACTGGTTAGCGCTCCTCGGTTTGCCCTCAAGTTGGTGGGTGCTTTTCTGATGGGGTTGCTCATCGGTGTTGTGGCAGCGCCGTGCGTCGGTCCTGCTATCGCCGCACTGTTAGGGTTGGCACCTCTTCTGGACGCTCCCACCCTCTTCGCTCTCTTCGTCGTGTTAGCGTTAGGGTTGGGGTTACCCTACCTCTTCTTAGCGGTGTTCGTCAGCGCTGTCCAAAAACTGCGCAGCGGTGCATGGAACTTGTGGGTTAACCGCCTCATGGGCGTTATCTTGTTGGGTGCTGCTATTTACTTTGCGGTGCAAACGGCTTACGCCTTTGGTTGGCGACAGGGGGAGCATCCGTGGACGCCCTATTCGCCCCAAGCCTTGGAGCAAGCCCGACAGGAAGGCAAACCCGTCGTCATTGACTTCTGGGCAACTTGGTGCTTGGCGTGCAAGGAGTTGGAGCACAAAACCTTCAGCGACCCGCGCGTGAAGGAAGCGTTGAAAGATGTCGTGACGCTGCAAGTGGACATGACCAGCATGCGGTGATGTGCGGTGCGATGGCGAAAGGTGCTTCCCCGTTCCTTCTACGACCGTGACCCTGTCACTGTCGCTAAGGACTTGTTGGGCAAAGTTCTGGTGCGGGAGACAGAGGAAGGGGTAACGGCGGGACTTATTGTGGAAACGGAAGCCTATTTAGCCCACAACGACCCAGCCAACCACGCTTATCGGGGCAAGACGAACCGTAACCGCAGCATGTTTGGTCCGCCAGGGCACGCTTATGTCTATCGCATCCACCAAGTTTGCTGCCTCAACGCAGTCACGGAACCCGAAGGGGTGCCCAGTGCGGTGCTCATTCGGGCGTTGATGCCGTTGGAAGGGATAGCATTGATGCACCACCGATTGGGACGCGCTGACCCTTTTCCAGCGACAGGACCTGGTCGGCTCTGCCGCGCCATGGCGATTGATTTGGCGTTGGACGGTTGGGACTTGACCATCGGTGCGCAACTGTGGATTGCCGAGAACGATGCTTCAACTACTCACCAATCCCCAATCCCCGATCCCCAGTCCCTCACAGGGGAAGAAACAGCAATCGCAATCACCCCGCGCATCGGAGTGACCGCTGCCAAGGAGTTACCTCTGCGCTTTTACCTCCGCATTGCTCCCTTCGTCTCTTTTGTCAGCCGTCCATTGGGGGGGTCGTCTCCTGACGCGCCGAAACTTTCAATTCGCTGAGAGGCAATTATCTGGCTAACTTTCGCTGCCGATTTTTCGTCTCTCTTGTGGGCTGTTGCGGGCAAGTGTCAGGGATCTCCTGACAACTGTTTGGAAGGGCGATGGCAGCGTTTTTCTCTGACGAGAGCAAACCGTGAGTCCGAACAATCCTTGCAAAGGGGAAATGGCGATGGCAGGCAACAGGATAGAAGCAACTTGGCGCTCCATTGGTGCTCGCTTGCGGGATTGGTGGCACGCTCGGAGGCGCCGAATGATGCAAACGCCCCCGCAAAAACGCGTCGCGCTCGTTGGCAGTCCTAATGTGGGCAAGAGCCTCATTTTCAACCGCCTGACGGGTGTCTATGTGACCGTCTCCAATTACCCTGGCACAACAGTGGAAATCTTTCGTGGGCGCGCGACCATTGACGGCGTCCTCTACGAATTCGTGGACACGCCCGGCATGTATTCCCTGATGCCCAGTTCGGAAGAGGAGCGGGTGGCGCGCCGATTGCTGATGGAAGAGCGTCCAGATGTTGTCGTCCATGTGTTGGATGCGAAGAACTTGGAACGAATGCTGCTGCTCACTATCCAATTGATTGAGGCGGACTTTCCCATTGTGTTGGCGCTAAACATGATGGATGAAGCAACCCAAGCGGGGTTTGAGATTGACACAGAGTTGCTGAGGGACATCTTGTGCGTTCCTGTTGTAACTGTCACTGCCACAACGGGGCAAGGCGTTCCTGAATTGAGGAGGGTCATCCATGTCATCGCCCACGGGGCTACCGTTGATTCGCTACGACCCGCGATTGGAAGAAGCCATCGCACAAATAACGCAGCGGCTGCAGGCTGACTACGGGTTAAGCAAGCGCGCGATAGCACTTTTGCTCCTGCAAGGTGACGAAGAAATTGAAGCGCTCGTGAGGGAGCGAGAGAATCCTGCAACAGTGGAGACGGTGCGCAAAATTGTCCAAGAAAGCCGGGGTTTGGGGGAGCGCAGCCCCCTTTATCGCATCACTCAAACGCGCCAACGCTTTGCCGAAATCGTGGCGGGGAAAGTGGTGAGCCAAGTTAAGCATCCGTCCAACACCTTCTCCCAGCGCCTTGGGGACGCCCTCATCCATCCCTTGTGGGGCACGCTGTTCCTTGCTGCGTTGCTGTATTTCGGCTTCTACCAGTTCGTTGGCGTCTTCGCCGCTGGGACAGCGGTGGAGTTTCTGGAGGACAAGGTCTTTGGCAACTACTTGCTCCCGCCCGTCGTTCGCTTTTTTGAGTGGCTAATTCCGTGGGGCTGGCTGCGAGACTTGTTCACGGGTGAATACGGCATCATCACTTTGGGGCTCCGCTACGCGCTGGCGCTGCTGTTGCCCATTGTCACTGCCTTCTTCCTCGTTTTCTCCCTCGTGGAAGATAGCGGTTACTTTCCCCGGCTGGCGTTGCTGGTGGACAGACTGTTCAAAGTCATTGGGCTATCGGGGCGAGCGGTTATCCCGATGGTGTTGGGCTTTGGCTGCGACACGATGGCAACTTTGGTGACCCGCATTTTGGAGACGAAGCGGGAGCGCCTGCTCGCCACCCTCTTGCTCGCTTTAGCCATCCCCTGCTCCGCTCAGTTGGGCGTGATGATGGCAACCGTAACTAAAGTCAAGGGCGGTATCGCGGTCTGGGCACTGTTCGTTTTCGGGGTCTTCTTGCTGGTCGGTTACATCGCTGCGCGGGTGCTGCCGGGCGAGCCACCACAGTTCTTCATGGAAGTTGTGCCCCTGCGGTTACCTCGGTTGGAAAATGTGCTGGTCAAAACTTGGACGCGGCTGCAGTGGTATCTGCTGGAAGTAACGCCACTGTTTGTCCTCGCCAGCGTCTTCATCTGGCTCGGGCGAATCACAGGGTTGTTTGACGCCATCGTCGCGGTTTTGTCTTATCCCGTTCAGTGGGTGGGGTTGCCTGAAGAAGTAGCGACCGTGATTCTCTTCGGCTTCTTCCGACGCGATTACGGTGCGGCGGGATTGCTGGACATGGTGGAAAAGGGTGCCATTGGTGGTGTGGATCTGGTGACCACCGCCATCATGCTTACGCTTTTCGTGCCCTGCATTGCCCAGTTTCTTATCATGGTGCGGGAACGCGGTTGGCAGGCAGCCTTCCTCATTGCAGGGTTTATTTTCCCCTTTGCGTTCCTTTGTGGGTTCGCTGCCCGCCACCTGCTGTTGCTCCTACACGCATGGGGATGGGTGGGGTAATCATCGGCAGTCGGCAATCGGTAGGTCGGCAGTTCGGGAATTTCACTCCGTTGCCTTGACCACTTCGTGCCCACCGAACTCGTTGCGCAATGCTGCCACCACTTTTGCAGCGAAACTGTCAGGTTGGCGGGAGCGGTGACGCAAGGCGTAACTGATAGCAATGGTGATAAAGGGGACACCCGCATCCCACGCTTCATCGGTCGCCCAGCGCCCTGTAGAGCCTCCACCAATAACACCCCGAATGCTTTCCAATCGTGGGTCTTTGCGGAGGGCGCGCGCCAGCAGTTCCATCAGCCAACCGCGAATGACGCTCCCCTTGCACCACAGTTCAGCAATCTGGGCTAAGTCAAGGTGGTAAAGGGGTTGCCCATCATCGTCTTTTGGACCGACTGCCAGCAACTCAAAGCCCTCACCGATGGCTTCCAAGATGGCGTATTCAATGGCATTGTGGACGGTCTTGACAAAGTGCCCAGCACCAGCAGGTCCGACATGGGCGTAACCGCCTGCATCGCGGGTGAGCAGTTGGAAGAGTGGTTCCGCCATTCGGAAGTCTTCTTCATCGCCTCCGACCATCAGGCAAGGACCTGTGCGCGCTCCTTCCAGACCGCCGCTGGTGCCACAGTCCAGGAAGCGGATGCCCCGCTCTTTCAGTTGGCGGTGACGGCGGATGCTGTCGCGGAAGTAGGAGTTGCCACCGTCAATGATAAGGTCGCCTGGCTCCAGATGAGTGATGAGCCCCTCACCGAAAGCGCCACCGCCAAAAATGGCTTCGTCCACCGGTCTGCCAGCAGTCAGCATGAGCCAAATGATGCGGGGGCGTTCCAGCGCCTCAGCGAACTCCGCCAACGAGTAAGTGCCCAACGCACCTTCTTGCACCATCGCGTCCGTTTTTGAGCGCGTGCGGTTGTAAACGGCAGGGACTTCCCCCTTGCTCAGCAAGTTGCGCACGATTTCGCTTCCCATGCCACCCAGACCGAGACAACCATAGCGTGCTTTTGCCATTTTGGGTTCCCCCCATTTCTTGTGGGTGTTTTGCGTGCAACATTAAATTGGCACGGGAACACCCAAAACGCCATCAGCGAAAAACCCGACACTGAGTGGTGATGGAGCATGTTTCCTGTCGCAGCAACCTTAACCCCGCAAGCGTCCGCTGACGACTTAATGCGCGCGCTGGATTGCTTTTTGGACACGGTCGTGGTGCCTGTGGAACAAAACAACTGGCGACGGGTGCGGGATCTAATGAACCGCTCGCAGGAAAACGGTTGGGGGCTGCGTTTTGTTTTGTGGGCAAAAGGGGCGCGAGTGAAAAGCGTTCCCTTGCACCATTTCGCCCAGCATCCGTGCTTGTTGGGATGGATTGCGCAAGACATAGACGACCTCGGATTACTGGCAATGCTGCGAGCAACAACGGAGACGGGACAGGTGTGGTCATGGCAAACGCCGTCACCTTTCACCAAAGGCACTATCGCCCCTCAGCCCACTGACCACCCTTGGTGGGCTTGGGTTTCCGCTGAGCACCCAGAGGATTTGCTGCCTCAGGCCGCCCGAGCCTTGCTGGCGGGAGCAAATGGCATTTGCTTTTCGCGCCTCCCTGCCAACGAGGAAGATGTCGCAGAACGGGAGCGGCAAAAAGCCCTCGCCTTTTTCGCCGTTCACTTGCGATTGTGGCAGACGCTGCTAAACGAATGCACCACAGAAAGCGGGTGGGAATGGCGGGAAGAAAACTTGGTGGCACGCATTTGGGAGTTGAGAGAGCGCGAGTGGGTTTGTCTGTTTGCTTTCCCCTCTCCAGCGCCTCAAGTTGTTCTGTCGCTGCCATTCTCCACGCCTGAAAGGGTGCGCGCGTATGCCGTCCAATTTCCCGCAATGGTGCGCCTCCCCCTGCAAAGGAAGGGGGAGCGGACAGTCGTTCGCTGGGAAACGCCATCTCCTCTCGCTGTCCTGTGGTTGACGGAAACGACGGACCGAGTGCAGCAAGTCCACCAGCGAGCGAACGAACTTTTGCCCAAAGCAATGCAGTTTGCTGTCCAGTGGGTTTTGGCGCGACGGGAACGCTTTGAGCAGCAGGGCATCCCTTTACCTGAAACGACAACTCAATTATGGGAGATGCTGCAAAAAGCCCGGCGTCGGCAGTTCAGTCACGGCTACCTGTTGGCGCAGCAACTGCTAACGGTTTTAGATGCCCTTCCCTCGGAGGGCACATCTTCTGATGCGTCCCTCTCGGTTGCTGGGAGGCGCATCCCCTGACGCGCCGAAGTTTTTGTTTGCGGTTCGTCAGGGAACAAACCCTCTAATTCGCTGGTCGTTGGGGCGTATTCCTGTGTGCCGATCTTCACTTTTGCGGTTCGTCAGGGGACAAACCCTCCAGTTGTTGCACAACAGTGGCGCATCGGTGGCACAAATCGGGGTAGTTACTGTCCTGCCCTACGCTTTCCTGCCGCTGCCAGCAGCGGGCACATTTTTCGCCTGGTGCCAACGCTACAGCAATGCGCAAGTTAGGGAACTCTTCTGCAACCACCACGATCGCGCTTCTTTCGTCCCCCGTCCCGCGTCCCTCGTCCCGATCCGTAATCACTGCCACTTGTGAAACGATGAACACCTCGCTGAGCGGGACGGTGAAACTGGAGAGGAAGGATGCCAAATTCTCGTCTGTCACCAAAGTCACCTTCGCTTCCAGCGGGTTGAGAACGCGGCGCTCGTTTTTCGCCACTTCCAGCGCCCGCTTCACCTCATCGCGCACTAACAACAGTTTTTCCCATCGCTCCGCCAACGGTTCATTGCGCCATTGCTCGGGGACGCTGACCCAATCTGACAGTGCGACGCTCTCGGGCTTCCCCTGCCACTGGGGCAAGTGTTGCCATGCTTCTTCCGCTGTGTGGCTGATGATGGGGAAAAGCATGATGCACAAGGCTTTTGCGATTTCCCACAAGACGGTTTGAGCGCTTTTGCGACGGGGGTCATTCGCCGCATCGCAGTAAAGGCGGTCCTTTAGCACATCAAAGTAGAAGGCGGACAGGTCAGCGGCGCAGAACCGCTGCAGCACCTGAAAGACGCGTGGGTAGTCAAAGGCTTCGTAGGCTTCTGTGACCTCATCCACGACTTCCGCTAAGCGGTGAAGCATGAACTGCTCCAACTCCGTCAACTGTTCGTAGGGAACGGCTTCGCGGTCGGGGTGAAAGTCAAACAGGTTGCCAAGGGCAAACCGCAAGGTATTGCGGAAGCGGAAGTAAGCGTCGGCAAGCCGTTTCAAGATTTCGCTGCCCAATCGCACATCCTGCGAGTAGTCGGAGGCGCTCACCCATAACCGCAAAACATCGGCACCGTATTGGCTGATGACTTCCTCGGGCGCGACAACATTGCCCAAACTCTTGTGCATTGCTCGCCCCTGCTCGTCAACGACGAAACCGTGGGTGAGGACGATGCGGTAAGGGGCATCGCCTTTCGTGGCGACAGCGACCATCAGCGACGAGTTGAACCAACCCCGATGTTGGTCGCTTCCCTCCAGATACATGTCGGCAGGCCAACGCAACTCTGGTCGGCTTTCCAGCACAACACGATGGGTGCAACCGCTGTCAAACCACACATCCAACACATCGGTCTCCTTCGTAAAGGAAGTGCCACCACAATAGGGGCAGCGGAAGTTAGGTGGGAGCAGTTCTTCAGGGGTGCGGTCAAACCATGCGTCTGAGCCCTCTTTCCGAATCCACGCTGCAACGCTTTGAACGGTCTCCTGCGTCAACACCGGCTGTTGACAACTCTGGCAGTAGAAGATAGGGATGCCGACGCCCCATGCTCTCTGACGGCTCAAACACCAATCGGGGCGGTTTTGCACCATTGCGGTGATGCGACTCTCCCCTTCTTCTGGCACCCATCGGACGCGCTTAATGACTTCCAGACACTTCTGTCGGTGCCCGTTGTGGTCAATGCTCATGAACCATTGCGTTGTGGCGCGGAAGATGACGGGGTTACGGCACCGCCAGCAGTGAGGATAGTTGTGGCGCACCGTTCCCGCTTTGAGCAACGCCTTTGTTTCCTGCAGCCACGCCATGACGGCTTGATTGCCTTCGGTGTGAACGAACAAATTGACCAAACGCTCGCCGGCTTCCTCCGTAAACCGCCCTCGTTCGTCCACCGGGCTCAAAATCGGCAACCCCTCTCGCACGCCCACTTCGTAGTCTTCAGGACCGTGTCCTGGGGCTGTGTGCACCAAGCCGGTGCCTTGCTCCAAGGTGACAAACTCCGCAGCAACGACGGGGGAAGGGCGATTGTAGAGCGGGTGAGAAAAAACCAACCCTCGCAATTGCTCCCCCGTCCACTCGCTCACTACTCGGAAGGATGCCCACCCCAGTTCCTCAGCCACGAGGGGCAGCAATCCCTTCGCTACCAAGTAAGCGGCTTGCTCCTCACCGTCCGCTGTTGAAGAAACTTCCGCCACGACATACTCAAACTCGGGATGCACCATGATGCCCGTGTTGCCTGGGATGGTCCAGGGCGTGGTCGTCCAGATGATGGCATAAGCGGGGGCGGAAGCGTTGCGGAAAATGCCGTTAGGGTCCTCCCGCAAGCGGAAGCGAACCCAAATGCTGGGCGACTCCTTTTCGTGATACTCCAATTCCGCTTCTGCCAAAGCGGTCACGCAGTGGTAGCACCAGTGAACAGTTTTGTAGCCTCGGTAGATGTAGCCGCGTTCATAAAGTTCGCCGAAGATTTCCACCAGCCGCGCTTCAAACTCGTAGTCCATCGTGTAATAGGGATGCTCCCAATCGCCGAAAACGCCCAAGCGTTGGAACTCTTCGTTCTGCCGTTGCGACCAATAGGCAGCGAAAGCGCGGCAGCGCCGGCGCAGTTCCCGCTTCACTTCCTCGCTCATCGGTTCACCTGGACGCCACTTCCCTTCCCCAATCAGTTCCTCCTGCACCCGGTGCTCAATGGGAAGCCCGTGATTGTCCCAGCCAGGGACATAAGGCGTGAAGTAACCTTTCATGGCAGCGAACTTGACAACGATGTCTTTCAGGATTTTGTTGAGGGCATGACCGATGTGGATGTCGCCGTTGGAATAAGGGGGACCGTCGTGCAGGATGAAGGGAGGAGCCCCTTGGGCTTGACGCCGTGCCAACATTTTTTCGTAGATGCGATGCTCCTTCCACCACCGCTGGATTTCGGGTTCGCGCACGGGCAAGTTACCCTTTTGCGGGAACGCCGTTCTCGGCAAATTCAGCGTGTGACTGTAGCCTGCTTTTTTCGCCGTTTCCATGCTCGGTTCGCCCTCCATCCTTCTGTGGGAAGTTTGGCGCTTGCAGGTTCCCTCAGTAGCATTATGCAAGCCGGACAGCCAAAAATTTTGTCACGCTTTGCACCAAAACCGCTCAAGCAGATGCTTCAATGAACGATCGCAAAGGAGAAGGAAGCCATGAGGCGTTACGGGGTCTTGGTAGCACTGTGGGTTCTGGCGGTTGTGATTTTCGCTATCCGCACACCTGAGTTTCTGCACGCACGCAACATGTTAGACATGACGCGCCACTTCACCGAAATCGGCGTCATGGCGCTGGCGATGACTGTGCTGATGATTGCGGGAGGCATTGACTTATCAGTGGCTTCTGTGTTGGCGATGGCAGGCATCGTGGTGGGTTGGCTTTATCGGGCAGGGGTGCCCTTACCCCTTGGGGTTATTGCCGCACTGCTTAGCGGCGCTTTCATGGGAGCGGTCAACGGCTTCTGCGTGGCGAACCTGCGACTCCCGCCCGTCATCGTCACCTTAGCGACAATGGCGCTCTTTCGCGGGTTCGCTATCGGGCTAACGAGGGGCGAGAAGGTGAGCGGGTTCCCCGACGCTTTCGTCTTTTTGGGGCAAGGGCAATTGTTTGGGTTCGTTCCCGCCCAACTACCCCTATTCCTTCTCCTTGCTGCGGGAACTTGGTTCGTGCTGCATCGGACGGTCGCCGGGCGCTACATCTTTGCCATTGGCGCAAACGAAACCGCTGCGAAGTTCTCTGGCGTGCCCGTAGAAGCAACGAAGTTTTGGCTGTTCGTCATGAGCGGGGTGATGGCAGCAATGGCGGGCGTGCTCTATGTCGCCCGCTTCAATACGGCTAAAGCGGATGCAGCGATAGGAGCGGAACTGGATGTCATCACCGCAACTTTGTTGGGTGGAACGCCCATCACGGGCGGCGAGGGTTCGTTGGTAGGCACGGTGTTAGCACTGCTTTTGCTCAGCACCCTGCGGCGCGGCTTAGACATGGCGCAAGTGGGCGTAGAGCAGCAAGCCATCCTCGTCGGCGGCATCCTTATCCTCGCAGTTGCTTTGGGGCAGCGCCGATCATTGGGGTGACACAAAGCGCTCGTCGTCTCCCAAACTGTCGCAAACTTATTTGCAGGAACGCTAAATCCTGAGAGGGGATGGCTATGCCGACCTACGAATACCGAGCCCGTGACAAAAGCGGTCAGGTGCGACAGGGCACCATTTTTGCGTCCACCCCTTTGGAAGCAACCCGGCTCCTTCAAGAGCAAGGATTAATCGTCGTGCAACTTCGGGAACAACCCCCCACAGCCCCGACGGTGTTCTTCCGCACTTCTGCGAAACCGTTGGCTATTTTCTTCCGACACTTGCACAACACTTACCGAGCGGGCGTTCCATTGGGCGAATCGTTGGAAGTGTTTGCGAACACAGAACGCTCTCCCCTGCGGTCCGTCGCTGCGCACGCAGCAAAACGGCTACGAGAAGGGGTGCCCCTTTCGCAAGCGCTGCGGGAAACGCGGTTTCCGTTCCCTGTGTTCGTCCTCCCGCTGATAGAAGCAGGGGAACGGGGTGGGCACTTAGACCGCATCTTTGCCCACTTGGCGGAGCACTTTGAACGGGAAGCCCAGTTTGAGCAAGAGATGAAGCGAGGGACAATTTTTGCCAAAGCCTACTTGGGCTGTGCTGTGGGCGCAATGCTTTTGGTTCTGGGCATTGCCTCCAGTTTGGGCGCTGCTAACCCCCTCGTTTTGGGAACTCGTTCGGCTCTTCGGCTGCTGGGCGTTCTGGTTGGGTTATGGTTGGTGTGGCGGATTTTGGCGATGACCCGCTGGACAGCGCCTTACATTGACCTCATCATCCTGCACCTTCCCTTCGTCTCTGCCCCTTGGCGGAAACTGATGGCGGTGCGGTTCGCCCGCACCTTAGCCCTCCTTTACTCCGCCGGCGTTGCCCCTCACACCAGTTTGGAGTTAGCCGCGCAAGCCACTGGAAGCCCCTTCATCGTCAATGCCGCCCAAAAGTTAACCGCTCGCTTGCAAAGGGGCGAGAAGTTCACGCAAGTGGTGAGCGAAATGCCTTTTTTGCCACCCCTTGTGGTGCAAATGCTGGCGACAGGGGAAAAGGCAGGGAGCGTTGATGAAACCCTCCACAAAGCCGCTGAGTTTCTGGAGAGCGAAGCACAAACGGGGATGAAGGTTTTGCCTATCGTGGCGGGCTTTGCCCTTTACGGGTTCGTGCTGCTTCTCCTCGTTTGGCTCATCTTCCAAGGGATGGGCATCGTCGCAACTACCTACGGCAGCCTTTTTGGCGACTGAACTTGCTCGCTCTTTCCCACGATAGGTGCTGGTTATCAACCACACTACAGGCTCCAGCCCGTAGTCAGTGACGCCATGGAGCGTAAAGCGTCCTGCATGAAGCGTAACGGTTGACGGTAGCGCCGTCCCTTGTGAGCGATGATCGTTCCAACACTACGGGTTAGGTTGTAGCATCGCCGCTTGTCAGCGACGGTCGTTTGAAGGAGTCGTTGGTAGCGTCGCCCCTTGCGGGCGACAGTCGTTTCATCAAACAGCGAACTTGCTAAAATCTTGCACAGGTGATAGCAATGACCTTGCAAGAGCAATTGCTGGAACTGTTGCGCACCGACCATCAGTTCCGAGAGCAAGTGCGGCAAATGCTGCTGGGTGAGGAGTTACAGCCCCTCCTTAGGGGATTGGAGGAGTTGACCAAAGCCGTGCAGGAACTCCTAACAATCCAGCAGCGCCATGCCGCATTGTTGGAGCAAAACACCCGCCAAATCGCCGC
>FWWM01002849.1_pt1 | contig 27806 bp, 23 predicted proteins | sample 2228351 | NCBI WGS metagenome assembly FWWM01 (sample SAMEA103939774, study PRJEB20133) | metagenome | reverse complement strand
TTTTGGATCGGGGTTGGACGCTGGAGATGCTCCGCAAATTTGCTCCTCATCGTCCGCTGGACGATTACGGTCGTGAAGGCGACACCACTGTCGGCACCTGCACCTTCTTGTTGCGGCGAGCCATCGCGCTGCTGCGGTATGCGCGCATGACAGGTTCAACGCAAGCAGCAACTTTGGGGCTGAAAGCCATCCGCTTCATTGACCAAAATTTCGTCCGCCCTGAAGGAGCCCAAACTTGGGAAGTGCCGCTGCATTGCCCCGACGTGTTAGCCGCAGCCAACGCCATCCACGCCTACTTGGAAGCATGGCGAGTGACGGGTGACGACTACTGGCTACGACGAGCAGTTTACTGGGCGAAAACGGGGCTCCCGTTCATCTACCTTTGGAACCCGCCTGACCGTCCAACGATGATGCGCTACGCGTCCATCCCCGTGTTCGGCACCAGTTTCTTCTCCGCTGCTCCTTGGTTTGGGACACCCGTTCAGTGGAACGGGTTGGATTACGCTTATGCACTGTTGAAACTGGCTACCGCTTTAGAGCGATGGCGCAGTGAGGCAACGAGGCAAGTTGATAGGTGGCACGACCCGTCCTTCTGGCGCCATATTGCGGAAGGCATTACCGTCTGTGGCATCCAGCAGCAAGCAGCGGTCAATCATCCAGATGGCAACTACCCTGACAGCGTGGCGCTCACTTTTCGCTACGGACCGAACGACAAAGGCATCATTGCGCCGCACGGGATTGTTCGCAACTTGTGGCTGTTGCGAGACCCGAACGACGACGATTGGGGCTATGAGACAATAGTGGTGCCAACGGACGATCCTGCGCTACCGTTCCGCATCACCAGCGAAGCCGTCGTGGAGCGCAGCGAGTGGGCGACGGGAACGCTCACCTTCGTTCTGCGAGCGCCACAGGGCGTTGCCCAAACGCAGGTGTTGGTTGCCTGCACGACGAAACCCGAAAAGGCAGAAGTGGACGGCGGTTCCATCGCGTGGCAGCGCTACGACGGACGACGGTGCTTGCTAACAATGGTGGTCCAGCACGAAAGCGCCGTTGTAACAGTGCGGTTGCACGGGGTGCGACCGACGCGTTACGAGGCGTTGGGCGTTGTGTGGGAGACGCCTGCGTGGGAGTTTGCTGCGGACGATGACCCCGAAGATTGGACGCCCGCGCACGATTTAGCACCGTTTGAAGTTCGCAGGGGCATTTTGCAAACGCGCTCCACAGGTAACGACCCTTACATGCACAGCCCGCCCGTTCGCGTGGAGGCTCAAAAGTTTCGGGTTTTGCGGTTGCGCCTGCGGGTGCAATTTCCTCCGAGCGCTGCCCCTGTTGGTCAAGTCTTCTGGGTGCGAGAAGATGACCCGAACTGGTCGGAAAGCAAAAGTGTGCGGTTCCCATTGCCGATGGATGGACAGTGGCATGAAATCGTGGTGGACTTGACGCAATCGCCCGAGTGGCGTGGCGTCATCACCCAACTGCGCCTTGACCCTGGCAGCGGTGCTGGCATCTTCGTGGAGTTAGATTTCGTGCGGTTGGAATAGCACCAAGCAGCGCACCCAACAGCAAAACGGTGGTATCCTTTTTGCTGGTGATGCGCTATGCGCAAGGTTCGCTCATGGTCACCGAAGAAGAAAGTTGCCGCCGCCATCGTCGCCTTCTTCGCCGCCTGCTTCCTATGGGCTCTCTTTGTTCCCGCCCGCAACCCGAAACTCGTCCGAAAGTGGAAGGGGCACGCTGATAGGGTGTATTTCGTTGCGTTTTCCCCTGATGGTCACCTTCTGGCTTCAGCAGGTAATGACGGCACTGTTAAACTTTGGCGACCGGACAACGGGAAGTTGCTAAAAACGCTGAAGCATGCCGACTTGAATTGCCTTGCCTTCTCCCCTGACTCTCGCTTTTTAGCGACAGGAAGTAATAGCGAGGGCACTACCAAACTTTGGCAGGTAAGGGACGGCAAACTACTACAAACGCTGAGACACTATGCAAGGGTGATTTCCATCGCTTTTTCCCCTGACGGTCATCTCTTGGCATCGGCAAGCCACGACGATACTATCAAACTCCTGAGAGTGAGCGACGGGACATTGCTGCGAAGGTTGGAGCACGACCGTGTGAATTCCATTGCTTTCTCCCCTGACGGTCGCCTTTTAGCGTCGGGGGGCAAAGACGGCGTTGTGCGGCTTTGGCGGTTAAGCGATGGGAAGTTGCTGCGAACGCTGCGACATGGCAATTGGGTGTCGAAAGTTACCTTTCTCCCGAACGGTCGCTTTTTGGCATCAGCAGGTTCTTCATCGGGTTCAAAGTCCGTCAAACTTTGGCGGGTAGCCGATGGCAAGTTGATACGAACGCTGGAGATAGAACACAATGGTGAAGCGGTTTACATTGTTGCTTTCTCGCCTGACAGGCATCTTGTTGCGTCAGTGGGCTTTGACTACACCACCAGACTTTGGCGGGTGAGCGACGGGAAGTTGGTGCGATTGCTGCGGTGCGGTTCTGCCCCGGATGCCGCCTTTTCTCCCGACGGACGCTTTTTAGTGTTGTGGAATGATGACGGCACTGTTGAACTCTGGCGGGTGGCGGACTGGCAAAGGGTTTGGCGATGGGTGGCATCGGGAGCGACCTTGTATCGGTGGGTTCAGCGGATTGAGCCCTTCTTGCATCGTCGTCTCGGCATTTCACTCTTTCATGGGTTGGAACCTTTGCACGCCTGTTCCGTTACCTTTTCCCCTGACGGGCGCTATTTAGCGGCGAGTATGAGTGACGAGATGATTTACCTTTGGCGGTTGCAAAAGTAATTGGTAGCGTCAGGGCTCGTCCCTTACGGTCGTTGAAACAGTCGTCGCCTGCAAGGGGCGACTTACAGCCTTGAGCGTCAAAAGTGCGCCCAACCCCGCAGGGTCAACACCACTTTGACTTTGGCGCCGGCAGCGATTTCCAAGCGGGTGGGGCTTACCTTTCGCGGCGAGATGGCACCGATACTCAGCGGCAACAAAACGGTCGCTCGTTCGGGAACCTTGTAAGGCGGGCAGTGTGGCGGGCTAGTCCGTAACGCCGACAGTTCCCAAGTGCCAGCCCGCAGTTTCATCTCAAAGCGTCCTTGCTGGTCAGCAAAGGCGAAGGCAAACGGGAAGCCCTCATTGTCCGCTGTCACCTGCTTCACGCCTTCCCAGCGTTTGCCGTCGCACACGATGCTCGTTACGCGAACGAAGGTGACTTTTGTGGCTTTGGGGATGCGTCGCGGCTTTACGCCCGTGCCTTGCACGAAAGCGAAGGGGACAGGTTTCCCCTTGTCGTCCACGACTACCCCGGTGACTTCCGCGTCAGATGGGTCTAAAGCGAAATCGCCGATGACCCATCGCTCGCAACGGCTCTGAGACAAGACCGGTTTGGAAGAGCGCGGTTCAGGGGAATCTCGCAGCGTTAACCTGCGCCCATCGGGGAAACGCAAAAACGCCGCGCTAAAGGCGTATCGGGACGGTTTGGTTTCAACGACGAACCGCCCTTCGTCGCCCGTTCGGGTCAGGAACTTGAGCACTGCAGACATTGCCAGCGGATGAAACACCGAGAGGACAATGCTTTCCCCCTTCAACGGTTCACCCGTTCGGGCATTGAGCAACCTACCAGTGACGCATAGGGTTCGGTAGTGGAACGCGATGGACTGTGTGGCGCCGGCGTTAAGCCAAGCGGTTGCCGCCGTTGCCCTTAAGCCCCAAGGCGCTCCTTGGCTCCATTCCCAAAGTCCTTTGCCTGCGCGCGGGAGAGGCAAGACTACCGTCCCTGCCGTATCGGTAGCGAAAGTGAACCGAAAGGCAGGCAGCGGAACGAGGAAAGGCACATCGGGCACAGTGACCGCTGACAACCGCCCGCGAAGTTTCTCAGCGGGGTCGCCAAAGCAATCACGCACTTGCAAGGTCGCTGGTTCGGATGGCAGCAACTGAAGGTGCAAATCGGACAAGCCATCTGTGTTCACGACGGACCACGCCCACCCTTCCGCAGGGTGGTAAGCGAGGGCGAAAAACTGTAAGGGCAGACCGTGAAGGCGCGCTGTGCGGACGAAGGGTTCAGGTAGCCGGACAACGGTGAGCACTTGCCCCGCTTCGTTGGTCACCCAAGTGCCGAGCAGTGGACTTAACCCACCCGCTCCCAGCACTCGCCACAAGAGCACCTGTGCCCCTTTGACAGGGCGTCCTTGAGGGTCAGTGACCTTGACCCGCAGGGGCACCTTCACGGTCGGTTGCAAAACCGGTCGCGGCGGTTCGCTTGGAGGGCTGAAAGGGGGATGGGCAAGAGAGTAAGTTTGAGGCTGGCTTTGTTGGTCGTCCTTTTTCACCCACAAGAGAAAGTGCGTAGTGTTCCAGTCGCCTTGTCTTTGCGCTTCTGGGGCGAAGGACACCTGCTCTTGGGCATCAGTGCGCAGCGGTGTCGGGGGTGCCAAAAATCCGCCATGCCGGTCGCACGGGACAACCCACACGGTTGCGCCCCCCACAGGGCGACGCTGTGAGTTTGTGACCGTGACGACCACTGCAGCACCACAGTAGGTCTGGATTGAAATAAGCGCCAAAAACACGACCGCTCGCATTGCTGCTCACCTCCATCACTTTTCTGGTGGTGCCGGCTCAAGGGCATCGGGACGGAAAACGGTCAAGTTGCTGTAGGTAACGGCAAGCAAAGAAGCCACTTGGACTTGGTGTGGCAGCAAGTGCACCTTTTTCATGTTCTTGCCGACATCTGGTGGCAGCGCTTTCAAAAACGCGAAGAAGTGGGCACCGACAGGCGCGGGAGAAGGGTCACGGGGAGGGGGAAAGTATGGATAGGCGATAAACGCTGTGACAACCCACTCGCCCCCACCAAGGCGCACCGCGACAGGTTGCCCTGATGAGGTGAGGATGGCAGTGCCGATGCCGTCTCGGGAACTAACGAACTCCAAGGTCACCTTCCGCCCTTCGCAGTTAACAGCGTCGGCAAACAAACTTTGGGCTGCCTGCTTCGGCTGCCCTGCCTGCGCCGCCACGAACACTTTTGCCCGCTTCAGCATTTCTGCGAATTCCAACGCCTTCGGCTTTGGCTCTTGCGGTGCGAAAGGTGCTTTGATTTCCGCCTTGACCACCAACTGTCCTGTCAGCGGTTTAACCGCCAATGGGGGCAACGCGACGCGCCAACAGCCCAAGAGGGGCTTCGCCGTTTGAGGCAGTTTCAGCGCCCACCGTTGCCCGTCGGGAAGGTGCAAGGCAATGAGCCCACCCCGCCAGTTTGTGGCGGCGAGAGGGGGCGTGCCGGTGAAAAGAGGCGTCCCAATGCGGGCTTCAAATCTGCCCCGTTCATTGGTAAAGGTGCGGTGCCAATAAGTGCCAGCGGCGGAGAAAATGGCGCCCGTGTGGAACTCCACCAGCAATGGACATCGGGACAACGGCTTGCGGGTTTTCGCATCCACCAGCGTGCCAGTAATGTGAGTCACTTTCTCATGGAACTGGATGTCCCAACGCGTGCCGGGGGCAAGCGCCAGCAAGGCCCCCTGCGAGCGGTAGCGACGGGACACATCGGACGGCGTCTCCTTGTGCCATTCCCACATCCCTTTGGCACCTTGGGGGAGCGGCACGGTCAGGACACCGTCCTCATCCGATGCAAAAGTGAAAGGGTTGGGCGGCAACGGAAGGGAAGTGGGCAGGTCAGGTAAGACAATCTGCGCCAACCGCCCTTTGATGCCGGCAACGGGCTCGCCAAAACAGTTGGTGAACCGCAGTGTGACTGGTTGCGGGGGCGTAAGGGCAACGGTCATGTCACGCAAGGCAGCAAGATTGCAGGAACGCCATGCCCATCCCTTGCGAGGATGCCATGCAACCAGCAAGTAGTGCTTTTCGCCGCTGAACCGTTGCACTAATGCCCGCTGCAACCGAAAAGTGCCCTTCACTTCGCCCGCTGAGTCAGTCCACCAGAAGGCGACCCAACACGTTGGCTCGCCGTTTATGGATGCCCGCCTTGCAAGGGCGACCCAACCGTTGGCGACCGGAGCGCCCCTTTCGTCCACCAAGCGGAAGCGCACCGCAAAGGACACGGTGGGGCGAAGGTAAAGGGTCACGGTGGGCAGGTCGTCGGCGCGCCAAAGAGATGCTACGGGGCGAAAATACTCAGGGCTGCTTTCCGCATCACCCTGCTTCGCCCAGAAAGCGATTGCCTCCGTCGCCCACCCGCTGGCGGTCCAGAGGGGTGAGACAAATACGGCGGCGATGCCATACTCATTCGTCGTCGCCTCCTGAGGTTCTGCGAGGACAACCCCTTGCGGGTCGACTGGGACGAAGAAAACGGAGGCGTTCGCTGCAGGACGACGAGCGTTATCCAGCACTTGCACGCGGACAACTTGAGAGGCGCCACAAAGCGGGGTCAGTATGATCAACATTAACACCAAAGGCGCAGGCACGGGGCGAACTTGCATCCTTTTTCGCCTCCCTGTCGTCAACTTCTGACACAATGTGGTAGCGTCGGGGCTCGCCCCGACAAATGTTCGGCTATCGTCGCCCACAAGGGGCGACGCTACCAGATTAGACGAGGCTACCGACTTAGTCGTTCCCTGCGTCTCCGTTTCTCTTTTCTCCCTCGTCTCGCGTCCCTCGTCTCACGCCCCGTCTTTGTGGTCGCGACTGACGCCGCTCCTACTGGCAACCTGCAAGGGAACGCCATGTCTCTTGTGGGAGCGCCGTGAGGCGCGATAAACCTTTCGTGCGGTTGGAATAGCACCAAGCAGCGCACCCAACAGCAAAACGGCGGCACCCTTTTTGCTGGTGATGCGCTATGCGCAAGGTTCGCTCATGGTCACCGAAGAAGAAAGTTGCCGCTGCCATCGTCGCCTTCTGGCATCAGCGAGTTATGACGGCACTGTCAAACTTTGAGGAGGTCTCCTTTTAGCGTCAGTAGGTGACGATGGTGCTGTTAAAGTTTGGTGGTTGGCAGTTTAAAACACAAGGGTGTGTCTTTAGACTCGCTGCAAAACGAAAAATGAGGCACACTGGAAGATGCATCTCCTGACAAACCGCAAAATTGGCGCCTCGGGAGAAGCGCCCTCCAGCAAACGAGAAATCAGCAATCTCTCACTCTTGCTCGGCTACCTGTTCCAACCATTCGGCAAGGTTGAATTTTTGGCGAGCCGTTTTCCGACGAGGGGAAAGGGGTGGCACGAAGGGACGAAGGTCTATTGCGGAGGCTCCAGCAGAAGAAGTTGAGAACGACCAATCCGAAGTTGCGGTGACGGTTACTTCCAAGCGAGGATTTTGCGGGTCTACCCGCTTGACCAACTCCACTTGCACCACATGGCGGTCATCCACACCCAACGCTTCGCAAACGAGGTCCTGCACGATTTTCAACCCGTTGTCCAAATCCCGCCGCTGCGGTGTCTTAAAGAAAAACTCCAGCCGCAAGCAAAGGAACAGTTGCGTTGGCGAAAGTTTTGGGGTTCCTTCGTCGGGGAAGAGCGAAGAAAGGGTTGGCGCATCTGCGTCTACCTGCCACGCCAATTTCCCGCTGGCTTTCAGTTGGCGGAAGGCTTTTTGCAAGTGGGTTTTGTAGTGGCGGGCTTCGTGGCTCAACACCCAGCGCCCATCCCGTTCCGTGTATTGGTGGTTGATGCTGGGCGGCAAGGGCAACACAAAGCACCAACGCATCCTTGCTCCCTCCAGATGAGCCTTTGACTCTCACACGGCAACCAAGCCGAACCCTTAGAAAGGCGTTTGCAAAAACGCTTCAATCGCCCGCAGGCACACTTTCAAGTTTGTCACATTTTGCCGAGAAACCTCTACCACGCACTTGTTGCCCACTCCCCAAAAACGATGCACCAAGCGGTTACGAAAGCGTGCCATGCACTGCAATTTAGGGCTTGTGCCCTTGTTTCCCATCCCGCGTCTTCCATCGCCGTCGCAATCTGTCAACAGCGGAAGATGAACCGCTGTCGCTGCTAACGGCTCTAAACTTATAGAACGGCAGGGACATCCTTGCTTGCGAGGAAAGGCAAAACTTGGAGGTGACGGAAGATGCGTGTTGGTGCGGCGATTGGGTTGGTGCTTTTGCTGACAGGGTTTGCGACGGCTCAGGAGACGGTGCGCCTCGCCCTTAACCTCACGCCCGGCGGCGGTGCCTCTCGCATCGTCACAGGCAAATTGAAGGGCGAATGGAGCGCTCCCACGCCTATCCCCGTTGAAGTGGATGTGCGCGTCAGCACCTACATCGTCGTCAATAACATCTTGGCGAACGGTGATGCGGTGATTTTGGTGCAGCCGCAAGGGGTGCAGGTAAAAGGCAAAGTAAGCGATACCCCTTTGGAGTGGACGGTCACGCCCTCTGGCGATGTGATTGCGGAGTGGGAAGGGGTTCGTTTTGACAGCAGTAAACTTCCTGAGGAGCAACGGGCAAAGTGGCGAAAGGCGTGGCAAGCCGCTGCCGAAATTACCATCACCCCGCAAGGGCGCATTAAGGCAGTGAAGATGCCGGAAGTGCCGAAAGATTTGCCCAATTGGGCAGAAGTGCCCGGTGTGCCTCGCATGGCGCACCAAATTGTCATGGGGCTCTTGCAAACCCTCTGGCCTGCTCTTCTTCCCACTGAACCCGTAAAAGTGGGTAGCCAGTGGCAGGTGGAAGTGCCCTTGACAATGATTGAGACCGACCAACCCTTGTCGCTGCCCTATTCGTGCACCCTCACTAAGTTGAGTTGGGACGAAGCCGTTGTCAGCGTCCAAGCGGAACACAAAGGCGACATTTCCTTGACCCTTCGCCGAATCCACCCTACCGACCCGAAAATCACCATCAACCGCGCCCGGTTCGCTCTTAAAGGTGAGGTAACTTTCTTGCTCTCCGTCGGTGTGCCACAAAGAGCCAAGTGGTCCCTCAAGGGGGAGATAGAAGGCACTGTTGTGCCAGAGGGGATGGCGCCTGAGTCCTTCACCTTCCGCTATGAAGCCGAACTCAATGACCAACTGGAGTTCTGACCGCGCAACCGCACCGCTAACACGATTGTATTGGGTTGTGGCAGACGCTCTGAACCTTCCGCTTCTGTGAGGTGATGGCTGATGCGGCGGCTACTGTGTGCCGTTGGTGTCTTGTGGCTGCTTGCGCCCACGATGGCGCAAGAGGTGCGCCTCGCCCTGTCCTTCTTCCCCGAAAGTTCCGCCACCCGCATCATCACGGGAAAGGTCACAGGTGAATGGTTTGGACCGACGCCTCTTTCCCCAACTCGTCCCGTCTCTTTCTCCTACAGCCTTTCCGTTCGCGCTCAATCGCTGCTGACTGTGAAAGAAGTTACGGCGAACGGTGACGGTGTGGTGACAATGCTGCCGCAAGGGTTGGAAGTAACGGGCACAGCGGGCGACCAAGCCTTTGAGTTGCGCGTTAGTGCCGACGGTGATGTCCGCTTCACTTGGGGAGCGCTGAGTTTTGACAGCACCAAGTTGCCTGCGGGAGAGCGGAAGAAACTGCAGCAATTGCTTACCCTTCCCGTCACCCTCACCCTTTCCCCGCAAGGCAAAATCCAAGCCGTTCAACTTCCCGAAACGCTCAAGGACATTGTGCCCGGTTTGGATGTGCAATTTGTCAACGCTTTCCTCACAGCGGTGGTGCAGACGCTTCTTCCTGCGCCGCTTCCTTCGGAGCCAGTGAAAGTGGGTAAGAGTTGGCAGGTGGTGTTGCCCGTTCTGGCGTTTGAAACGCCCGAACCCCTTTCCCTTCCCATCACCTGCACCCTTGCGGAAGTTCGGGGCGACGAAGCCGTTATCACTGTGAAAGCGGAAGCAGTGGGCGATGCCGATCTTGTCTTGCGCCGCTGGAAGGAAACAGACCCGAAAGTCACGGTCACCAGCGGGCGATTTGTAGCGCAGGGGGAGGCAATCTTCCTGCTCACCTTTGGCGTTCCCCAACGCGCCACTTGGCGGGTCCAAGCAGAAGCCGAAGGCTTCATCACCCCATCAGCAAAAGACGCAGCAACCGTCCCTTTCCGCCTCCGCCTAACCGCCGAATGGCGCGACCAATTAGCCTTTTGACAGCGCAGCCATTGGCAGCAACGGGTTTATGCCCAAATGACAAACGATCGGTGCCACAAGGGGCAAGACTATTGCTTCCTTCCCGCTTCTCTCTGCTCGGTGGCAAAATATTCATGTGTGCTCCCTTGTTGGGATGTAGCAGATGTCGCCTTAAGCGAGGCGAACATGAATGATCACGCAATTGGAAGTCTACAACTACCGTTGTCTGCGGGCGATAAGGCAACCCTTGCGCCGTTTTCATGTTCTCATCGGGCGTAACGGGAGTGGCAAGAGCACCTTCTTAGATGTGTTGCTTTTCCTTCAACACGCCTTGTTGGCAGACTTGGAAACGGCTGTCTACGGGGCTGAGTTGGATTTGATCGTTCCCCGCACCCAGAAGGACTTTCAGGACCTGCTGCACAGGGGCATGGGGCGCTCCTTTACCTTCGCTGTGGTGGCAAAGGTGCCAGCGCCTGTGCGAAAGGATTCCCAATTGCAATACGGCTATTGTCGCTACCAGGTGCGTATCGGTGCCGATGAACAAAATGAATTAGCCGTGCTCACCGAGGGACTTTGGCTTCTCCCAGATCAAGAGCCACACGATTTCAAGGAGCAGCAACAAAAGTTGTGGGAAACGGACAGCGACCCAGAGGCTCTTCAGGACTGGTTCTGGTTTCGCGGGAAAAGACGCTTCAGAACCCCGAAGGGTTGGAAGCGAGTGATTCGGCGTGAAGGGCGAGTAGCCCATTTCTGGAGTGAGACCACTCGTTGGAATTTCCCCCAATCTGTTTCGCCGCTGCGGTTGGCACTGGATTTGGTAGACGAAGAACGCTTCCCCGTCTCTGCATGGTTGAGAGAGTTTTTGAGTGAACGAGTTTACCCACTGCAACTTAACCCGAGGCGCATGAGAGAGCCCTGTCCCGCGTTAGCCAGCGACGCTTTCGCCCTTGATGGCTCTAATTTACCAAAAGTTCTGAAGCGGCTGAAGGAGGAAGACCCTGCACGGTTCCGTCGGTGGCTGACCCATGTCCAGTCCGTGATCAAAGGGCTGAAAGAAATTGATGTGCGGGAACGGGAGGAGGACAAAGCCCTTTACTTGGTTTTGCGCTACGAAGGTCACGAGGTCAAGCAGTGGGGCGTTTCGGAAGGGACTTTGCGCTTCTTAGCCTTGACCTTGCTGGGTTACCTGCCTGAAGAGGGCGTTTGGCTGATAGAAGAACCAGAAAACGGCATCCACCCCCAAGCCTTGGAAGCGGTCATAGAGGCGCTGGCAACAGCAGAAGAGTCCTTGCAGGTGCTCGTTGCCACTCATTCCCCTGTCATCGTGGATTGCAAAGATTACATCTCGCCCTACGATGTGCTTTGCTTTCGGCTGGAAGGAGATGCCACAGTGATTTGCTCGGCAGCGGACTTAATGCGGGAGCGAAAAATTTCTGAGAGAGTGACGCTAACGCTGGGCGACTTAATGGCGTGGGGGGTTTTGTGAGGTTATGCCCGTTGACTTGCTCCTGATTGTTGAGGGGCGGGACGATGAAGCCGTTTTAAGTGCCCTTCTTGAAAGACCGAAAGATATGGGCATCTGCCCTATCACTTTTGACTTTCGCCGTCGCTCTGGTGCTGTTTTGAAGGAAGGAGTAAATGTCGCATCGCAGGAGCGGAATAACTTTCGGAAGGTCATTTTGATTTGGGATCACGCAGACAGCCCCTACGCTGACCGAACTCCCCAAAGGGCTCAAGGGATTGTCCAAGCAGAATTGAACAAAAGGACACTCAGAGGATGCTCCAAAGCAATAACCGTTGACCCTGAGTTGGAGATTTGGCTGTGGCAAGACTATAGCGCTGTTGCGCAAGCCTTAGGAGTGAGGGTGCAAGATATTGAGCGATGGCTAAAAGGATGGCAGAGGGCGCTGAAGCAGTCGGTCGGTGATAGAGGGTTACAGGATCTGATGGAGCGAAGACAGGTGAACCTTCAACGGGACTCTGCCCAAACCCTCTTGGAAAAACTGCCCAAGGAGGCGTTGAAGTGGGTGTGCCGACAAGCAAAACAGAAGGCTGATTCTCAACTGCGGGGAAGGATCGCTCAAAAAGCGGATTTAAAGAAGTGGGAGCGGAATGAAAGTTTTCGTTGGCTATGTCAACAGTTGCGTCAATGGTTTCCGCCTTCGTTGCCAGCCGGTCAAATGCCTGAAGGGATAGGCACCTTCCTTAACTGCTCACACTGCCACCAGGGCTCGTTGGGGGAGGGCGTTGAGGGAGCGGAGCCACTCTTGTAACTTGCGATAGCGCTTTTCAGGGTCTTTAGGTAGTTGGAGAGGGCGACCGCGGGCGTCTACGATGAACCCAACGACGCCCCCCGTGATGGTTCGTTCAACTGTTCGCCCGATCCCTTCACCCGCATCAAACCCACGCGCGGGTTGGAAGCGCACTTGCACCGTCTCGTTCTCCGCCAAAGGGAACAAGCGCAGTTCACCGAAACGGATGGGTTCGTTGGTGATGTTGTAGCGGTCGCCCGTGATGCTGAGGGTGCCGATTACCTCGCCCTCTTTTGCGATGCCTTTCGGCGCCAGCGCCCAACCCAACCGCACCAAGCAGTCACGCCAAAACACTTCCATCGCCGCTTCAGGGTGAACGGTGGAGAGGACGCCCAAATGGGGCATCATGAAGATGCTGTCCACCGTCAATTGTGTGAAGCCTTCTGGCTGCCACGCATCCAAAAGCATCAGCGCTGCTTGCGAGCGGCGCGGGGCGTGGGAAAGGACGCCACCGCTACCAATGACCAAGTCCAAAGCCATCATGTCCACGATGGTCTGACCCGAAACTTCGGCTGTCAAGACTTCTCCGATCGTGCGTTGAACATGGACGCCGCGCAAGGTGACCGCCAGTTGCTTGTGATGCTCCAGCGAAAGGCGCAGTGCCTCCCGCGCCACCGCTTGCTCAATCAGCAAGTCGTCTACCGTTTGCGGGATGGTAGTGGGGCGAATCATTTTGTTGCGCAGCCTATTGCGCAGTTCCATCTCGTCCACTTCAAAGGGCACCCAGCGCAGAATGTTCTCCACGCCCGCTTCCGCCAATACATTGCCGATGCTGTAACTCATGCCCAAGTTCGCCGAGACGGTGCGGTTGAAAATGCCGTTAAACACGCTGAAGACATCCGTTGTTGCGCCGCCGATGTCCACTGCGAGCACATTCAACTCATATTGCCGAGCCACTTCCTCCACCAGTTTGCCCACCGCCATCGGCGTCGGCATGATGGGGGCGGAGACCCAAGTGGTCAACTTGTTGTAGCCGGGCGCTTGCTGCATCACATGCTCTAAGAACAGTTCGTGGATGGCTTCACGGGCGGGGTGCAGGTTTTCCGTTTCCAATGTGGGGCGGATGTTGTCCACGATTCGTAGGTCAAATCGCTCCGCCAGCAACTTGCGGATTTCCTCGCGGGCGTCTCGGTTTCCCGCGTAAATCACGGGGAGGCGGAAGCCGATACCCAATCGGGGGCGGGGGTCCGCAGCGACCAGCAGTTCTGCCAGTTCCACCACATGGGTAACGGTGCCGCCATCCGTTCCACCCGCCAGCAGCACCATATCGGGGCGCAAACTGCGGATGCGTTGGATGCGTTCGTAATCTTTACGCCCATCGTCAATGGCAATGGTGTCCATCACAATGGCGCCCGCGCCCAATGCTGCCCGCTGCGCACTTTCAGCGGTCATCGTCCGCACCACACCCATGACCAGCATCTGCAACCCGCCACCAGCACTGGAAGTGGACACATACAAATCCGCTCCCGCATCGTCAGGAAGGGACGCAGGACGAGGGGCGGAGGACGAACGGACAAAAACGCGGTTGTCGGTGAGCAAGAGGCGCCCCGTTACTTCTTCCAACTCCCGCATCGCATTCAGCACGCCGATAGTCACATCATCAAAAGGCGCTTCCACCGTTGTGGGCGCCTCGCCACGAGCGATCAGGCGATAGCCTTCGTCCGTCTTCTCAATCAGGATGGCTTTGGTCGTTGTGCTGCCGCAGTCCGTTGCCAGGATGCGCCGGACACCTGCCATGAACGCTCACCTCAATACCTGCGTTGGGCTGTGTCCCCTGAAAGAGCATAACACCTTCTGCAAACGAAAGAACAATTCGCAAGGCATGTCAAGGGCAACGGTTCGGAACGCCGATACAAATGTTACCGCTGTCGCATGTCTTTCTCCAGCAGTGGCATCTTACCTTGCGATGAGGTGCGGGAGCAGTTTTTGCCACCCACGCCAAGCGGGGTCGTCTTCGTTCGTGGGAACGCGAATGCCGCATAAGACAACAGTTCCTTTGCCAACTTGCCCCTTGACAATGATGGGTACTCCGTTAGCGGTGCCAATAATGGTGCCCGATTGCGGTTGCAAGGTTAGCGCTCGCCCTTCAAGGGAAACGGTGGTGGCACCCAAACGCACAGCCTTGATTTCTCGCTCGCCTGTTACCAGTGCCACTTCGGGGAACAGGTTGGCGTGGGCGCGAAAGCCGCAGGCTTCGGAAAGGAGCACCAACTGTCCGCCTTGCTCCACCCATGACCGCAGCGCTAACGCCCGTTGGTAGGTCAACTCTCGGATGTCTCGCAAGGGCGGAACAATCAAAACATCGGCGGCTGCCCAGTAGGCGGGTTCTAAGAAGCGCACGAGGAACGCGTGCCGACCGCTCTGGCGGAGCAAAGCGAGAAACTGTTCGCTGCCCCACCCTTCTGCAACGACACCGACGATGGGGCGACGCGCTTTTGAAGGCGGTCGGTAAGGCAGCAAGGTTTGGACAAGAGCATGAAACTTGTGGGAAGGCACGCCCTTGACAAACGGACCACGCCGCACGAAGGGGTGCGTCGTTCCGTCGCTCAACATGACCACTCCGCGAGCAACTAACCGAACGACGCCGAAGGGCACAATTGTTTCGCCTTTGATGACAGCCGTTTGCCGAACGGAAGCGCCATCTAAACTGGCTTCCGTCACCACGCGTTCAACCCTTCCTTCTCTTCGCTCCCACGCAAGGGTGAGCCGGACTTCTTGCACGGCTTCTGCAGGGAAGGCGCCAGGCGCAATTGCCAAAGTGAACCGCAAGGTGCTACCCGCAGGGTAGACGATGGGGGAGTCTTTGAGGCGCAACCCGTTGCGCAACCGAAAGTCAATGCGCGGTGCCCGATAAGCAGGGTAAGTTGGCTGCGCTGTTGCCCCCAGTTGCAACGCTGTCAAGCACTCCCTCAGGAACGGGATGTTGTAGGCGAAGATGACAAAACCATCCGCTCCCAAGTCGCGGGCGATTTTCACCTGCTCAACGAACTGCCACTCGTCCACATGCAGGTAGGCGCCGATGCCAACAGCGATAGGCACTTGCCCGTTGACCTCCAAAACTTGCTCCCGCACCCGCTCGCGAAAGACATCGTTCTCGTTGGTGTAGTCCATCGGGCAAACCAAGTCCAAGAGCCCTTCGCGCACCCATCGCATCCAGTCCTGCTTGATGAGGGCGTAGTAGTAGCGGTGCCGCTGCCACACCGCAGCGGAAACAATGACCTGCGGGTTGCGGTCCTTGACATCGTAGTAAATGCGCCGAACAAGGTTGGTGATGTTGTCCCGCTGCCAGTCATCGTAGCGGATTTTGAGCGGACCGAACAGCACGGAACGCGGAAAGTCGGTCAGGGTGATGCCTGTAGATTGCTCAAACTGGCGCTGAGACACTTCGCCGTAGTCAAAGTCGTAATGCGGCACCTCAGGGTAGCGGATGTAGTCAAACTGGACGCCGACGACAGGGTAATTCAGCAACTCCAACATGGCACGCTGTTCGTGCTCTTGGTTGCGCGGGTCAGCAGGGTTGAGCCACAGGGCTTGTTGCCCCTTGGGGTCGCGAACGAGGCGGTCCTCTTTCGCCATCTGCTCCTTCAACCAGTCAGGGGCTGTGCCGAAGTGAAAGTTCACCCGCCACGCGTGAAGATCAATCCCATAGCGCCGTGCGGCTTCCACCGCGTTCGCCAGTTCGTCCAAATCTGCCTGCTCTGCCCAAGGGTCGCGGGGGAGGAACTGGCTGCGATAGACCACATTGCCGCCGCGCCCCGCTCGGAAGAAAAGGGCGTTTAAGTTCGCTTCTTTCAGCGTTCGCATGACGCTCTCCCAATCCGTTGGTGCATAAGTGTGCAGCCAAACGCCTCGCACCTCGCCCTCACGGGGTTCCAAAGCGATAGCCATACCTTTGTGGATGCGCTCGTGGTCGTTGGACAAGCGCCTTAGGCACTGTAGCCACGCCGTCCCGTTCCCGTTAGCGGGAAGCGAAAGGGGCGCTATGGGTGAGCGCAAGAGGGAAAGGGCTTGTTCTCGGCGCTCAGGGTCACGGAAAGGGGAAGCCTCTACTTCGTTCAACCATGCTCGGCGCTTTCGCAACAGTTCTTGATGCCATTCCCGCCAGCGGGACCGAATTTGTGTCTGCAACGCAGGGGATAGCGATGCCCCTTCCAGCAACCACGCAGCAAAAGTTTTGGCTTTCTCCCCATCGGGCAAGTCAGGCGAAAAAGGGGTTGTGACGAGCACCCACGGACCGCGCCGAACGACTGAATTCTCCAGCGGCACTTTGAGGGCGTGCTGCCATGCGGGAACCTGATTTTGCACGAAAGCGAAGACAACGATGCGCCGCGCCGGTTGCAGCCGCTGCAGCAGTGCTGGGTCAGGACGGTTGGCAGGAAGGACGATAAAGGCACCTGAGGAGACGAGCAACGCAGAGGCGTTAACTCTTTGGTAAGGCAGGCGCAGGCGCCGCAGCCACCGTTCCACGCTCTCCACCTGTTGGTTCACCACAGGGCGCACTTGCGGCTCCGCACTTACCCATCGGTCGTCCCGCACCACAAGGATTTGGCTTCGCACGGGAGCGATCAGCCCCAAGACCGCAAGGAACAACGCGGTTCTCAGCACCATCGCCTGGCGCCACTCCTTTCCTTCACCCCTTGCTAAGTGTCAAGATAAGGATGCGTCGTTCGTCCTAAAGTTGCCACCCTTTTCTGCCGATAAACGAAGCGACGCTGAGAGGTGATGCCCGATGCGTATCTCGCCGGAAACAATGGCACGACTGCAGGCGCTGGTGACGGAACGGTTAGGGAAGGCTGAAGCGTCGGGCACTGTGGGTCCCGCACCGGGGAGCCGTTCAGGCGCCGACGAACCCGTTCTCTTGTCGGCGGAGTTGCGGCTCATCCTGCTCCTGCACGAGATGGTGCAGAAGATGAGCGATGTGGACCCACAGCGGGTTAAGGCGATTGCCGAGCAACTGCAAAGTGGCGACTACCACCCTGATGTGCGCGCGGTGGCGGAAGCCATCCTGAACGAACTGGGAGGCTGAAAAAGATGCGTGACGGGACGGCGGAACGGCTCTGTCGGGCGTTAGCGGATTTGGTCGCAGCGCTGTGTCGCAACAACTTGGAGGCGGTGGAAGCGACCACCCTGCACTTGCAGCGCTTGATGGAGACGGAAGGGGAGCAAATCCGCCACGCCCTGGACCCTGAGACTTTGCGGGAAGTGCGTAACCTAATGGAAGCCGCTCAGTGCTTGATCTGGATTCGGCTCCTCTCCGCTGTGGAAGTCGGCGCTCACCACGCAGACGCATTGCTGCGGGAACGCGTGTGAAGGAGGCGAAGGGGATGTCCTTGTCCGTAACCTTGCAAACGGCGTTGCAATCCCTGCTTGCGCACCAAACGGCGTTAGCCGTTGCTGCTCAAAACATTGCCAACGCCCAAAATCCTGACTACTCTCGGCAAGTGGCGCGTTTGAAAGCATCCATCCCTGTTCCCGACCCCAGTTTGAGCGAGGGAATGCTGTGGGGACAACTGGGCACGGGTGTGACCGTGCGGGAAATTTCGCGGCAGTCCGATGCCCTGCTCATGACCGCTTTGCGCATGAGCGGCAGCCGCGTCGCCCACCATCGCGCTTTACTGGAAGGCTTGGAACGCATAGATGCTCTTTTCAGCGAACCTTCCGATAGCGGTTTGAACAGCCTGCTGACTGCCTTTTTTGAGGCGTGGCGGGATTTGGCAGCGAACCCTGAAAACATTGGCAGCCGAGCCATCGTTTTGGAACGAGGGCAGTCCCTCCTGAGCCGCCTCTACACCCTGCATCGCCAGTTGGACTACGAACAAAGCCTCGCCCAGATGCGTTTTCGCGAAGAAGTGGAACAACTGAACCGCTGGCTTGAGCACATTGCGCGGCTGAACGAGCAAATCGTCGCTGCCCGAACGGTGGGGCTGCAGCCCAACGATTTGATGGACGAACGGGACGCCACCCTTCGCCAAATCGCCGAATTGCTCTCCATCCAAGTGAACGAGCAGCCTAACGGGAGTGTCTTGGTGCTGGCAGGTGGGCACGAACTGGTCAGCGGGGCGCGGTTTCGGAGCATCAAAGTTGTGACGGGCAACGACGGTTTCCCTGTCGCAGTTTTTGAAGACACCAACGAACCGCTCCCTTTGGGCGAAGGCATTTTGGCGGCTGTGCGGGAATTTGGGCGGCAACTTCTTTCCGCTTTGCGGTCACGCTTGTCCGCCATTGTGGATGCGCTGGCGCAGGCGGTCAACGCCCTCCACCAAAACGGTTACGGATTGGACGGCAGCACGGGCTTGCCTTTCTTCGTGTTCGTCAATGGACGATGGGAAGTGAACCCCGCTTTGAAAGACGACCCGCGCAAGTTAGCCGCTTCGCTGACGGGGAGCCCAGGCAACGGCGATGTGGCGGTGCAGATAGCCCAGTTGGCGGAGCAACCTTTGGCGCCACTCGGCGGGCAAACCGTTCTGCAGGCTTACCAAGACATCGTTGGCTTGGTCGCTGCCCGCACAAATGGGGTGCGGAACGCTTACCAGGCTTTCTCCGAAGTTCAGCGGTTCCTCCAAAATCGGCGGGACATGGTTTCGGGCGTTTCGCTGGACGAAGAATTGGTGGACATCATGCGCTTTCAGCAAGCCTACCTTGCTGCTGCCCGCGTTATCCAAGTCGTTGACAACTTAGTGAGCGAGTTGCTCCAACGGCTATAGCGAAGGAGGCATGAACCATGCGCATCACTCCGATGATGCTGGCGCGCCAAGCCGTTCACTTCATCAACCTGAACGCGGACACCATCAATCGCAGTTTGGAGCGCATTGGCACGGGGCGCCGGCTTAATCGCGCTTCCGACGACCCACCAGGCACCGTCCTCGCTTTGCGGTTGCAAAGCGATATCGCAGTAGCGGAGGGAGACCGCCAACGCATAGAGCAAGCAATGCCTTACTTGCAAGCCGCCGACAGTGCTCTCCAGCAAGCCATCGCTCTTTTGCAACGAACGAGGGAACTGCTGTTGCAAGGCACTAACGACACCTTGACAGCGGAGCAGCGCAAGGCTATCGCCAACGAACTGCGGCAGTTGCGAAGCGAGTTGGTGCAAGTGGCAAACAGCCGCGTCGGTGACCGTTACCTTTTCGCTGGTTCCGCCATCTTGACGAAGCCTTTTGAAATGGACGCTGCTGGCAATGTGGTTTATCAAGGTGACAACGACCAGTTAGCCGTTGTGCTGCACAACGGGGAGCGCATCGGCGTCACGATGGATGGGCGACGAGTTTTCCAAAGTGCGGAGGATGTCTTCGCTGTGCTAAAAGACGCGATTGACGCACTGGATGCCAACAACCCCGATGCCATCCGCGATGTGCATTTGTCCCGATTGGACAAAGCGATAGACCAAATTCTGCAGGCAGCGGCAATCTTTGGGGCGCAAACCAACCGAAGTGAACGGACGGTGAGCACCTTGTTGTCGCAGGAAGCGAGTTTGCGGATTGCCTTGTCGCCGATTTTGGATGCGGACATCGCTGAGGAAGTAGCGACCTATCAATTGCGGCAGACGACGATGCAAGCGACCATGTTTGCCGTCAGCCGCATCCTCCCTCGGAGTTTAGTGGACTTCATGGCGTAACTTTTGCCCTGCTGGAGGGCGCATCTCCTGATGCGCCGAAAACTTGGCACAACTGATCCGCCCGCGCAATGGAAGAGGTGTAAAGGGCAGGGATTTCTTCCTCTGGCAAACCCACCTTCGCTGCCCACTCCGATGCCTGTTCCCAATCGGCGCGTTCGTAAGCGAGAGCGAGTTGGAGCAAGCGTCCCAAGAGCGTTGGGCGCCCTAACAAAGCATCGCGAATTTCGGGAGCGATGGGCAACTCATCCAGCAACTCAGGAAGAGGTCGGTTCAGTAGGGCATCTAACACGGATAGTAACCCAACCAAGAAGGGGTCCACACCCAACCCTTGCCACCGAAGGTGCTGGCACGCCAGTTCGCAAAACCACCCACGAACGACCCCAACTGTCAGCAACTCTGAAGGCTTGTCCTCCAACACACTGGAGGCAAGCGCCAGCATAAGCCAACGGCGGAAGTTTCTCTCTCCCAAGAGTACCATCGCTTGCCGAACGGAAGTCACAGGGTAGCGGAGCCCTATAGCAGCGGAGTTGATGTAGCGGAGCAGTTTGTAAGATAACGCCACATCGCTGCGCAGCACTGTCTCCACGCGGTTAAAGTCAAGGGGTCCGCCAGACACCTCTTGCAGGAGCCGCAGGTAGGTGAGTTTGTGGCTGGGGATGTCCTGCCCTGCAACGATTTCTGGCTTGCAAAAGAAGAAGCCCTGAAAATAGGTGTAGCCTGCCTTCATTGCCCCTTCAAAATCTTCGTGGGTCTCCACTTTTTCTGCCAGCAGCCGCACTTTGGTGCCCGCAAAGCGTTTTGCTAACTGCCAGCGCTCCTCCCCCGTTATTGCCGTAAAGTCCACCTTGATGATATCGGCAAGAGCGACGAAGGATTCACAATCTGGACGGTTGACGAAGTCGTCCAAAGCGACGAGATAGCCGTTGCGCTTCAATTCCTGACAAGCGGCTATCACCTCTTCATCGGGCTCTACCGTCTCCAACACTTCCACAATCAGCAGAGTGGGAGGGAACAGATAAAGCACCCCGCTGAGCAGCAAGTCTCGGGTGACATTCACGAAAGCGGGTTTCCCGCCTGTCAGTGCGTGGAAACCGAACACATGGACGCTTCGGCTCAGAACATCTTGAGAAGCCTTGTCTCCGTTCACCGCAGCGAAAAAGTTCTCTGTGCCTGAGCGAAACAACAATTCATAAGCGATAGCCCGTTTCAAGCGGTCAAAAATCGGTTGCCGTGCGACGAAAACCTGCATAGCGTTTCCTTCCTTTCGCGTAGCCACCCAATCCCTTTTTCGTCCTTTGGAGGCGAAGGCTTTAGGGCAGCGTGGAGACGGCATTTCTGAAGCATCGGACTTTTCCCTGACAACGGGAGAAAGGAGCGAGCAGCAGCATTTGAAAAAGGAAGGTAACTTCTGAAGGAGGGACAAAAAGTTTGGCGCCGAAAGAGTGGTTACGGTATCAGCGGCAAATGCTGTTGGACGGTTGGGGCGAGCAAGGGCAGCAGCGGTTAGCCAAGGCTCATGTCGCCATTGTTGGCGTGGGTGGCTTGGGGTGTCCCATTGCCCTCTATTTGACCGCCGCTGGCGTCGGCACCCTCACCATCGTTGACGCCGATGTAGTAGAAGAGACCAACCTTAACCGTCAAGTGCTCCATTGGACGGATGACATCGGCAAGCCAAAAGTTCAATCGGCAACGGAAAAACTGCGCCAATTTAACCCTCAAGTGCGCATCGTTCCCGTTCACGGACGGTTGACGGAGGAGACGGCTGAACAGTGGTTGCAAGCAGCAGACATCATCGTGGACGCTTTAGACAACTTTCCCACCCGATTGGTGTTGAACCGATACGCCCTCCGCGCTCGCAAGCCGTTGGTGCACGGCGCCATTTACGGTTGGGAAGGACGAGCCACGACCATCCTTCCCTACGAAACGGCGTGCTTGGAGTGCCTCTTTGAAGAAGGTCCGCCACCAGGTGTGTTCCCTGTCGTTGGCGTCACGCCCGGCACTATCGCCATGATTCAAGCCGCTGAAGTGCTCAAATTGTTGCTGCAAGTAGGACAGCCGCTATTCAACCGCTACCTGATTTACGACGGTCTGTCCATGCAGTTCCACACTGTTAAACTACGGCGGCGGCCCAATTGTCCCGCTTGCGGTGCTGCTTCGCCGTTGAGCAGCGGTGAGAGGTGTGATGGTCCTTGAACCTTAGGGAGGGATGAACAATGAACCGATGCGCAAAGCCTTTCACTTTCTGCGACGACTGCTTAATTCGCCTCGCTATTGAAGGGTTGTCAACGGCAATCGCCCTCGTTGACGGTCGGTCGCGCCTGACCTTCATCAACCGCGCTGCGCAAGAAATCTTCGGTCTCTCCCCCGATGACCTCAATACCCCCGTTGCGCAAGCCCTAAAGGATCCTGCTCTCCTCAGACTGTGGAGGGAAGCAAGCCAGCAGACGGAGCCGACAATGGGATTGGTGCGAACCATTTTCCCAACAGAGCGATTGTTGCGCATCACGGTGGGCATTTGCCGCAACCCAGATGGGCAGATTATTGGGCGCGCGTTGCTGGCGTGCGATGTGACAGAGGACCGAAAAGTTGTGTTAGAGTTGACCGAGGAGTTAGCCCGCCAACTCCTTCGTCGTCCTCGCTCCTCCAACGGGGTTGGGCAGGTAATGCACTTGCTCACCCCGATGGAATGGCGCATCTTGCACCTTTTGGGTAGAGGGCTGAGCAACCGCGCTATCGCCCGTCAGTTGTCCATCTCGCAAAACACCCTCCGCAGCCACCTGAAAAGCATTTACCGCAAATTGGACCTGCCAGCGAGTCGCAGCGCGCTTGTCGCCTTCGCATCCCAGTTCCTTCACCTCTTGCCCGAAGAGAGCCTCACCTTTTTGGGTGAAAAATTTCCCTCCAACAGGTGATGCAAAGAGCCGTCCTCTTGCCCACACTCAGGAGCGGAGGTGATGAGCATGCGACTCTTCAAAATTGTCAGCGGGCTGACGGCAATGACTTTAGCGGCTCTTCTCGTTGCCCTCTGTTCCTGCGGCGGGAATGGAGGCGCCCCCGTTAGTGCTCCCGGTGGCGGCGCTGTTCAACCGCCCGGTCCCATTGTTCGCCCTCCCATTCCGCCAGACCAAGCCTTCCCCACAAGCCTGCACGGGACGCGCCGGGGCAAAATCACTTGGTATGTCGGGACGGCAGACCAACCCGGCTTCTTCACCATTTTCAACAAGCCCATTGAGGAACTGAAGTGCTTGAAGTGTCACCCAGGCACCTACGCCGATGGCACTCCTGTTGACGATGCCACTTACCATCCCGATTGCAAGGACTGCCACATTTTGAAGCCCGATGGCACCCCTGACTTGACCAAGCGTGTCAGCGACGCCACCTGCTTGAAGTGTCACCGCCGCCAAGACCGCGAGATTTTCTTCGGTTACTCAGATGTGCATCGCGAGAAAGGTTACTTCCGTTGCATGAGTTGCCACACGGTGCGGGAAATGCACGGCGATGGGATGGAATACAAGTCGTGGTTGGAGCCGGGCGCAATGGATGCCGCGTGTGAACGGTGCCATCGGCAGGTGAGTCCGAAGGTGCCTGAGCATGATCAACTCCACTTGACAAAGGTGCACTGCACTGCTTGCCATGCTAAGTCCGTCATTGCTTGTTACAGTTGCCACTTCCCAACCAAGACGCCGTCCACCGTTGTGCGCGAATTTGCCTTTCTACTCAATCGCAAGGGCGTCAACAAGGTTTACACGGGCACCATGATGGTCTTGACGGACAAGGAGAAAGGGAAAGCCTTCGTGGCGTTAGCGCCCTACCGTGCTCACACTATTGTCAAGAAGGGGCGCACTTGTGGTGACTGCCACAACAACGCAGCGGTGCAGGAGTATGTGCAAACAGGTAAAATCACTGTCACCAAGTGGGATGGCACGAAAGCCGTCATTGATAAGCCTGGCGTGGTCATTCCCGTGCCCCCAGACTGGCGAACCGCGCTTCAGTTCGTCTTCGTTCAGACAGACCAAGGTCCGTCGCCCAACTGGAGCCTGATGAAAGAAGGACCTGCGGACATGACTCAGATGCTCTACGCCGAACCGCTTACCCCTCAACAGATGCAAGCGTTGAGCCGCTCTTACAGCCACCCGTAAAGCGTTGCTGGCAAGTGCGGGAGTAAACCTACAGCCTCATGCTTGGGGCAGGGTCATCCCCTGCCCCTTTTCCCTTTTTGGCGCAGTTGTAAGCGCTGTGCCTTGCGAAGAGGCGTTGGGATGGCTCTTCTCCACTTTGCATGGCAAAATGAAAGCGAGGCATCGCTTTGCATGGAGGTGGTTGGAGATGGCAATGGGCAATTTGCCGCCGTTTGAGGAGCGGGAGGCTTATGGAGGCTTCTTCCCCGCCTTGCTGCGAACTTGGACGGATGCGTGCTTTCGTCCGTCCGATTTCTTCAACCTCGTCGGCAACAGCCAAGACCTTGCCCCCGCCTTGCTCTTCGGCGTGTTGGTAGGTTGGGTAGGGTCATTTATCGGGCAACTCTGGTCAGCAATGTTTCAACTACCACTCCTTCCCTTCATGCGACAGGAAGGAATGGCAGCAGGGTTAGTGGGAGCAGCCAGTGGACTGGTTTGTGTCGGGCTTTTCGGATGGGTGCTGGTGCTCGCAGGCATCTTCATTGGTGGGCTGCTCTTTCACCTGTTCCTGTTGCTCTTCGGTGGTGCTAATCAAGGGCTGAATATGACCTTGCGTGTCATTGCCTACGCTCAAGCCCCTGCACTCCTCGCTGCCGTGCCGTTCGTCGGTGGTTGCATCGGTGGGATTTGGTCGTTAGTGCTTTACATCATTGGCTTAGCCTCGGCACACCGCACTGATGTCTGGCGGGCAGCGTTGGCAGTTTTAGTGCCCATTGTCCTCTGCGTTTGCGTTGGCGGTTTCTTTGCCGCCACTTTCCTGACGGCAGCCTTCCAACAGATGAAAGGGATGCCCGGTCCGTGAGGGGCGAAAGAACGGCGTTGCGAGATGTGCTCCCCAATGAACGCCGAATCGGCGCACCAGAAGATGCGCCCCAACGGCTCACGGCTCAATGTGAACGGTTAGCCCGTTGAAATCAAAACGGAAGGGCAGCAAGGTCATGCGGGCGCTAAGCAGTTTCTGCTCCACCCGTCGCTTCGCTGGCTCGTCCTTGCATAGGAAGAGAACGCAACCGCCACCGCCTGCCCCGCACGGTTTTCCGCCCAAGATGTCTTCCCGCACCAGTTCAAACAATTGCTCAATGGTCTCGTTGGATGTGGAGGCATCCAGCCGCTTGCTGCACTCAAACTGCAAAGTCAGGATTTCACCCACGCGCTCCCAGTTCCCTCTCTCCAACGCCTCCTTGCACTCGTAAGCGCTGTCGCGCATAGTCAAAAGAGCGTCAAGGACTTCACGGTTGCCCCTCCCAAACCGCCCCCAAACATTCTCGTGGATGCGAGAGGAAAGGCGCGATGCCCCCGTGTAGCACAGAACAAACCGCTGCTCCAACTCGCCAAGTTTAGTCGGCGGAATGCGCACGGGATGAACGGTGACGCCGTCGCTGCGGAACTCAAAAAGGTTGATGCCACCGAAAGCGGCAGCGTATTGGTCCTGCTTGCCGCCGACGATGCCTAAAATTTTTTCCGCTTGGTAAGCCCCTTCGGCGATGGCTTGGCGGGCTTCTGGCGTGGACACGGGTTCCGCTTTTACCAGTGCCAACCAGACCACATTCATCGCTGCTGAAGTGCCCAACCCCGATCCCGTTGGCACTTCGGTGTAGTAGCGGATGTGGACGCCCTCACCGTTGGGAGCATCCCTACCGACTAAAAGTTCCCCGTGCACATAGTGAGCAATGGCAGCGTTCAAAGTCGCCCCGCCGAAGGGCTCGTAAAAGAAAACGACATCCGTCCACGCCCCCGCTAAATCCACCCGCACTGGCGCTTGACAAGTGACCCGCATGGCAGTTCGCCTCCCACAAATAGCAAGGTATCCACCGCCGTCACGCCGAACTTTTTCGCGCTCACTGTCTTTGTGTCTCACGACCTCTCAACGGGCAAGGACAATGCTCACATTGACAGCGATGCCTCCGTGCTTGATTCAGTGGATTCGGCGTTGGGTTCAGCACTTGTCGGCGCCGGCTCATCACCCTTCGGCGTAAGTTCTGTTGCCCCGACAGGCGTTGCCTCTGGTGCTACCTGTGTCTGTTGTTGCTGTTGTTGGCGCATTTCCAGTTTGCGCAAGCGGGCTTCCAAGATGGCTTGCTTGATGCGCTGCTTCTTGCGCTTCCAATACCGATGACGGCGGCGTCGCAGTTCCTTTTCCCGCAACCGACTCTTCGCCACAAACTTCACCTCCGTGCAAAGGATTGGGATGGGTGTGAGGAAACCTCACCCTTTCCAAACCCGTCAGGGACAAGCCCCGACGCTACCACAACGGTGTGGTGTTAACTGCCAAATCATTGGTAGCGTCGCCCCTTGCGGGCGACGGTCGTTTCACACTACCGTAATGGTGTGGTGCATTGGGGGTTCGCCTCCCAGCGAACCGCAAATTGACGCATTAGACAATTTTACTGCTCCGCTGGTTCAAAGCACAGCGCCATGACCCACTGCCGTCCGTTGTCGGTATCGCCGACAAACTCAAAGCCCAATTTGCGATACAGGTTAATGGCGCGTTGGTTGTGCTTGAAGACATGCAACTCCAGCCCCTTCATGCCTTTTTGGCGGGCACCTTCTATGAGCAACTCCATCAAGGCTTGCCCCAAGCCGAGACCTTGATGGCTATCAGCGACGGCAATGCTGAGCAAAGGCATTTTGTCTTTGAACAATTGCTCCCGCCAGTAGGCGTAGCCGACGATGCGGTCACCCGCAAATGCCACCAACCGCAACACATCGGGGGCGTCCGTTTCGCTGACCACCATTTGCACCAAACTGCGGTCCAATGGTTGCAACGAGTAAAGGCGCTGGCTCCTTGGCGAAAGCCCGTGCCGGAAGAACTCGTAAAGGGCATCCCCATCACTGCGTCGGAACCGACGGATGAGCACTCGCTCCCCGTTGCGCAGGGTCACCCAGATGCCCAACTCTAAATCCAGCAGCGATATCATGCGCTTTCCCCCTTGCTCCAAATAAGCCTACCCTTTCCCAGCAATTCCCCAAGTATGGCACGCCCGCTGCCAATGAGTTTTTCGCACCTTCAGTCACTGTCAAATCGCCTGACAGCAACCTCACAATTTTGCAACGGGATTGAAAAAGCGGTGATTGGTGTGGCATAACAGGGACGACGGAGGCGACCGAAATGAACGCGAGCGGAACACTGACATTCATTCGGCGTCGCAGCGGCATCAGCATCATAGAAGTCATCACTGCCATCGCCATCTTGGGCATTGGAATTTGGGCAATTGTGGCGCTGTTCCCGAAAGGGCAAAACATTATCCGAAGGTCGGGGCTGCGCCAGATGGCAACCCAACTGGCTCACGAAACCATCAGCGACTACCTGACTAACCCCGAAAAACTCCCCTTCGCAATTGTGCCTTTTGACCCCTCGCAAGTGCCTGCAGCCCCTGTTTTGCTGGAGCCATCCTACTTGCTCAATGTTCGCGCCCATTTCAACCTCGTCTGGGGTGAGCCGCTGGATTTGGTGCCTGTTGACACTGATAACAATGGACAACTTGATGAATGGCGCGCGCTCCTTCGGTTCGCCCCCTTGACGGATATCAACAGCGATGGGCAAGTGGACGCCAACGATGTGCGGGTCTATCGGGAAGTGCGCTACTTGCCCGTTGCATCAGACCGAAACGCCGACGGCTTCATTAACGGGCAAGATGTCGCTGAGTTTGAGTTTTACTTTAACCCACAAAACAGCGATGTAGATGTCTTCGTGAGCACCCGCCAAAGCGGC
>FWWM01005472.1_pt1 | contig 27809 bp, 28 predicted proteins | sample 2228351 | NCBI WGS metagenome assembly FWWM01 (sample SAMEA103939774, study PRJEB20133) | metagenome | reverse complement strand
GGGCCGCTGGCAGGTTATCCTGCCGACCGACAACCTGTTCCAGGCTGGGGAACGGCGCGCCTTACTGGCCGTGGAAGCCACCGTCACCGACGAGTCGGGCCAGAGCGTCAGCAGCTACCAGACCGTCGTCCTGCAGCGGGCCTCACAGGGCATAACCTTGCTGCTGGAGCAGCACGGCTACAAGCCGAACGAAGAGATCGCCTTCACCGCCACGGTGCGCGACCGGGACGGCAAGCCGGTGGCCGGAGCTGAGCTTACCGCCCAGGTGCTGGGCTGGGACGAGCGAGAGGTGACCCACGCGACGGCCGCCACCGACGGCAAAGGCGAGGCGCACTTTGCGCTCCGTGTGGCTGAGCAGGGCTGGTATCACCTGGCCGTGCGCGGCACCGACGACGGCGGCCGGGAGATGCTGGCCGAAGAGTGGCTGTGGGTCTACGATCCCGGCGGCCAGGCTCCCTGGTATGAAGGGCAGGAGAGCCAGAGGCCGATCCTCAGGGTTGACGCCGACCGCGACGCCTATGCCGTCGGCGACGTGGCGCAACTGATGATCTACACCCAGGTCGCCGGCCCGGCACTGATCACCTTTGAGCGGGGCAAGACCCACAGCGCACAGCCCGTTACCCTTGTCTCCGGCACCAACCTGATCACCGTGCCGGTGCTCGCCGACTATGGGCCCAACATCTATGTCAATGTCAACCAGTTCGGCCCGCTGATCGCCGGCGACGAGTGGTGGGAGTACGAGCAGACCCACGGCGACGCCCAACTGCACACCGTCGGCACCCAACTGCTGGTACCCCTGGCCGACCGGCTTTTGACCGTGGCCCTCACCCCCGACCGGCAGACCTACGCCCCCGGCGACCAGGCGACCTTCCATGTGCGGGTCACCGATCACGCCGGGCAGCCGGCCGTGGCCGAGGTCAGCCTGGCGGTGGTGGACGAAGCCATCTATGCCCTGGCCAAAGATATGTCCCAAGACCCTTTTGAAGTCTTTTATGGCCCCCGGTCCAACCTGGTGAGCACCTTTGACTCGCTGCGGCCGGCACGCTGGCTGTTCCCCGCAGGCGGCATGGGTGGCGGCGGCGGCGAAGGAGCGAGCGCGCCCCGCCGCACCTTCCTCGACACCGCTTACTGGGCGCCGGTGGTCGTCACCGACGAGAACGGCGAAGCAACGATCACCTTCCAACTGCCCGACAACCTGACCGAGTGGCGGGCGCTGGCCCGCGCCGTGACCACCGATACTCTGGTCGGTCAGGCCACGGCCCGCGTGGTGGTCAGCCAGGAGATCGTTGTCCGGCCGGCGCTGCCCCGCTTCCTGGTCCAGGGCGATGCCATCACCCTGACGGCGACGGTCCACAACTTTACCGCCCAACCGGTCTCGGCCACGGTGGAATTGAACCTCTCCAACCTCCGACTTTTAACGCCCACCCTCCAGAAGCAGGTAGTGCATGTGCCCGCTGGCGGTTTCGCAGTGACAGCCTGGCCGGTGGTGGCCGAGGAGGCCGGAGAAGCACAGGTCACCGTGCAGGCCACGGCTACACGCGGCGCCAGGCTGGTCGGCCGTGACGCGGTCGAGCTGCCCCTGCCGGTCCACCCCCTGGCTATCCCCGAGGTGGCCACCTGGGCCGGGGACCTGACCCCGACGCGGCCCGGCGGAACGGTAACCGTCACCCTGCCGGCCGACGCCATCGAGGGCCTGAGCCGGCTGGAGATCAACCTGGCCCCGACGATTGCCCCTGGCCTGCTCCAGGGGCTGGAATATCTGATTGACTACCCCTTTGGTTGAGTAGAGCAGACGATGAGCCGTGTGCTCCCCAACGCAATGGTGGCCCAGGCGTTCCGCAAGCTCGGCATCCACAGCGACTTTCTGGAGGCCGACCTGCCGCCGATGGTGGACCTGGGCCTGCAAAAGCTGTATGGCTTCCAGCACAACGACGGTGGCTGGGGCTGGTGGTACGACGATAGCACCGACGCCAACCAGACGGCCTACGTGCTCTTTGGCCTGGCCATGACCGAGCAGGCCGGGTTCGACGTGGACGATGGGGTAATGCAGCGCGGAGCCGAGGCACTGCGGGCCATGCTGCCCAAGGCCGATCCTCGCCTCCAGGCCTATGGGACCTACGTCCTGGCCATGGCCGGCCAGCCGTTCTCCGTCACCCTGACCCTGACCGACGCCCTGGGGCTGGACCTGTTCTCTCAGGCGGCGCTGGCCGTCGCCCTGGAGAAGGCCGGCGACCGGGCGATGGTCAACGCTCTGCTCGATAACCTGCGGGAATCAGCTATCCAGGATGCCACAACCGTCTACTGGTCGGACAAAGGGGACAACGCCATCTACAGCAGCAAGGTGATGGGCTCCACAGTGCGGACCACGGCCATGGTCGCCGATGCCCTGGCCCGGCTGGACCCGGCAAGCCCGCTGCTGCCCAGGGCAGCCCGCTGGCTGATGGGCCGGCGCGCAGGGCAGGGCTGGGGCGATACACAAAAGACCAGCTTTGCCATCCTGGCCCTGAGCGACTATCTGCTTGCCAGCCGCGAGCTGGCGGGCGGCGCCGGCTATCAGGTATATGTCAATGAAAGGTTGTGGCAGGAGGGCCGGCTGGACCAGGCTGAGGCCGGGCAGACCCTCACCGTGCCGCTTTCGGCCCTGGTGCCCGGCGACAACCACCTGCGGCTGGTGCTGGGCGCGCCCGGCGAGGAGCCACGGGGCCGGCTGTACTACGCCGTGACCCTAGACGCCCGGCGTGCGGTCGAAGGGGGCCTCATCCCCGCCCTGCAAACCTCGGCGCAGAGCATCGGCGTGCGGCGGGAATACTTCTTGCGCGGCAGCAAGGAACCGACGGCTGAATTCCGGCGTGGCGACCTAGTCGAAGTGCGCCTGACGCTAGACGTGCCGGAAGAGAGCTGGTATGTCGTGGTGGACGACCCGCTCCCCGCCGGGTTCGAGGCGCTCAACGAGCGGCTGGGCACCACCAGCCACGTGGCCTCACTCTACGAGGAGCCGGTCTACTACTGGCAGGAGTATGGCTACAACCGCAAAGAGGTGCGCGACGAGCGGGTCACCTTCTTCATCACCCACCTGGAGGCGGGTCGGCGTACCCTCACCTATCTGCTGCGGGCCACGGCTGCCGGAGAGTTCACCGCCCTGCCGACGCAGGTCTATCCCATGTACAATCCAGAGGTGTGGAGCCGCTCTGACAGCGCCCACATTCAGGTGAAAGAAATTACTGCAGTAGGACAACTCCGCAGGAGTTGTCCTACCACAGATTCACCGGATTAGGAAGACGATGCCCGGATTGCTGCTCAAAAACGCCACCCTGCTGGTCACCATGGACGACGCTCACCGCCGCATCCCAGATGGTGGCCTGTATGTCGAGGATAATGTCATCCGCCAGGTCGGGCCAACGGCGCAGCTCCCCCCCACCGCCGACCGGGTGGTGGATGCCAACGGCATGGTCGTACTGCCGGGGCTGGTCAACACCCATCACCACCTGTATCAGAGCCTGACCCGGGCGCTGCCAGATGCCCAGGATGCGGAGCTGTTCGACTGGCTGCGGACCCTGTACCCCATCTGGGCCAGGCTGACGGGCGAGGCGGTGTATGTCAGCGCGCTGATCGCCCTCAGCGAGCTGGTGCTCTCCGGCTGTACCACCGTCGCCGATCACCTCTACCTTTACCCCAACAACAGCCGCATTGACGACGAAATCCGCGCCGCGCAGGAGCTGGGCGTGCGCTTTCACCCCAGCCGGGGGAGCATGTCGCTGGGCAAGTCCAGGGGCGGCCTGCCTCCCGATTCGGTCGTCGAGGATGAAGAAGCCATCCTGGCCGACTGCCGGCGGGCCTTCGAGCTGTTCCACGACCCGGCCCCCTACGCGATGTGCCGCCTCGTCATCGCTCCCTGCTCCCCCTTTTCCGTCACCCCCGACCTGATGCGTGCCTCGGCGGCCTTTGCCCGGCAGCGGGGGCTCTTGCTCCACACCCACGTGGCCGAGACGCTGGACGAGGAGCGGTTCTGCCAACGGAAGTTTGGTGTGCGGCCGGTGGAGCTGATGCGCCAGCTCGATTGGGTGGGGCCAGACGTGTGGTGGGCGCACTGTGTCTATCTGAACGACGCCGAGATCGCGCTGATGGCCGCCACCGGCACCGGCGTGGCCCACTGCCCCACTTCTAACATGCGGCTGGGATCGGGCATTGCCCCGGTGCGGGCGATGATAGATGCCGGGGTGAAGGTAGGGCTGGCCGTGGACGGCAGCGCCAGCAACGACAGCGGCCACCTGCTGGCCGAGGCGCGCCAGGCGATGCTCTTGCAGCGGGTAAAGCTGGGGGCAGCAGCGATGAGCGCCGAGGAGGCGCTATGGCTGGGCACGCGGGGCGGGGCGGCAGTGCTGGGCCGGGACGACATCGGCGCACTGGCCCCCGGCATGGCCGCCGATTTCATCGGCGTGCGGCTGGACCGCCTGGCCTTTGCCGGCGCCCAGGCCGATCCGCTGGCCGCGCTGCTCTTTTGCACCCCGCCCAACGTGGACCTGTCGGTCATCAACGGCCGGGTGGTGGTCGAAAACGGCCGGCTCCTCGGCGTGGACCTGCCGGCCCTGATTGCCCGGCACAACGAGCTGGCGCGGGAGCTGGCTTTCAAGCCCGACAGGCAGGTGTCGGGGCCGAATTGAGGCGGTTATTGCTCTACCACGTGCGAGTCTGACGGCATAGCAGCCTGAAGGTGGCGCATAAGGCTACGCTACCCCCACGCTTAGCCGGCCCGCCTTGCTACGGCGATGAGGTCGCCGCTCTGCGCCGGATCAAAAGCCGAGCCTTCATAGTCGCCATAGAAGGCCACATCGCTGAATCGGGCCGCGGTCAGCGCCGCCGCCAACTCGGCATGGAAGATGGGTCGCAGTTCGGTGGCCGCCACATCCTGCGTCCAGCCCTCTTCCGTGCGGCGCAGGCAGACCATGTTGAAGGTGATTGTCTCCTGGTGAAAATCGTAAAAGCGGACAAACAGCCACTCGCTATCGCCCTCCCGGTGTGACTGAAGAGGCAGGAACCGCTCGCGCGTGGCCCACACCCGGTCCAGGTTGCGGTTCTGGATGATCAGCAGCCCACCGGGGCGCAACACGGCAGCGAAATCGGCCAGAGCCTGGCTCACGGCCGGTGCGCTGAGCAGATGGGGCAGTGAGTTGCCCAAACACAGGACCGCATCGAACTCCCCATCCAAGGCAGCCATGCCCCCTAAACCGGCCACGACGAACGTGGCCTCTACCCCTGCTACCGCTGCATTGCGCCTGGCCTGTTCGATCATGGCTGCGCTCAAATCGGCGCCCACCACCTGGTATCCTCGTCTGGCCAGGGCGATGGCGTGTTGTCCGGTGCCACAGGCCGCGTCCAGCACACGCCGCACGCCTCGCTCTGCAAACAGGCGTTCCAGAAAGGGCAGCTCACCCTTCAGCCGCGCCGGCCAGTTCACAAAGCGATCATAGTCGGCTGCCAGGGCATCATAGAACGGAAGGGGGCTCACAGGTACCATCCTGGGGCGGGTGGGCGCGCTTTAGGCGCTCGTAGGCCTCCAGACCGATACATTCAGCCGCCGCTTGACACCAGTCAATACACGATGCCCCCCGTTCCTTGCTCACCCACAGGTGGCAATGGGGGCAGCGGGCCAGCGGTTCATCAGACCAGATCTCCATCTCCTGGCCACAGTGGGGGCAAGAGATGTAATCCGGCCTGGCATCCTTGAAGGCAATTGCACCTGGACATCCCTTGATCATCTCTCACCTCTACTAGCCATCAGCCATCAGCCATCAGCTATCCGCCATCAGCCATCCGCTATCCGCTACCGATCAGACCACAACCGCGCTCATATTGCGGGGAAAGATACCCACCCGATCCCCAGGGTGCACAGGGGCGGCCAGATAATCTTTGGGCGTCAGCGGGCCTTTGGCAGCCAGGGGATAGCCCAACGTAATCGGATAGAGGGAACGGGGCAACAGACGCCCATTGATAAACACGTTTCCCACCTCCGTCGGTTCAATGCCCACCCGGGCAAATATGTGCTCGAGGGTCTGGGCGCTATCTGCCGGCAAATACAACACTGTGTCGGCCACCGGTGTCGAGCCGGGAACATGGCGCCGCAGGTGCCCGAACAATCGAACTTCTATCATCTTTCCTCCACCTCTAACAACATCCTCCCCATTATACCGGCCATACGGGGGGCCGTCTATGACTTTTGTCAGGTCAAGATTTTGACATCCTCCCCAAGCTGTGCTACACTCTGTCTTGTTCTTTTGAACAACCAAAGCGCAGTATCTCCGAGCCTTGTCGCCTAAAGACAGGGGATGTCTATGGTGTAAGGCCGGTAGGGTATAGCTGGAAACGGCTGTGCCTCCCAGAATTGGAAAGGAGATACGCCAGAGCATGGGGCAGGCGCGGCGTCTCCTGAGACGTCGTTTTTGTTTCCCCGATCGGGAAATCGGCTTGCAAAGGCGTCTCCTGGTGGAGACGCCTTTTTAGGGCCTTTGGCCGTTCAGGCTAGATCAGGCGAGCCGATTTTCCGGCAACAGCCGGGGCAAGTGAGCGAGGAGGTCCAACCATCAACGACATACTGCGGGGCCTGATCGAGGCTGTGCACCTGATCGCCACCCTCGACCCGGCCCTCCTGGAAATCGTGCTGCTATCGCTGCGGGTATCGGGCACAGCGTTGTTGATCAGCACCCTGATCGGCATTCCGCTGGGGGCTGTGCTGGGCCTCAGCCGCTTTGTGGGGAGGCGGCTGGTCGTCACTCTGCTCTACACCGGGATGGGCTTTCCGCCGGTGGTGGTAGGGCTGTTCGTCTACCTGCTGCTCTCGCGCAGCGGCCCTCTGGGGGCGATCAGCTCGCCTCTCATCCCCAGGCTGTTTACTCCGGGAGCCATGGTGATCGCCCAGACGATCATCGCCTTCCCCCTGGTAGCCGGCTTCACCATGGCTGCCATCCTGGGGGTTGATCCTCAACTGCGCCAGCAAGTTCACGCCCTGGGCGCAACCCGCTGGCAAGCGGCGTTGGCGACCCTGGTGGAGGCCCGGGTGGGTGTGGTTGTGTCAATTATTGCCGGCTTTGGCGGCATTATCTCCGAAGTGGGCGCGGTGATGCTGGTTGGCGGCAACATCGAGGGCACGACCCGGGTGCTGACCACCGCCATTGTGCTCGAAACGCGGCAGGGCAACTTTGATCGGGCGCTGGCTTTGGGCATTATCCTGCTGGCTATCTCGTTTCTGATCAACGTGGTTATGCTCCGCCTGCAAGGGAAGACCCTCGACGAATGAGCGAGATTGTGTACCAACTCCAACAGGTGACCAAGACATACAACGGCCGCTGCGTGTTGCAGATTGATTCGCTCGACATCCGGCAGGGCGAGTTCCTGGCCGTGGTCGGCCCCAGCGGGGCAGGCAAGAGCACCTTGCTGCGCCTGCTCAACTTCCTGGAACGACCTACCAGCGGGTCCATCCGCTTCCTGGGTGCGGAATTCAGCCCTGAGCGGGCGATCCCCCTGCCCTTGCGCCGCCGGGTGACCACCGTCTTCCAGCAGCCCATCCTGCTGAATCGGAGCGTGTGGGCCAACGTCGCCTACGGGTTACAGCTACGCGGTCGGCGCAGAATCGCCGACGAGGTCCAGGCCACGCTGGAACAGGTGGGCCTGGTCTCCATGAGCCGCAAGAGGGCGCGCACCCTATCAGGGGGAGAAGCGCAGCGGGTGGCCCTGGCGCGGGCCATGATCCTCCAACCAGATGTGCTGCTGCTCGATGAGCCGACGGCCAACCTCGACCCCTACAACGTGGGGCTGATCGAAGAGATCGTGCGCAAGCTCAACGACCAACATGGCACCACCCTGGTTCTGGTAACCCACAACATCTTTCAAGCAAGGCGGCTGGCCCACCGGGTAGCCCTGCTCCTTGATGGCCGGATTGCCGAGATCGCCGACGTGGACACATTCTTTGCGGCACCCCGCGACCCGCGCACCGCCGCTTTCGTGCGGGGCGAAATGGTGTACTGAACCGGATGCTGGGAAAACGCTCTCTGCTTTTGGCATTGTCCTTGCTGACCGGCTTGTTGGCCCTCCTCGGCGCGTGTGGGACCAGGTCGGACCCGGTCGGGGTGCCACAACCCACGGCCACCGCGACCTCACTGATCCTGGCCACGACCACCAGTACCGCCGATTCGGGCCTGCTGGACTATTTACTGCCCGAATTCGAGAAGGTGTGCAACTGCAAGGTTGATGTGATCGCCGTCGGTACCGGTCAGGCAATCGAGATGGGCAGCAAGGGCGATGCCGATCTGCTACTGGTCCACAGCCGCCAGTCGGAGGACAGGTTCGTCGCCGAAGGGCACGCCCGAGAACGCTTTGACGTGATGTACAATGACTTTATCATCGTCGGCCCCAAAGACGATCCGGCCCACATCGCCGGCGTAAAGAGCGGCAAGGAGGCCTTCAGGGCAATCGCTCATGCGCAGGCAACCTTTGTCAGCCGCGGCGACAAGTCGGGCACCCATAACAAGGAGCTAAGCATCTGGAGCTCGGCGGCGATTACCCCGACGGCAGAGATGACCTGGTACAAGTCGCTCGGCCAGGGTATGGGCGACACGCTGCTGTTCGCCCAGGAGTCAAGGGCCTACACCCTCAGCGATCGGGGGACCTGGCTGGCCATGCAGGACAAGCTGCCCGACCTGACCATCCTGGTTGGGGGCGAAAAGCTGGCCGACAACCCAGATAGCAAGCTGCTCAACCCGTATGGTGTCATGGCGGTCAACCCCGACAAGCACCCCGGCGTCAGGTACGATCTGGCTATGCAGTTCGTCACCTGGATCCTGTCGCCTGAAGCACAAAAGATGATCGGCGAGTTTGGCACAGACAAGTTCGGCCAGCCATTGTTCCACCCCGGTGCGCCGACCGGCGAAAATCGCTAAAAAGGCCGATGACCTAAATCATCGGCCTTGCTCAACAACCGAGGCAGGGCAACAGCCCTATTCGTTGATCCAGTCGTCTATGGCCCGCCGGTAGCTCAAGATTTCGTCATCGGTGAAAAATAGAGGGATTTCGTAAGCCGCGGTGTCGGGGCCATCGGAGCCGTGGATCAGGTTGCGGCCGATCTCCAGGGCAAAATCGGCGCGAATGGTGCCTGGTTCGGCGCGGGCCGGATCGGTGGCCCCCATTGTCTTGCGCACAAGGTTGATGGCGTCTTTTCCTTCAACAACAGCAACCACCACGGGGCCGCTGGTGATGAACCGGATAAGCCCCTCGTAGAAGGGTTTGCCCTGGTGGACGGCATAGTGGCGAGCTGCCAGTTCGGGTGTGATCTGCATCAGTTTTAGCGCGGCAAACCTCAACCCCCGGCGTTCCAGCCGCTCGAGGATCGCGCCGATGAGGCCACGCTGAACAGCATCGGGCTTGAGGATAACCAAAGTGCGTTCCATACTTTCTCCTATTGTCTCGATCTGTCAGCGTTTCAGGAGTGCCTGACGTGCCAGGCGGTACATGTTCAGCGCCTCGTCCAGCCGCTCATCTTGCACATAGGCGTCTCCCAGCAACTGGCACAATCGCGCCTGTTCCTTCTCCTCTTTAAGCATAAGTTCCAGGTCGTTGATGACCGCCGGCAAAAGCTTGCGGGCTGACACCAATCTCTCATAGTGAGTCAAGGCCAGGGCCCAATTCTGCTCATCCCGATACAAGCGGGCCAGTTCCAGGCGTGCATGGTAGTCACGAGGACGGGTGTTGAGTTGGGCCAACAGCGCCTCCAGCCGCGAAGGCGGGGCAGCTTTTACTTCCGCAGGGGCAACCATTTCAACCCTGACAGGTGGCGTAGCAACCGGCGACACCTCTTCTTCGACCGGCAGCAGCTCCTCGGCTGCTAGCTCGGCCGGCGGCGCGACCACTTCAACCGGCGGAACCTCGGCGAGGGGCGCTGCCTCTATAACAGCCGGCATCTCCTCTTCGGCGATCAGTTCTTTCAGCCACTCCGGCACCTCTTCCTCTGCCACCGGCGGCGCCGCTTCCTCGGCCGGGGCCTCCGGCGCCCGCAGCCACTCCGGCACCTCTTCCTCTGCCGTAGGCTCTTCAGCCGGCGCGGCCCTGGCCGCGGGTGGCCTCACCAGCTCCTGCAACCATTCTGGAATTTCTCCAGGCAATGCCTTTTCCTCAAAAAGCCCGGCAGCAGGAGGAACCTCTTCAGAAACCAGCTTTTCTTCCTCACCCACCAGCTCCTGTAGCCAGTCGGGGACCTCTTCGGCGGCAGCAAACTCTTCCCTCAGCGTGGGAGCAGCAGGGGCCAGAGCAGGTCCCTCCTCTTTGACAAGCCCAATCTCCTGTAGCCAGTCAGGGACCTCCTCAGCCTCCTCCCACAGCGCAAGAGCTTTCTCCTCAGGGGCCTCCTCGGCGGGTGCTTGAGCCTCCTCGCGCCAGAGGGCGCCCAACGGTTCTTCAATTTCGGGGAGCGTAATGCCTTTGAACATATCGGCAGAAACTTCCAATTCAGGAATGAGCACCCGTTCCGGCAACAGGGGAGATTCCCGCCCCATCATCTCGTAAGCCACCCGGTTCTCCGGATCAAGGGCCTGGGCAATGTTCAGCTTTTCCTGGCTGGCGTCCTCGTGGCCACCCCGCAGCCAGATTTCGCCCAGGATCAGGTTAGCTTTCAGGCTGTTTGGCAGGGCACCCAAGATTTCCAGGCAGACCTCTACCGCTTCCAAGCGTCGCCCCTCTCGCCATAGAGACTCGGCCAGGGCAACACGCACGTCGGGCAGATCAGGCTCCTGGCGAAGGACGGCGCGGAATTCGTTAATGGCTCGCTCGTACAACCCATTGTGGGCATACAGCCGGCCCAATGCCCCCTGCGTCAGTTTCAAGCGGGCTTTTTCCACCCCATCGCGTTGGGCATACAGGCGTTGCAGCTCCCGTCGCACCTCAGCATTGCCGGGGGCCAACTCAAAGGCGCGTTCCATCTGCCAGATGGCCTCCGGCACTGCTCCCTGCTCCCCATAAATGATACCCAGACCCACCCGAGCAATAAAGTTCTCCGGGTCGGCGCTCAGGGTCCGCTGAAAAAATTCGATCGCCTCCCGATACATCCCCTTTTCCAGACAGGCCTCCCCCAGCAGGCAATAGGTCTCGATGTGCTTGGGGTAGTGGCGCAGGATGTGCTGGCAATGGGCAATCGCCTCATCACAGCGATCGCTGTGAATCAACTCTTTGATCTTGGCGGTATAGTCGCTCAGTTGAATCTCTGGCATCTCTCCTTCTCTCCTTCTGCTCTGCCCGGCACCCAAGCCGCCGATCCGGAACCGCCTTTGACCCGGACAATCTGAAACAGGACTCGGGGCTCAGTCCCCAAGATGTCTTGATGGTAGATTTTAATATTTCACCGGTCATATCTATTATGCCCGGTTTCTAGAAAATTGTCAACAAAAAAAGTAACCGCTCACCCTGTTTCGAGGCTAAAGCCTGTCGAAAAGTAGCAGGCTCCTGATCACTCGCTCGCACCCGGCCCCTCGATCGGCAGGTAGAAAGTAAATGTACTGCCCTGCCCCGGCACCGAATCCACCTGGATGGTGCCGCGATAGATTTTAAGGATCTGGTTGACAATAGCCAGCCCCAGGCCTGTTCCCAGTTCCACCTGCGCTTTGGCTGCTTCAGAACGATAAAACTCCTGGAAAATGCGTCCCAAATCCTCTGTGGAGATCCCAATCCCACTGTCGGCCACAGCACCCACCACATGCCCATCCTGCTCGGTGAGCGTAACCCGGATATATCCGGCGGGCGTATACTGGATGGCATTGTCAATCAGGTTCTTCCACAACGACTGAAAATGGGCGGCCTCGCCTTTTAGGGTGGGGCGGGACTGAATCTGCACCTCGACTTCCAATCCTTTATCCCTGGCGGCCGGCGCAGTTTGGCGAACCACTTCTTCCAGAACATCGGCGAGGGCCACCGGCACCATCCGGGCCGGGCCGGGCATCTTTTTCAGGTGTGCCAGCTCCAGCAGCTCATCAAGCATGTTCAGCAGCTGTGTGGCCCGCCGATCCAGTCTGGCCAGATACTCTTCTTGTTCCTCCGGATCGACATAACCGGACCGCATTAGCTGTACATAATTCTTGATCGTGCCGGCCGGATTGCGGAGCTCGTGGACGAGGACCAGCATAAAGCGGCTCTCAAGGGCATCGATCTTGGCCGCTTCCCGCCGCACCCGCTCCAGTTGGCGAAGTTCATCTTCTCGCTGCTGTTGCTTCTTGAGGGCTTGCCGCCGCTGCCGCTCTTCCAGACCGCGCTGCACCGCTGCCAGCAATTCGTCGGAGGTAAAGGGTTTGGGCAAAAAATCGTGAGCTCCCTGTTTCATGGCCTGAGCGGCCAGGTCCACCGTCGCATAGCCGGTGATCATGACACAAATGACATCAGGATCGATCTGATGAATCCGCTCCAAAAGCTCCAGGCCGCTCAGGCCGGGCATCATGGCATCGAGAAGGATCAGGTCGAACTTTTCCTCATGCAGTTTGCGCAGGCCCTCAGCGCCGTTTTCGGCCGTGCTGACCCGGAACCCCTGTGGGATCAGTGCCCGTCGGCACCCTTCACGCATGCCGATCTCATCGTCAATGACCAGGATATTGGCTATGGGTGCAGTCATAGCTCTCCCCCTTTCTTTGGGCAATTCCCATTATACCACGATCCCTGGTCCAACGACAAGCCTCCTATAGAATGTGGCGATCCCCCCATCTCGCCGCCGAGGGTGTGAGGAGGTTCCGAACCGGCCTACCACCGGACCTGCAAAAGGAGACTTGAATAGAGTCAGGTAGCCGCCAAAAAAGAGAGAGCAGGAACCCGTTTCCGAGTTCCTGCCCTTCCTTTCACAAGGAGGAGAAAGGAGTATCTTGATTATACTCGATAGTGGCCGGCGCGCAGTAAGAAGAATCACAATCCAGACCTATTTGGTCGTAATCGAATCTCGTATCTTTTCAAACAAGGCAGGTCCAATGCCGGAGACGTTCATGATCTCCTCGATCTGGGCAAATGGGCCATGCGCCTGGCGATAGTCCACAATCCGCTTGGCAAGGTTGGGGCCGATGCCGGGCAATGTTTCCAGCTCCGATTGGTCGGCGGTGTTGATGTTGACCTTGCCTGTTGTCGGGCTCTGTCTGGAAGGGGGTTGGACAGGAGGGTTTTCCTCGCCCCGGTGTGGGACATAGATATGTTGCCCATCGGTAACCGGCAAAGCCAGGTTGATGCGGTCCAGGTCCGCCTGCTCGGTGGCCCCACCGGCGGCCACTATGGCATCCTTCACAATGCTATCGGGTGGCAGCGAGTACACGTCGGGGTAATGAACAGCCCCGCTGACGTAAACGCGCAGGGGGCGAGGGGTTGGCGTGGCCGAAGGCAGCGGCGAGGGGGTTGGCGATTGCAAAATCAGGGGGGGAGGCTCGGGGCGAAGCACTTGAAACAACACCACCCCCGCGATGGTCAGTGCGATCAAGGCAAATAGAAGGATTCCCTTGTAGCGTTCTGGAAGCCCTTCCATTCCAACCTCTGCGCATCTATTTTTTCTCAGGGCAGAGGTTGAGCCCTTCCCACGCCGGCATGGCATTAGGATCGAGCTCAATAGCCTTCAGCAGCCAGGGGCGGGCCTCGTCACACCGATCCAGATAGGCATAGGCCAGGCCCAGCTCATAGTAGTATTCCAGATCGGTAACCCCCAGCTCCAGCGCCGTTTTGTACGCCGCAATGGCATCTTCATAATTGCGCAGAACATAGTTCGTTAGACCCAGATGGCCAAAGGCCGGGCCGTATGTTGGATCCGCTTCCGTCGCTTTGGCAAAGACCACCCTTGCCCGCTGGTAATCTCCAGTTTGAAAATAGGCCCATCCCAGCTGATCGAAGGCATAGGCGCTGTTGGGATCCACCACGGTGGCCTTCTCGTAAGCTGCCAGAGCATCTTTGTAGCGGTTATAGCTCATGTGAATCCGCCCCTGGTCAATGTAGGGCTGGGCCAGGCGGGGATGGAGCTGAGAAGCGCGTTGGTATTCTGCGACGGCCTCACGATATTTGCGCTGCTTTTCCAGGGCATAGCCCAGGTCTCGATGGGCGAACACGCTGCTGTCATCCAGGCTTACGGCCAGGCGAGCCACTTCCACCGCCTGGCTTATCTGCCTCAGATCGGCATAGACCTCCGCCAGGTAAGCATGGGCCTCTGCATAGCCTGGATCGAGGTCGGTGGCGCTCAGGCAGGCGCTCAGCGCCTCTTGCAGCTTGGCCTGATCGCCCTCCGCATCCCAGTCCAGAGCCATACACAACGCTGCCAACGCCGGCGCACTGTCGGGTGCCAGCCCCACCGCCCAGCGGGCCTTTTCCACCGCCTCGGCTGTCTGCTGGCGCAGGGTCAACAGAAACGACCACCAGATGTATGGGGTGGGATCGGTGGGATCCAGCGCCGCAGCTTGGCTGTATTTGGCAATCGCACCATCCAGGTCCCCCTGCAGATAAAGTTCGTGGGCGTCGTCCATGATGTCGGCTGCCGTAGCCGTCGGCGTGGGCGTCGGGCCGATCTGGATGGGTCGGATCAGTTCACGTCGCCACCCCAGGATGTATACTCCTGCAGAAACAAGCACCAGCAGGAAAATCACCCGAATCGGCGAGGAGCGCCTCTTTTTGGGCGACCGGATGTACATGATCATCTCCTGTTGGATACATTATAGCATGATCAGGCCGAGATGGCAACTCGATTTTATCCGCTTTCGACCTGTGACCAGGGCAGGGCAAGCGAATAGCCATTGCGCCAGAAACGGCCTGTAAAGTCTGTCAGTCCATCAACCGCCAGCCCTCAGAATCGCTTCCTGCCGTGCCCACATCACCGCCTTCTCCTCCTCGCCGACATGATCATACCCCAGCAGGTGCAGCAGGCCGTGCACCACCAACAGATGCAATTCTTCTTCCGCTGTATGGCCCAGTTCCTCGGCCTGGGCCACAGCACGGGGATAGGAGATGATCACATCGCCCAGGTAACCTCCCGCCTCGGGCGCGGCGATGAACGGTCCGCTCTCTTCCTGAAAGCTGAAGGCCAGCACGTCGGTGGGGGCGTCCACCCCCAAGAAATCGCGGTTCAGCCCCTGAATCCCCTCATCGTCGATGATGACCACCGTCACCTGGCCAGAGACACCCTCCTGGCGCAACGCCGCCTCGGCTACCGCCTGCAACCGGTCCACCGCCACCCTTTCCGCAAACGCCGGCGCTACCTGTATCTCTACCTTCTCATCCTCCATCCTCTGCCCTCCATCCTCCCTCATACCTCTACATCCCGCCCGTCTGGCCCTTTCACCTTTACCGGTTCAGGGTATTGAATTCGGGGGTGGAACACCCCCTGCAGCACATCCAGGAACGCCTGGCGGATCGTATCCAGGTCCCGCAAGGTCAGGTCCGATTGGTCCAACTCCCCCTCGTCCAATTTGGCCTTGATCGTTTCGCGCACGATCTGTCCCACTTCCTCCGGTGACTTGGCCTGGGCACTGCGCACCCGGGCCTCGCAACTGTCGGCCAGCATGACAATAGCCGTCTCTTTGCTCTGGGGTCGGGGGCCGGGGTAGCGGAAATCCTCCTGGCGAACCTCTGCGCCGTCATCGCCGGCCGCTTTAACCGCCATGCGGTAAAACGACAAGGTCAACCCCGTGCCGTGATGCTCAGGAATAAAAGCCTGGATAGCCGACGGCAAGCGGTACTTGCGCGCCAGGTCCAGCCCATCCTGCACATGGCCGGTGACGATCCGGGCGCTGGTACGGGGGTCCAGCCGGTCGTGAGGGTTGACATCCCCTACCCGGTTCTCGGTGAAAAAGAAGGGACGCAGCGTCTTGCCGATATCGTGATAGTAGGCCCCCACACGGGCCAACAGTCCATCGGCCCCGATGCGGTTGGCCGCCTCCTCGGCCATGTTGCTAACCAGGATGGTGTGATGGTAGGTGCCCGGCGATTTGAGCAATAGTTGGCGGAACAGGGGATGGGTGGGCCGGGAAAGCTCCATCAACTGGAATGGCGTGATCACGTCCAGCACCGCGCTCAGGGCGAAAAAGGCGGCCAATGCCAGGCTGGCCGACATCCCCCCCGCCACAAGCCCGGCCAGGGCTCGAATGGCTACCTTTACCATATCCTGATCCGGGGCCAGCAGGCCAAAGAGCAGGATTACCGCCGCATTGGTCAGGGCTACAGCCAGGCCAGCCCGCAGAAACGAGTTCAGCCGTTCTGCCCGCCCCAAAGTCAGTGCCCCCAGCAAAGCGCCAAGCAGGACATAGACTGTCATCTCCAGCGAGCCGCCGACAACAAACGCCCCGATCAGGCCCAACCCCACACCGGCAACCGTACCCAGCACCGGGCCGAACAGTACAGTCAGGATCATCGTCAGGGCGGGCAAGGGATAGAAATAGGGGGCAACGGTGCCGGTGGCCGGCAGCATCAGCTTGCCGAGCACCACGAAAAGGGCAATGAGCACAAAGGTCACGGTCGAAGCCCGGCCCCGGGCCCAGAATTGGGGGTAGAGGCGCCAGATGAACAGCCCCAACAAGGCTGTGGCCAAGAGGGCAAAGGCGACAGTGCCGATCACTGCCTGCCAGCGCATCGCCTGTTGGCGCAGGCCAAAGGCATCCAGTGCCTCGACATCCACCGGCCGCACCACATCACCGGCCCGGATGATGACCTCTCCCTGTCGAATAGTGACCGTGACCGGCGGCGTGTTCTCGCGGGCCTGTTGCCGGGCCTCCTCCGTGCGGGCAGCATCAAAGAAGGTGTTGGCCGTCACCAGCCCACCGGCAATGGCCTCTACCACAGCCGCTTGCTCGTCGGTCAGGCTATAGCTGATAAAGGTTGGCACCCGGCGTTGGACGGCAGCCACCTGGCTATCCCGGATCTCTCCCTGCATGGCCCGCACCAGAACGCGGACCGTCTCCTCCCGTACCTGCTGCCACTCCTGCTCGCTCAAGGCCAAAAGCTGCCCGACAACCTCCGGCGTCAGGTTCAGGTCGGGGATGGCAGCCAACCACCTGGCTTTCTGCTCAGGGGAGGCATAGGAGTCCTGGCGCACGCTGCTGATGTAATCCAAAATCTGCCGGGCACGGACCTCTTGCTGCCGGGCGATGGAGGCGTCTGGGGGGTCGTAAATGTCCTGCACCAGGGCGGCCTGGGCATCCTGCGCCTGGCGGGTCCGGATCTGGCTCTCGTAGGTCAGGTCGGCCGGGGCGCGAATGTCCACCGGGCTGACATCGCCGGCGCTGAGGGTCACCCGGTTGGAGGGCAGAAAATCGGTGAGCAACACAACGCTGGTGACAATCGCCAGGAACAGACTGAGCGTTATAGACCGGGCCAGGCTCACGCGGCCGGATCCGGGTTGCCGGCGGAGCAGAGTTGCCCGCCTGATGGGACTCTCATCTGCCATGTAAAAGTTCGCTCACCACCTCGTTGACCAGTTTTCCATCCGCCCGGCCACGGAGGCGGACCATCAGCGGCTTCATGACAGCGCCGATCTCCCTGGGGCTGCTGGCCCCCACCTCGGCGATCACCAGCCGCGCCTCGGCCTCGATCTCGGCGCGGCTCAGTTGCTGGGGCAAATAGGCTTGCAAGACGGCCAGCTCGGCCTCCTCCTCGGCGACCAGGTCCGGGCGATTGCCCTTCCGATATTCGGCGATCGACTCCTGGCGTTGTTTGACCTGCTTGCCGATGAGGGCCAGGATCCCCCCTTCGTCCAGGCTAACCCGCGATCCATCGGCGCCCAGCTCTGTTTCAGCCTGTTTGAGCGCCGCGATCACCGAGCGGATCGCCCGCTTGCGCGCCTCATCCTGCTGGCGCATCGCTTCTTTCAGGTCTTCCATCAACCTTTCTCGTAGATTCATTGCTTATCTCCTCGGAAACACAGTGTATCGTCCACCGCGCCACGGTGCCACATGCCATCTCTTTGCCGGCACCTGGCCTCTATCACTTGCCACTTTATTATAGCCGCCAAGGGTAGGGAAGTCAAATCCTACACCAGGTGCCAGGGGGCGGGTAACAAACCCGATCCACCTGCCGTAGCCTTGCCCCTGGGCTGCTTTGACAGTTTGCTGAATATGCCGTACAATAGCGTGATGAATCTATTTTGCTTTGAGGTCTTTACAACCGAGGAGCTGCAAGTGGAGGAGTTGAATGACAGTGTACAAAAGTGACAGGCTACGCAACCTGGTCCTGCTGGGGCATGGTAGCTCAGGCAAGACGTCCCTGGCCGAGGCCATGCTGTTTAACACCGGGGCGGTAAACCGGCTGGGCCGCGTAGATGATGGGACCTCGGTGGCCGACTGGGACGACGAAGAACGCCGCCGCAAGATGTCCATCAATGCCTCGATTATCCCCTGTGAATGGCAGGATTACAAGCTGAATGTGATTGATACACCGGGCTATATGGATTTCGTAGGCGAGGTGATCAGCGGCTGTCGGGTGGCCGATGGGGCTGTGATCGTGCTCGACGCGGCGGCCGGCGTGCAGGTGGGCACCGAACAGGTGTGGCACCGGGCCGACGAGCAAAAGCTGCCACGCCTGGCTTTCGTCAACAAGATGGAGCGGGAAAATGTAAACTATACCGCCCTCGTTGCCCAGATCGCCGCCAAGTTCAACGTGACGGCGATACCCATTCACCTGCCCATCGGCAGCCAGGCCGATTTTCAAGGGGTGGTGGACCTGCTGGCCCAGAAGGTCTACCTGGGCGATAAGGCAAGCGAAGCCCCGGTGCCCGGCGACATGGCCGATGCCGTCGCCGAAGCGCGCATGGCTCTCATCGAAGCCGCTGCCGAGGGCGAAGATGCGCTGATGGAGAAATATTTCGAGGAAGAGACCCTGAGCCCGGAGGAGGTGTTGCGTGGCCTAAAGGCCCGCGTCGCCCGGGGCGATCTGGTGCCGGTGCTGTGTGGCTCGGCGACCATGAATATCGGTGTCCTCCCCCTGATGCGGGCCATCGCCGACCTTCTGCCTTCGCCGGCCGAAGCCGCCCCCTACCCGGCCTTGAACCTTGCCACCAACACCAAGACCCAACTCCGGTCCGATCCGGACGGCACCCTGGCCGCCCTGGTGTTCAAGACCATGGCCGACCCTTACGTGGGCAAGCTTTCCTACTTCCGTGTCTACTCCGGCACCATAGAATCCGACTCCCGGCTGCGCAACAGCCGCACCGGCGGCGAAGAACGGATCGGGCAGCTCTACATCATGCGCGGCAAGGAGCAGATCCCGGTCGCCCGCATCTCGGCAGGCGACATCGGGGCAGTGGCCAAGCTGAGCGAAACCCTAACCGGCGATACCTTGTGTGATCAGGGGACCCCCTTGCAGCTTGATCCGCCCGTCTATCCCAACCCGCTCTACTCCGTGGCGGTCAGCCCCAAAACCAAGGCCGACGCCGCCAAGATCAGCCCTACGCTGACCCGCATGAGCGAACAGGACCCAACCCTGACCTGGCATCAGGACCCCAGCACCCACGAGACGATCCTTTCCGGCATGGGCGATACACACATCAACGTTGCCGTGCGGCGCATGGAAGAGATGTTTGGCATGGGCCTGGAAACGGCCATCCCGCGCGTGCCCTACCTGGAGACCATCACCCGCAACGCCTCGGCGCAATATCGCCACAAGAAGCAGACAGGCGGCGCCGGTCAGTTTGCCGAAGTCCATATGCGCGTCGAGCCGCTGGAACGGGATTCCGGCTTCCAGTTTGCCTGGGAGGTGGTGGGGATGAACGTCTCCAAAACCTTCGGCCCCTCCATCGAAAAAGGGATCCGGTCGGTGCTGGAGCAGGGGGTGATCGCCGGTTACCCGGTGGTAGACGTGCTGGCGGCGGTGTATGACGGCAAGGAACACCCGGTAGACTCGAAAGATATCGCCTTCCAGATCGCCGGGCGTGAGGCGTTCAAACTGGCGGTGAAACAGGCCGGTCCGGTGTTGCTGGAGCCGATCTACAAATACACCATCACCGTGCCTGAGGAGTATATGGGTGAGGTGCTTAGCAACCTCAACACCCGCCGAGCTCAGGTCCTGGGTATGGAACAGGCCGGCGACAAAAGCATCGTCACCGCTCTGGTGCCGCTGGCCGAGATGCAGCGCTACGTGAGCGACCTGCGCTCCATCAGCCAGGGGCGGGGGGTGTTCACTATGGAGTTTTCACACTATCAGACGGTGCCGGCCCATCTGGCCGAGCAGATCATCGCTGCTGCCCAGCAAAAGGCGGAGGAAAAGTAGGGCAAGATACCATCTTGCCCTACTCTTCTCCTTTTTCCTTTCCCGGAGCCGCACCGCCGGTGAGACGGCCCAACAAGCGGAACAGGCGACGGGCGATCTTTTGGGCGCCGCCGGGTGCCTCTTCCCCCGCTACCTCCTCCTGATAGCCGGCCAAGGCCTCCAGGAGGCCACCCTTTTTAAGCTTGAGCTTGCTCAATTGGCGAGCGACCGCCTTTTCATTTTCTCGGTCACCCAGCTCACGGAAAAGCGCCAGCGCCTGGTCATAGGCCTCGGTGGCTTTTTCCTCATCGCCTTGACGGGCATACAACATCCCCAAATTGCCCAACACTTTGGCCTGGTTGGAGCGGTCCTCGGCTGCGATACACAGGTCCAACGCCTCGTTGAGAAAGCGCTGAGCCTCGTCCCATTCCTCCAACTGGACATAGACCACTCCTATATTGCCCAGGGCTTCGGCTTCACCTGTCCGGTCGCCGACCTCGGCGAAGAGCTGACGGGCTTGAGAGAAGGCCTCTACCGCTTCCTCATACTCGCCATGCCGATAGTGGTCCTTACCCTCTTCCTGCCATCGCCTGGCCTCTTCGATCGTCGCCATGGTTCCTCCCTCTCTATTTCTATTTAGTTCAACACGCATCGCCGAAAACTGGCACGCGCAGGATCACCTTGGTGCCGGTTCCGGGCGGCGTCGGGTTGGACTCGATCATCAGATGTCCTTCAATCAGCTCGGCCCGCTCCCTCATGCTCAGCAGCCCGATGCTCCCCCGGCGGTCATATTGCCGCTCTATAGCCTCGGGGTCAAAGCCTGCCCCGTTATCCTCCACGACTACCTGGAGCCAACCATTTTCCCGCGACAGGCGAAGCCACACATCGCGGGCAGAGGCGTGTTTTTTGGTGTTGGTGACCGCTTCTTGAACGATGGCAAAGATGGTCGCCTCAACCGAGTCGCTCAGGGGCGGCAGGGAAGGGGGAGCTTCCAGATGGACGTTAAACTCTTCACTGCTTTGTAGCTGCTGGACATAGGCTTCCAATGCTGGCAGCAGGCCCTGGGTTTCGAGGATGAGGGGGCGCAGTTCAAAAAGCGCCAGCCGGGCCTGTTGCGTCGCCTGCCGCGTCAGATCGCGAAGGGCTTCCAGCTCGGATCGTGCGGCCTCCGGTTTAAGCTCCAACAGCCGCTCCAGGTGGTCAATGCCCATCGAGATGGCCGATAGGAACTGAACCGTGCCGTCGTGCAGGTTGCGGGCCACCTGGCGCCGCACATTCTCCTGGGCCTGGATGATCCGATCCCGTTCCTCGCGCAGGCTCTGATACAGCCGCGCATTTTCGATGGCAATGGCCGCCTGGTTGGCAGTGGTGATCATCAGGCTCAGGTCTTCGCTATCAAACCCCTCCTGGCTGCGTTTGTTCAGCACTTCCAACACGCCGATGGTCTTGCCCCGGATCTGGATCGGCACGCACGCCACCGATTCGGTGAGAAAGCCGGTTCGGGCATCCACCAGAGGGCTGAAGCGGGGGTCGCTGTGAACGTCGTTGACGATCAACGGTTCGCCATGTACGGCCACCCAGCCGGCGATCCCCTCGTCCAGGGGCATCCGTTGCCGGCGCAGGATATCTCCCTTCTCGCCACATGCATACTCAAAGACCAGCTCGTCGCTTTCCTCCTGGACCAGCATCAAGGCCGCTGCACTGGCATTCAGGACGGCCGTGGCCAGTTGTATGGTATCTTCCAGGACCTTGTCCAGGTCAAAGGTCGAAGCCAGCGATTGGGCTACCTGATAGAACAGGCTGATCTGGCCCAGACGTTCGCGGGTGATAGACAGTTCGCCGACCATGATCACCGCTGCGCCGATCGCCTGTAGCAGGCGGGCCAGCAATAGGCGACGCCCCCCCTTAGGGGCTTGCTGTGGAGCAAAGGCCAGGCAGATCGTTCCGACCACCGCCAGATTGTCGAGGATCGGCGCATAGAGCATCACTTGCCCGGTCTCTTGGATGGTCCGCCAGGCTAGCTGCAGCTCCTCTTTCCGGCTCAGTTCCCAGGGGCCGGCGATGATTCGCTGCTCGGCCGAGGTCTCCCACTGGTCCATATACCGGGCCAGGGTCTCGGAAAGCTCTCCACGGCGCACCCGCACGACCGGGTGACCGACATAGAGCAGTGACGCGGCCTGGGCGCCAAAGTCGGTTATCAGGATCGAAAGCGCCTCAGAAGCCAGTCCCACCGGCTCGCGATAGGCCAGCAGGGCATTCAGCCGATCGAGACAGTGGAGACTGTCTGTCAGGGCAGGGAGGGTTGTTCCGTCCTTCATGTCCGTTATTCGCCCTTCTCACCTCCCCCCTATGGTGCGCGATCAGTCCCTGCCTTTCCTCGCATCAGTAGGTGATTTCCAAGATCGTCTCGGCGATCTGGCGCAGGCTATCGGCCTTGATGGCGCTGAGCAACATGGCGATGCGCAGATACAAGGCGTTGCTGGGTTTGAGCACAAATTCGCGCATATCAGGGGGGAGTTCCTTCAGTCGGGCCAATGCCTGTCGGTTCTGCTCGGCCTGGCTCAACGGGATCGTCTGCTCGTCTACAAAGTCGGCAAGCGTCCGATTACAGCGTTCGGAAACGATCTCCAACTCGGCCAAGGTGATGTCGCTCTTTCCTCTCTCATACTGCGAAATTCGAGCGGCAGAGCAGCCCAACAGTTGCCCCATCTGCTGCTGGGTCAATCCGGCTGCCCGGCGGCACTGGCGGAACTGCACCGCCAACATCTTGCGCCGCAGGGCCATCATCTCCGCCAATGGCAACGACTCCCCGGGTGACTCTTCCGGCAGCTCGGACCTTTCATCCCATAGGTTGGCAAGGGGTACGCCGAAAAAGTAAGCCAGGGCCTCCAATTGGGGTAATGTCAGGCCTTGTTGTCCCCTCTCATACTGGCCGAACCGCGTAGGGCTACAACCGATCAGTTCGGCGCACTCTCGCTGGCTTTTGCCGGCCCTCAACCGGGCTCGCTTGACCAGGAGGCCTATGATTCTGTTGCGAATCGCAATTGTCTGTGACACATCCATCGGCTTTCTCCTCCCAATAACAAGAGGACGGAACACAATAAACAGGAAAGAACAGTCGCTATTATAGCACAAAGGTCGTCTCTAGACAACATTTTATATCCAAGAGAGCGATAGCCACAGGCCAGGTCAAGGTGCAGCCTCGCTCCTCTTGCCCCGGACAAGTTGAACAGAGTATAGCCGGATACCGTTCCAATTGTGGCGGGTGGGTTGACGAGAAGCCATCTTTCTGTTACACTTATCACCTGGGTTCGGCATCCGAAATTCAGGCACTGCTGGCGTGATTGGGACCAGGCCAACGGACAGGTGAGGCAGGAGGTGTCCATGAAAAGCATCCGCGTCGTCGTGGCCGACGACCATCCTCTGATCCGGCTGGGAATCTGCAACGCGCTTCAACGGGAACCTGACATCCAGATCGTAGGTGAGGCTACCAACGGTCAGCAGGCGATCCAGCTCGTCGAGACCCTTCAACCTGACGTATTTATCCTGGACGTGCAAATGCCCGATATGGACGGCGTAGCGGTGGCCCGCTGGGTTCGGGCCCACTATCCTCACGTGAACATTCTGGTGCTGTCGGCCTATGCAGACGACGGGTATATCTTTGGCATGCTTGCTGAAGGGGCTTTCGGCTATTTGCTCAAAGACGATGCGGTAGAAAGCGTGGTCAGTGCCGTCCGGGCCGTGGCCCAGGCCAAGACATGGCTAAGCCCGCAGGTTGCCGGCAAGGTAGTTCGTCGCCTTATGGCCAAGCCCCCGCCCGCCTCGGAGCCGGATCGTTTGACGGAGCGAGAGATCGAAGTTCTGCGCCTGATAGCCCAGGGGCGTTCCAATGATGAAATTGCCACGGCGCTATGTATCAGCGAGCGCACGGTGCGCTTTCACGTGACCAACCTCATGGCCAAACTCAAGGTGACCTCCCGGCTGGAGGCTGTGTTGGAGGGCAGCCGCCAGGGGTTCATAGAGATGCCCCGCTAGTTCGTCTCCACGAACCGGCGACCTGTCGGAAACGACAGGGAGGCCGCGCAAAAAACTGGCGCGGACGACAGGTAAAAACTGTCGTCCGCGCCGTTGTGTCTGACGGAAAAATCTGTTTTAATAGCAGGCATGAAAGAGTCTGCTATGCATAGCGACTACATTCCTGTGCAAGAATCTTTGGAAAAAGATCCGGCCGCGGGAAAAGTAGAGCTGCGAGCCCCGGCAGAGGATACAGGCGACAATTGTATTGAAGGAGAGCGCAAATGGTAACCGATAAAGAAAAAACCGACAAGATTTTTCAAAGGAAGCTGGTGTGGCTCATGCCCCTGTGCGTGCTGATAGGAGCGGCCGTAGGCTCTTGGGTCATCCATAACTGGCTGCTTGGGTTTGTGGTCGGCTTGATGGTTAGCCTGGCCCTGGCCGGCCTGCTAGCCCAGCGCGCCACCTGAAGTATGGATCACAGCTCCACACCAGGCTCAAAGGCGCAAGAGTAAGCAACAAAGACTCTAAATCCATTGCTAAGGGATTGGACTGCAAGCAGGAGAATAATAGACTATGAGGGATACCGAATCGCCTCGTCGGACATCCAACGTAAATGTCAAATGGAAGGAAGTTATCCTGTTCAGCAGCCTGTCCTATGCTTTGAGTTGGCTCTATTGGGGGCTGGGCATTGCGCCATATTGGGGACAGGTATCTGCCACAGTGCAAACTGCAGAAGACATTCAAGCAATTCTAGGGCCATTTGGCCCAGCTATTGGGATGTTCGGTCCGATGATCGCCGCCATTGCAATGCGTCTTTTCGTCAGTAAGGAAGGCCTGAAAGGTTCACTGGGCCTGCGGCGCTCTTGGAGGTATTACCTGCTCGCAATCATTACCCCGGCAATCTTTGTAGGCGCAGTGATCCTGTTCAACCACTTGACCGGCCTGGGACGATTTGTCTGGACGAGTACCAGACCATTATGGTTGATCTATCCACTAACGGCGCTGGGTGGCATCATCCTCTTTCCCCTCGGCCTCGGTGAGGAATATGGCTGGCGCGGGTACCTGCTGCCGCGTTTGCTGCCTTTGGGAGAGACCAAGGCCTCACTTTTGCTGGGAACGATTTGGGCTTTCTGGCATCTGCCACTCCTGATAGCCGGTTTGAACTATCCAGGGCAAAACCTGCTTCTGGTCTTGCCGGTGTTTACCGTCTTTGTCATCTTGCTCTCCTTTCCCTTCACCTGGCTCTATGTTGATTCCAAAAGTGTGCTGATTGTAGCTATCCTTCACTCCACCTTCAACATCTATGTGGACACGTTTACCGAACCTAAATACCTCCCCGACAGCAACCCGCTGATTGCAGATGGCACAGGCCTGGTAGCTGCCATATTCTTGTCTCTCATAATAGCCGCAGTGTATGGCATTTTCAAGCGTTCACCAAAGGTAAGCGTAGAACATCCCCAACCGCCTCAAAACGGCGAGACGCAGTGGGATTGGGTACGATGAGAGTGTCGCCAACCAGTAGATTGATCCAACCACAGTCTGGCGCGGAAGTAAAGCGAGCAGTAAACTTTTGCCCGACCAGCCATGTTGTGGTAAACTGCTGAGGATTAGTTCGTGCATAAAGGGTAAACCCATGAACGACTTGCAGATTTTGATGCCAGAAAATGGTGGAAACCACACTGCGCTCCGCTTCCTGATCGTGGACAATCACAACTTTGCACGCAAGACGCTCCGCCAGATGGTATCTGATAACCCCTCATGGATGGTGGTGGGTGAGGCCGCAACCGGCGTGGAAGCTATCGCCAGGATGGCACAAAGGCCCGATGTGGTGCTCATGGATATCGTGATGCCGGTTATGGATGGCATTGAGGCTACGCGGCGGATCAAGAAGATTAGGCCTGAAACCATCGTTATTCTAATCACCGCGTATCAGGATAAGGAGTTCAGAACCCGCAGCCTGGAGTCTGGCGCCGACGGTTTTGTCCTGAAAGATGACCTGACGACTGAGGTGCTGCAAGAAATTCTATTGGGAAGGGTGACTGCTCAGCCCGGCGGTTAAAACCGCACCTGAGAGGGTATTTGGATACCCGCGAGGGGTATCCTTACCGCGCTGACCAACCGCCTCCGTGGGTAGTGGTAACATGGTAAGTGATGGTGTATAATTGGAACTCGATGAGAATCCAAGTGATGGAGGCGAACCATGATCCAAGTGACCATCACCTACCGCTGCCGCAAATGCGGCAGCACCAATATCGTCAAGAACGGCACCAATAAGTGCGGCAATCCTCAATACCACTGCAAGGATTGCGGTGCCTATCAAGTTCTGGAGCCCAAGCGCTCACGCGGAGAGGACAAAAGAGAACTGATCCTGCGCGCCTACAAGGAACGAGCCAGTATGCGCGGGTTGGAGCGCATCTTCGATGTTGCCCGTCAGACGGTAGCTCGTTGGATCCAGGCGATTGTGCGAACTCTGCCCCCGCTCAAGGATACCCTGTTGCCGGCCCAGCCAGATGATGTCCTGGAACTTGATGAACTCTGGTCGTTTGTGTGGAAAAAGAGCAGAAAACGCTGGCTGTGGACGGCCCTGTGCCGCCGCACCCGCCAGATTGTGGCCTTTGTCATCGGTGACCGCAGTGAGAAGACCTGTCGCCGCCTGTGGAACAAGATTCCCGACGAGTACAAGCACTGCCTGACCTTCAGCGATTTCTGGGAAGCGTACCAGCAGGTCTTTTCCAAGGAAACCCATCGCTGCGTGGGCAAGGAAAGTGGTGAGACGGCCCATATGGAACGCTGGTACAACACCTTGCGCCAGCGACTGGCTCGTTTCGTGCGCAAGGCCTTGTCCTTCTCCAAGTCGGATGCTTTTCATCACATGGTCACCAAATGGTACATCGCCGAATACAATCTGGCCATATCACTTACCATGTAACCACTACCTTTACACAAAACTTGACATACCGCCCTGCTATTTCTCACTCACCGATAGGAACAAAACCGAACTCAAATACCCTTTCATCGCTCTTGCCTTTAGGTCTGGTTGTTTGCGCGGTAAGGCGATAGCCGGATGGTGGTATTACATATACGAAAAATACCACCTCCCTCGGACAACCAGCTAGCAGCACAAAGAGCTGAGCTTTACCCTCTTCATTGGTAACCGCTTCGGCAGTTCCGGCAGCTTCGAAGCTCTCAACAAAGCACTTCACATTAGCTAGCGGTGATTCGTCAGTTTCCCATGCCCCATTCTCATTTTCGTCAACCCACGTCCGGATTGTGGCACTCCACTCACAGTCTGGGCTGCATCCAATAATGAAGAGCATGATCCCCACAGCCAAAAGACCCATTAGCACCAGTATTTCTAGACGGCGCATTTCTGTCCTCCCAGGCACCTTGTTCTTCGCTCCACCTCTGATTCCCCTCTCATTCACTCCCCTGTTGCACTCGCAGCTGATCGAAATAGTCTCGTCTAGCGGCAGTCATCAGGTTGCCAAGAACATAATCTCTAAATGCATTAGCAAAATCCTCGAAACGGTTAGTTTGAATATCTAAGCCTATTTTCCGCACCTTATCCAACCGAATAG
>FWWM01005470.1_pt1 | contig 27820 bp, 31 predicted proteins | sample 2228351 | NCBI WGS metagenome assembly FWWM01 (sample SAMEA103939774, study PRJEB20133) | metagenome | reverse complement strand
CAATATCGGGCATCCGGCCTCAATCTAGTCATCGCCGCGATCGTCTACTGGAACACGATCTACATGGATGCTGCCGCCCAGCATCTACGATCAACATCGGTCGCGGTGCCTGATGATCTACTCGCCCATACGTCCCCAGTAGGTTGGGAGCATATTGCTTTCTCGGGCGATTTCCTCTGGGATCGAGCAGCCGCTTCCGCTGGCCGCAAGGCCCTCAATCTGCCGCCGGATAGCCGCGCCGCCTAAGCGTTCGCTGATTGTTCGCCCTTAGCGTTGTTTAGCGTACCATCCACGCTATGCCCTCACCTTGGCCGACGCGCCGGTCTCGGCCGCGCGCGTGGGCGGCAGCGCGATCGGCAGCAAGCGGCCGATCGCCGCGCCGGCCTCATCGAAGCTCACGGCCCGGATGACAGGGCGGCGCTGCGGCGGTGTCGAGGCCGTCTCGGGCATGGCGATCATGGTCCTTTTGAATGTGTGATAAAGGACATTATCATACATATCAGACTAGGTAAATTCCGTTTGCCGAAGCCGACCGGCGCTCATAGTCTGGGTTCTGATTGTGGGCTGCTTCCGACACACGCGATAATCCACGCTGTCTTACTTCGCAGTTCGACGGGTTGGAGACGCTGCGAGAGCGCCTGATTGTGAATCAAAGACATGAAGTTGCGCCGGCTATCCCAGCTAAGCAGCCTAACTACGTTCGCGACGTCGCGCGGTTTGCTGCTTTTCTTGGTCGAGCTCCCGACACGAACACCGGGCGTCGGGCGAGCGCATCCGGCGGCGCGGTCACACCGCCATATTCATGATGTCCTTGTAGGCCGAGAGCACCTTGTTGCGGATTTGCAACGTAGCCTCAAACCCGATGCTGGAGCGTTGCCGGGCGAGCATCACCTGGGCGATGTCCGTCGTCTCGCCCTTCTCGTAGGCGACGGTCAACGCGCCCGCTTCCGCGTTGATGTCGTTTAGTTTCTGAAGCGCGGCTCGAAAGGTTGATCCAAGGCCGGTCGGGGGCGCTGGAGCGGTGGCGGAGACGGTCGTGGCGCCCCGATCGCCGAGCTGGGCGGAGCCGGCCACCTTGCTAAGCGCCGTGCTAATCGCGGCGTCGAGTGGGGTTCATCTCGTTGACCGAGAACGTCATGATCTGGCGGTGGCGTTGTGGTGACCTCAAGGCTAAACTCCGACAGGGTTAGTCGGCATCGGCACGGAGGGGTCGGCCCGATCTCCGGCTCGACCAATTGCCCGCTGGGCCGAAGCTGTTGGTAGGAAGCCTTGCCTCGATTTTGCTCGACGGCGGTCTGCTTTAGGCGGAGCGCCTGCGGCGTCAGAATTGACGGATTTATAGACTACACAATCCCTACTTTTACGCAGCCTCGGCCCATTGCCGCCATTAGGACACTCTGCCATTCCCTGGTTCGTTAGTGCAGATCGAGGGACGCAAGGTGGGGCGCTTAGTGAGTTATCGGATGCTGCGCTGGATCGCGCTGGCGCTGCTCGGCGCAGTCTCCGCGACGGGCTTCGCGCCGCTGTTTCTCTGGCCGCTCACCTTGATTGCGTTAGCGATCTGGATGGAGGCAGTGCGCCGAGTGGAGACGCTGCCGATCGGCAGCGCGACTATATCGATTGGGCGTTGCGCACCGCGCTGTCGCTGGGGATCGAACCGGATGCGGTGCTGACCGAGGATGCGGCGATCCTGCTCGCCGCCAAGCTCAAGACCCCACTCCAAATCGGCCGCCATCTCGTTCGCGCGTTCGAAGCAGGGTTTGAGGCCAGCGTGAAACCCATCGATGCCGCGACGGTCGAGGGCGTGCTGTCGCGGCAGATTGACGACCTCGAACCCCAGCTTACCCGCCACGGCTACGATACGAAGAGCCTGGCGGACCGGTTTGACGCCAAGCCGGCGGAAATCCGACAACTCCTCTGCGGCGGGCTCGATCCGGCTCGTGCACGTGAGCTAACCGACGATATGCGCGCAGCAGGATTGCCGCTTTGATCGCCTTATCCGCGATCGTGCGCTGCTGATTGAATATCTTAGGTCCGTCGCACCGAATGTGGGTTGTGTCTCAACGATCGTGCGCCGGCCGATCGCCAGCGTCTCACACAATCCGAGCCCGAAACACCCCTCTATTGCAGTTCTGGGCGATCATCATTGCAAGCCGCTACACCTAGCCATCATCCAATCGGGAAGCAGCGCACGCCCGAGTCAAGATGCCCTGCGGTCACCAGTCGCTCGGACCACGGCCGATCGTGTGACTCAGATCTCCGAGAAGAATCCTGTTCAATCCGAACTCAGCGCCTCAGCATGTTGCGATTGACTTGCGGTAGCGTAATTGGTAGCCCGAGAAATGAGAACGGTTCGCAACAAACGGCGCCATTGGCTATGACAATAGAACGAGGGGGGTTATGAAGACCATTATCAAGGGCGTCTCGCTAGGCGCATTATCGACGACGTTGCTGATCGCTGCTGGATCGCCAGCCTGGGGACAGGCGCAGAGCAAGCCTGCCGAGCTTGGCACGGTGACCGTGACCGACACGGCCATTGACGAACAGGAGGCGGAGACCTCCTACAAGGTCTCACGCAGCGTCAGTGCGACCCGGACCGACACGCCGCTCGTTGACGTGCCCCAAAGCGTTACCGTCGTTCCGGTGAAGCAAATCGCCGACCAGGCGTCAAACAGCATCGGCGACGCGATCCGCTACGTTCCCGGCGTCTTCGCGTCGCAGGGCGAGGGCAACCGGGAAACCCTGTCGTTCCGCGGTAACTCGACCACCGGCGATTTCTTCGTCGACGGCATCCGTGATGACGTTCAGACCTATCGAGACCTCTACAACATCGAGCGGCTTGAGGTTTTCAAAGGGCCGAACGCGATGATTTTTGGCCGCGGCGGCGTCGGCGGCCTTATCAACCGCGTCACCAAGGTCGCCGATGGTCGGCAGCATATTGGCGGCCGTGTCGAGGCGGGCAGCTTCGATCACTATCGCGGCCAGATCGATCTAGGCGCACCGGTGAACGACATGCTGTCGCTCCGGCTGACGGGTGTCTACCAGAACAGCGGCAGCTACCGTGATGGAGTCGACTATAAGCGCTGGGGCCTGAACCCCACCGCCACCTTGGCACTCGGCGCGGACACGACGGTCTCGATAGGATACGAGCATTTCGAGGACGATCGCGTCGCTGACCGCGGCGTGTCCTCCTACCTGGGCAAACCACTGCGCACGCGGCGCGGGGAGTTTTTCGGCGACCCCGACAATAGCCCGACCTGGACCAGCACTGACGCCGGCACGCTGTTCATCGAGCACCGCTTCAGCGACGACGTGGTGATCCGCAACCGCACGCGCTATGCCCAATACGACAAATTCTACCGCAACGTCTTTCCCGGCGCGGTGAACACGACCACCCAGGTCAATCCTGCCGGCCTCCCGGCTGGCAGCTACGCGCCGGGCACGATCGTCCCAATCCAGGCCTACGATAACGCGACCCAGCGCGAGAACCTGTTCAATCAGACTGACCTCAACGCGAGATTTGCGACCGGCTCCATTGAGCATACGCTTCTGATCGGTGCCGAGTTTGGCCGGCAAGAAACGGACAACCTTCGCCTTGAAGGCTTTTTCCCGACCTCCACCAACGCGCAGGGTGTCCAGACGGTCTTCGCGACAATTGCGGCGCCCCGCATCCGTCGTCCCGACCTGCTGTGGCGCCAAGTCGCGAGCAGCGGCCAGAATAATAGCGTCGCCAAGGTCGCCGCCGGATACATCCAGGATCAGATTGCGCTGTCGCCGATGTTCGAGGTCGTGCTCGGCATTCGCTACGAGAACTTCAGCACGAAGGTGCGCGATCAGCGGACGATCGGCTTCCCGGCCGGCCAGCAGCGCGAGTTCGATGTCACTGATAACCTGTGGTCGCCCCGCGCCGGTTTGATTTTTAAGCCTGTCGAGCAGGCGTCGATCTACGCCGCCTACTCGCGGACCTACCTGCCGCGCGGCGGCGATCAACTCGCCGGCCTCAACCTGACCAATCAGAGCCTCGCGCCGGAGAAGTATCAGAATTACGAGATCGGCGCGAAGTGGGACATTCTCCCGACCTTCAATGTCGCGGGCGCGGTATTCCAGCTCGATCGCAGCAATGTACTGGCGCTGAGTGATCCCAACAATCCCAGTTCGCCGACGGTCCCGATCGGTCGCCAGCGCACCAAGGGCGTCGAGCTGAGCGCGCAGGGAGAGATTACGGACCAGCTCAGCCTGATCGCCTCCTACACCTATTCCGACGCGAAGTTCCTCGATACGCAGTCGGAAACGGTGCTGCGCGGGAACCGGGTGCCGAACGTGCCGAAGCACGCGGCTGCGCTGTGGACGCGGTTCGATCCAACGGAATCGCTCGGCGCCGCGGTCGGCGTGATTCGTCAGGGGCGGCGCTTCGCGGCAACGGACAACCTCGTATCCATGCCTGGTTACACACGCGTCGATGGCGCGATCTACTACCGCCTCACGCCCCAGCTCGATCTTCAGCTCAACGTAGAAAACATCTTCAACGCGCGATACTTCCTGTACTCGTTCAGCAACACCAACATCACGCCGGGCTCACCGACGGCCTTCCGGGTTGGCGTCAACGCTCGGTTCTGACGCCCCCATGCGCGTGTTTAGCCTGTCCCGGCTCGCCCCACGCGAACGCTACGTGATCGGCCTCTTTCGGGGGGCCGATCCGACTGCCACAACCGGCGAGTTGCCTGCCCTCTTCCATCAGCTCCGCCTCGCGGGGTCAGCCATCGGCTTTCGCCCGGCGCCGATCGGGTGTGTCTATGTGACCGGTCATGAGCTGTGCCTGCTCGGCATCATCGCCGGATTGCAGCGCGATAATCCCGGTATGGCCATCACGATCAGCAAGGCGGTCCGCCCGGTCGCGCTCGCCTGCGCGCGGCGCCTCGCCCACGACGGCGTTTACCTGACCCATGCAACGCTCGCTCGACTCGCTGGTCTGACCGAGATGTGTGAGGAGCTGTCGGTCTCGATTTCTCCGGTCACCAACCTTCCGCTCAAGCGGACACGGTCACCATACTTTCCATCGCCGGAGAGCTTGCAGGCAAAAGCGCTCGGCTTCGTGCGAGCGCGGGGTCATACATCGTTAGGTGATCTCGCTGGCTTCGGTGTCTCGCGCCAGGTCGTCAGCCTGATGTTCAAGCGGGGGCTGCTCGTGCGGGTGCGGACAGGCGTTTACCAGGCCGCTCCCGAGACCCTGCGTGAGTGATCGAATGAAGGTCATTGATCATGGTCAAGGCGAAGCTCCCCGAGAAGCCGATAAGCCGATAAAAGCGTCGCAGGAAGGCGAGATGCCCGGCCGGTACCAGCCAAGCCGGCAGCCTCGCTGGATCTCGATCGGCCTCATCGCCGCGATCCACGCGGCCGGGTTCATCGCGCTCCAGCATATGGAAGTTGGCAACGTCCGGCTCGCCTCGGCGCCTCCGCTGGTCGTCAACCTGCTTCCGCTCGATCCACCTCCACCGGAGCCGGTCACGCTACCTACTGAGAAGGTCATTGAACGAACACCGGAGCGCCAGCAGATAGTGGCGCCTCCCCCGATCGTGGCGATACCGACCGCGCCTGCCGCGGCTCAGTCGATCACGAAACTGGAGCCGACCCCGCAGCCACCGCCGGTCCAAGCCGAGGAAACCAAGTCCGCGCCGCCCCGCGATACCGAGACGATGGTGAACCTGAGCACGCGGCTCCTCTCAGCCGAGCCGCCCCGTTATCCCACAGAAGCGCGACGTCGGCGTGAAACCGGCACCGTCGTTCTCATGGTGGTCGTCAACGAGGAAGGTCGCGTAGCAGCCATATCGATCGCCGACAGCAGTGGGGTCGACCGGCTCGATAAGGCAGCTTTGAGCGCCGTGCGCCAGTGGCGATGGTCACCCACGATCATCGATGGTCGGCCAAGCGAGGTGCGAGGCCTGGTTCGTATACCGTTCGAATTAAAGGGTGCGCCCTCAGCAAGCTGATCAAAATCCGGTCTGAGCTGACATGTCACAGGATGTTTGAAGAAAGGTCATGGCGTCACTTGCACGTCGCACTGCGGCATTGTCGCCCAGATAGAGGTCGACGCCCTCGTAGGGTTGCACCCCGCCAACGATCTCAACTGCGGATTGCGGTGCATTCGTCGATATTCTGTTTCTCAAACCAACCGCGCGCGCCAGATCGATCCGAATAACGCTCTTGTCCGCCAGCGACAACGTGATCAGGCAATTGCCTTTGGTGGCTACGTTTGTCACCTGCGACACGCGCGCGAAGCCCGGCCAAGGCTTTGCTTCGGCCGTGCCACGGGTCAGCATATCCTGGATGAACTTGATCGCACCCGCCGCAGTCCTGGGTTTGCTCGCAGGCGCGTCCTGGGCGATAGCCGGGTTGGCCAACACGACCATCAGCCCCAAAACGATGATGCGCCGGACATTCAGCATAGCTACGGGCAGCCCGTGAGGAGCCGGCTGTGCTCGAGCGGAGCGACGGAGCTACGCACTTCCAAGATCGATCCTGGCCGCGGTCGGTCAGTTTTCATAATCATGCGCCCCATGATGTATGCTTCCGTGGCGCCACTTTGCTATTCCCCTCCGTCCGTACCGTGTCGCAGATACTATAACCCAGACGGTCATAAAGTGCCCTGGCTCGATCGTTCTGTATCGCCACCGAAATAATGATGAAGCGCAGTTTGCGTTCTTCAGCCCATTGTTCCGCAAGAGCGAGCAGCCGCGATCCGAGCCCGTTCCCCCAATATTCCTTGCGGATCGCCAGATCGAAGGATGCGAATTCCTCTGCTCCTTCTTCCCGCACTTGCCGGATATCGACATAGCCGACAATGCCATGCCCCGTTTCGATAAGAAAAATGCCGCGCTTTCCAAACCTTGTAGCCCGCAATTCCGATACGCAGCGTTTCACCAAGGCACGGGGGTCAGCGACGTCGAACACCATATGCTCGGCTTCGGTGCTCAACGCTGTTTTCAAAGAGGCAAGCGCCTTTGCATCACGAACGCCCGCCGCCCGGGCAATGAACCTGCGCGATGCGCTCTCACGCGCGCTCCCCTCGACGAAGCGGAGCGCGACCGGCACAGAGGCCGATAAACGGCTCATGCGCGCCGCTCCCGTTGCGCCGCGACAGAATACCGGTTCAACCTAGCGAGGCCCGCCCAGCTGAAACGCTGGCGGAAAAAGGCCCAGTAAACGACCCCTGCTCCTCGCGACGCCTTGCCTGAACCCTCGTCTCGCAGGCTCTTCCGCACCCCGAACGACGCTAGGCAAAGCCCCGCGATGTTGGTGAAGATAGATATGAAATCCACCGTGAGGGCAAACGGCGCGCCAACGATGATATTGTGCGCCAGCCAGAAAGGAGCCCCGATCAGGAAAGCTATTTTCATCCGTAAAGGCGATGGCTGGTTGCGCGCGGCCATGCTGACGATGCTGCCGCAGCCAGCGAGAAGCGATGATATGCCTGCCCATGTGAAAATAGCCAGCGTGACAAGGATGGCGAGGCTCGCGACGTTGAGCGCCAACCGCGTCCCACGATCCCGCACGGTCAACGCGATCAGCAGCTGCGCGAGCGAGATGCCGCAAGCCACCGCTGCGGTCGAGGCACCAAGGGCGGCGAATTGCAGTGCAAAGGCGATCGCGCCGACGCCTTGGACGATGATTACCCGACGCAAGCAGCGCAGGAATGGCCAGATAACAACGCACGCCAGCCCGATCATGCCCAGCAGAATGCTAGTCGCACCGCCAACGGTCATCGCTTCGGAAATCAAGGATGGCATGCTCTCTCGCGGGAATGAGGACGACACCCGCATAATGAAGATGCCTGGTTAATATTCCCTTCACAGTCCGCGATGCGCATGGCCTCGTTTAATTTGGCCAAGCCCGCCCATTCTCATGCCGCCATTCGAGAAAGCCTGACATGATCCAGCGCGCGAAGCTCCATTTTCCTCGTGTCACGCTGCGGCCCGACCCGTCGCGTACTTTGGTCAGGCCGTTCGAGCCCGGCTATCCGCAAGGCTTTGACGCTGGCACGACCCGCACCCCAGGAGACGGTCGATCTGATCCTGTCGCTTGGCGAGGCGGAACTGACCCGCCAGTTGGAGGGCGTCACCGCGTCACTGGACGAGAACCACCGCGACGTCGACGCGATGCTGCGGCGGCGTTTCGACGAGGTCGCCGATCACTTCAAAGGTGCCGACCGCTGCGACGATGCGCGACGTCGACTGATTGGAGCCTATTTCAGCCAGGAATACGCCTATGAGAGCGCGGCGTTGTTCAATCCCAGCGCCGTGCTCCATCCCGACCAGAGCGACGTTACCGATGGTGAGGTTCGGATTATTCTGTCGCTGCGCGGGATCGGCGAGGGCCATCTTTCTTCCGTGACTTTCCGCACGGGGCGGTGGAAGCCCGGCGGCGCGCTGGTTGTGGATGATCCCAGCTCGGTGTCGATGCAGCCGATCATTGAGCGTGCCGATACGGGCGACGTGGTCCGCCTTCGGTATAGCGGCAGCGAAGACTTATCCGAGACCGTGCTGTTTCCCGTGCTGCCCAGCCAACGCCAGGGGATCGAGGACCTCAGGCTGGTTCGTTTTGACGAGGGTGAAGGCACGTTCGCCGATCATGGAACCTATACCGCGTTCAGTGGCGCAGAGGCGCGATCGGAGCTGCTGACCACGACCGATTTCAGCACCTTCGAGATGCGCGCGCTTACCGGCGATGCCTCGACGGGCAAGGGGATGGCGCTTTTCCCCCGTCGGATCGACGGCTTGTTCACGATACTGGGCCGTCAGGACAACAAGAATATCTGGCTGCTGGAATCTGACGACATCCTTCACTGGGCCGGCGGCGCCAAGCTGATCGAGCCGCGCTATCCGTGGGAGTTTGTCCAGATGGGCAATTGCGGCTCACCGATTGAGGTCGACGAGGGATGGCTGGTGTTGACGCACGGGGTTGGCACGGTGCGCAACTACTGCATCGGCGCATGCCTCCTCGACAAGCGCGACCCCTCGAAGCTCCTGGCGCGTACGCCGCGCCCGGTCCTGGCTCCCAGCCCCAAGCAGCGCGACGGCTATGTTCCCAACGTCGTCTACAGCTGCGGCGCGCTGCTGGCCGGCCACCACTTGTTGCTCCCCTATGCCGTCGCGGACAGCTTTACCGCGTTCGCGACCACGACGGTCGATGATCTGCTCGCAGCGATGGAGTGAGCAGGCGGCGTTTTGAGGGATTTTCGGGCCAGACGCGTATCTAATAATATTGGCGATGCTGCCGCGCCTGGTCTGCCGGCGTATCCGGCCGGCGCTTCGGGTTGGCAGCAGCGTTTGAGGCCGTGCATGCGCCTTGCAGCCTCAGCGACAGTCGTGATCCAGGCCAATTGATGGAGGCTCCGCATGTCACCGCAGATTTTAAAACTTTCGGCAATTTCCGGACTGGCAGCGGCACTTGGCGGTTGCGCGACGTATGGACAGCCAAGCCGTAATATCGCCTATTTCGCGGTGCCGTGTAACACGCCGGGAGCATTCGTAGCGCAGCCCTTGTCAGCTTTGGACGCGCCTCCAGCCACGCCGGTCCCGGCGACCCAGACGCAAGGTGTACAAGCTTGCCTGATCGCGGTGCCGGCCCGGGATCTGGCCTATAACGCGCGCTATCGGGGCGGCGGGGGTTATTACGATCCTTACTATGGCTATCCGGGCTATGGGTCGCCCTTCTACGGTTCGTTTGGGATCGGATTCGGACTCCACGGTGGTGGTTATGGGCACGGCAGCAGCTTTGGCCATCGCGGCGGTGGTGGTCATAGTGGCGGCGGTCACGGCAGTCATTGAAGCGCCAATCTGTTCGAGCTTGTTCGTACAGAAATCTCGGCCGCAGTGACACCATTCAACTTTGCTTGAATGGCGAGCCAAGACGCATTGATGGCGTCAGTGACCGCCAACGCACCGTGATGTTCGGCCGCCGACGCATCCGGCTTGCAGCCCGTCCCGGAGCTACGATCGATTAGCGGCGGAGCATCGTGGCCGCGACCCGCCATCGGACTTGGAACGGCGACCATAGGGCGTAAGCGGGGAAGGGATTATCCTGCGCGACGCTCGACGTGTGCGAGGGGTGAGCTGCCAGAGCGCGTAAACCTGAAGAGAGCGCGCGCTGGAGCCGGCTTGGGAGAATGGCTTTATGAGCACGGTAGCTGACGGGTCGACGTCGCAGGAAAAAGTGGATTGCATCATCATCGGCGGTGGCCCCGCCGGACTGACTGCCGCGACCTATCTCGGGCGTTTTCTTCGCAACTGTGTTGTCATCGACGCAGGCGCAGGCCGCGCCAGTTCGATTCCGCGCTCCCACAATCTGCCGGGCTTTCCGGACGGGATTGGCGGTGCGGACCTGCTGTCGCGGATGAAGCGACAGGCGCAAGCGTATGGTGCAACGATCCAGCAGGGCAGGGTGGTCCGCCTGGCGATCGTCGAGGACGGGTTCTCCGTCGCGACGGATGCGACGAACTGGCAAGCCGGTACCGTGATCTTGACGACCGGCGTTCGGAATCACCGGCCCTCGATGCCTCAGTCGTCGCACGACGCCGCATTGGCGCGCGGCCTGATCCGCTATTGCCCGGTGTGCGACGCATATGAGGCTAAGGGCGCCAATATCGCTGTGCTCGGCTGCGACGACCATGGCGCTGCCGAGGCTGAGTTCCTACGCCCATATGGTGCGCGGGTGACGCTGCTGGCGCAACGATCGCCCGAACTCTCGTGGCCGGACGAGGCGCGGCTCGTTGGACTTGGTGTCGAAATTATCAAAGAAGCGGTAGTCGAAATATCGATCGATGGCGATCAACTTGCGGTTCGACTGGCAGATGGGCGACGGTTCTCGTTTGACACCCTGTATCCGGCACTTGGCTCCTCGCCGCACACCCAGCTCGTCGCTGAGATGGGGGTAAAACTTAGCGAAGGCGGCTGCGTTATCACCGACGCACATCAACAGACCTCGGTCAGCGGTTTGTTCGCGGCCGGGGATGTCGTCGAGAGTCTGGATCAAATCAGTGTTGCAATGGGTCAAGCCGCGCAGGCAGCAACAGCAATCCACAACTTGCTCCGCCTCAGAGAGTCGGAGTAAGCCGATCCGAGATATTATCGGAAATGTATTTGCGATGCACGCACCCGATCCGATTAAGTCTCGGGATGAGAACCCAGATCAATGGCCGCGATAGTTGTCGTAGCCGCGTTGGTCGTGCCGATTATACCCGCGATCATACCCATGCTGTCGCTTGTAGGCATGTTGGCGAGGATAGTAGCCACTGTTGTTATAATAGCCGTTGCCATTGCCATTATAATGGCTGTTGCCAGTGTTATAACCATGCCCACCACGGCGGTTATAACCATGGTTGCCATACCCGCCTTGCTCATGACCAGCTCGGTTCTGCCAACCACCATGGTCGCGATCCCGGGCAAGCGCCGCGCTTGGCACCAGAACACCAGCTGTAGAGGCGACCAGCGCAACAGCCGCAAACATTTTGCCGAACATTTCTGTTCTCCTCATCGTTCAATCACGTGAGGTCTTGGTAGATCGTCCGCGTTGAAGCAGGTCTGAATGCATTTGTCAGCGACCGTTCACGCCAAGTCAGTGGCGAGCGTGTCATCTTTTCCCTCAGAGCCACGCGTGTGAGGGCTGGTGCCTGTCGCCACCCCTCACCGGACCGCGGGCGACAGTTAAGTATCAGCGCATCTTTGCTTGCAACTCAGCGAGCGCGCGCTGATTGTCATCGACGGTCTTTCGAGCCTCTGCCAACACCTCTGCGTTCTTTGTATGACGCATGATAATCTGTGACATCTCGATCGCGCCGCGGTGGTGAGCGGCCATGCTCTTCATCCATGCCTTGGCAGGATCGGGGTCCATCATCCCCTGCATCATCGCCTGGTTCATGCGGTCCATCGCGGCCGAAAGCTCTTTTTGCGCTGGCCCCATGTTCTGCATGCCCTGCATCCCGGGCATAGCCATTCCGCCCATTTGCGAATGTTGGGCAAGTGCCGGCGTGGCGGTGACGGTCGCTGCGGCGATGCTCATCATACTGAGGAGACGAATCATGCTGTTTCCTTTCTTTGTGGTTCGATCCTTAACGAGCAAGCGGCAGTCCGGTTCATCTGGATTGGGTTAGGCCGTAATTGTCGCTGCGATTGTCATGCTTCAGGCCGGCGAGGGCAAACGCCTCCCGGCGCGTATCATCTTGTAGGCAGGACGGTTGCACCGCCGCTGGCCTAGGCACGATCGGAGACGTTATGACCAAGATGAATATCGCCGTGAGGCTCCTTCAGACCGCAGCTGCCATCGGTATCGCCACTGCCGGGATCAGCGCCGCGTCGGCGCAGTCAAATGGCGGCTCGATGGCCGGGATGAAAATGGCGCCCGGATCGAAGATGGACGTGAAGAGCAAGAAGGCCGCTCCGAAGAAGGCCGCTCCAAAGAAAGCAGCTCATCACAAGGGTGGGCATCCCGAGGCAGGCAAGCACAAGTAAAACGACGGTAGCTGCCAGCGGATTGTCGGGAGCGATTCCAGCGGCCCGCTGGCATCCCGGGACGGCATGGTCAGGGCCTTGAATGTGCCCTTTGGCGACCCTGGAAGGTTGTTCCGCAGGCGCCTGCGCCATGACGATTCAGTGGATGACCTGGGGGTATTCGCTCGCACTTTGCAGGCGGAGAAAAGAAGCGGAGATGCACATGACTAGCGGCGCGGCCAGGCGGGCAACCACCTACCGGATGGTGACGGCCGAACACACGTGTCCTTACGGTCTTAAAGCAAAGGACCTGCTGCGGCGCGAGGGCTACGCGGTCGAGGATCATTGGCTTACGACCCGCGAAGAAACCGATGCCTTCAAGGTGGAGTATGGGGTGAAGACGACCCCCCAGACATTTATCTCGGGCGAGCGAATAGGCGGCTATGACGATCTGCGCCGCTTTTTCGGCAAGACGGTCAGCGACCCGAAAGCTGTCTCCTACCGTCCAGTGATCGCGGTCTTCGCGATGACGGCGCTGATGGCGCTTGCCACGAGCTATGCCGTGTTCGGCACCCCGTTCACGATCCGCGCAGGCGAATGGTTCATCGCCTTCTCGATGTGCGTCCTGGCGCTGCTGAAGCTCCAGAACATCGAAAGCTTTTCCAGTATGTTCCTAGGGTACGATCTGCTCGCCAAACGCTGGGTGCCCTATTCCTACATCTACCCGTTTGCCGAAGGTGGCGCGGGCGTGCTGATGATCGCGGGCGCTCTGACCTGGCTATCGGTGCCGGTTGCTCTCGTCATCGGGACGATCGGCGCGGTGTCGGTGTTCAAGGCTGTCTATATCGATAAACGCGAGTTGAAATGCGCTTGCGTGGGAGGGGATAGCAACGTGCCCCTCGGCTTCATCTCGCTGACCGAGAATGTGATGATGGTGGCCATGGCGATGTGGATGGCGCTTGCTCCGGGCATGCTGACGATGGCCGGTTAGAGCCTCGGTCAGATCACTGATCGATCGGCGACAGTCCAAAAACAATACGAGCGATAAAATCACTCAAGACGAGGAAAATGTTATGATGCGATCGGCAAAGCGGTTGACAATGATAGTGCTGGGCTTTGTCGCGCTGTCGACGGGCTCGCTTGCGTTCGCGCATGAAGATCATGACGCGCTGGGCGCAGGCCCCGGGGTGGCCAATAGCACAGCCCCCGCCAAGGCAGATGATCACATGGACATGGGCTCGATGACGAGCCCCAGTATGAATATGGCCGGTGACGAGATGGCGATGGGCGGCATGCACGATGAGGGCGCCAACAAAAACAAGAGCTTCGGCGAGCGCCTCGTGAGCTGGCTCGGCCGCGTCCATACGATGGTCATCCATTTCCCAATCGCACTGTTCATCGGTGCATTCGCGGTCGAGCTGTTCGGGCTATGGCGCCAGAACCGCGATTATCAGCGGGCGGCGCACGTCATGCTCGTGGTCGGAGCGCTGGGGGCTATCGTGGCGGCGTTCCTCGGCTGGTTCGCTGGCGGCTTTTATCTATCGGACCGCAACCCTATTCTGATGACCCATCGCTGGCTTGGTACCTCGATCGCGGTATTCGGAATAGGCCTTGCCTACCTGGCTACAGCGCACCGTAGAGCACCCGACCGATCGCGTACTGTCTACTGGGTGCTGCTCGCTTTGATGACGCTGGCAATATCGGTACAGGGGTTCCTGGGGGGCACGTTCATGCATGGCGGCCTCAACCATCTTGCGTTCTGAAGGGGGAAAGATGATTTTTGCTTTGAGGGTGGCTGTGGCCACGTCGCTGGTAGTGCCGATTGCGGTCGCTGCGCAGCCTGCATCGCGCATGGTGGACACGAAAGCCGTGGAAGCGGTGCTGTCTGAGTACAAGGCGGCGATCGAGAAGCTCGACGCGACCGGGACAGAACGTCTCTTCGCGGCCGACTCCCAGATTTTCGAAACGGGCGGCTCCGAGGGGACCTATGCGACCTACCTCGCCCATCATCTCGGGCCGGAGCTGGCGGCGTTCAAATCGTTCAAGTTCTCAGACTACAAGGTCAGCGTCCGTTTCGAAGGTTCGGTCGCCCTCGCGACCGAGAGCTATCGCTACAGGATCGAGCCGAAGACCGGGGCTGTTGCTGAACGCCTTGGCGTCGCAACCAGCGTCTTGCGGCGCGTGGGAAGCAGCTGGAAGATCGTCAGCATGCACAATAGCGGTCGCACGCCGAGAGGCGCCTGATCGATCAGCGTCGTTGATCCCAAAGCTTTCGGGTATCAACGACGCGGTAGCTACTGCTTCTTTGCTGGATCCGGCGTAGTCGGCTCCGGAGCCGTGCTTGTCGCGGAATTAGTCGGGTGATCGTGTTCAAGGATACCCGCATAATGGTTCATCTGGTCTTCGGAAACGTTTGGCGTCTCATCTTGGGGTTTGAGTAGCAACGGAACAGAAAACCTACATAAGCCAAGCAGCCGCTTATCTCCGGTCCGCGTTGTCATGGACATAACGGCGCAGCACGCGGTTTATTTCGGTCTGGTATCCCCCCGATTGCGCGTGATCCTTGAACCAGCTCACCACATCGGTATCGAGCCGCAGGGTAACGGGTTTTTTGCGCGGCTTGTAAAGACCGGGACGCTTTGCCAAAGCCCAATTCTCAATCGGTGCCTCGGGAATATCCGCCGTGTCGATGTCAGTGTCAGGCATGTCCACTAGCTGCGCAATTTGGGCCGCTATGTCAGCCTCAGTCATCTTGTGCTTCATAACGTTTCCTTTCATCGGCTGTCGCTTTTCGGGCGCTGATAATACGTATGCTGTTCTCATCGTCACCCGTGGGGAGCGTGTGGACGACCGTTAAGATCAATATGCCGCGTACCAAGCCAATCGCGTGCCAGCGTTCTTCGTCGTTTTCATAGCGATCAAACACGATGATATGGGCGGGATCATCCCAGACCAGCTCAGCCAGCTCGAATGCGACATGGTGCTTGCGCAGGTTGGCAGCGGCCTTGTCGTCGTCCCACTCAAATATCACAAAACTTCCTGTATTGACATTATCGTGCATACATTGCTCGAGGGCCAGATGCAACGCTGAACCATGCGGTCACAACAAACCCCGGTTTGATGCGAAGCGGTCCGACGAACGCGATCGACCCACTGGACGGCCTTCAATCTCACATCTACCCGTCCAGAAACCTATAGCCGGTAAACCCATCGTTCGATAGATTGATGCAAGAGGGAGCGGGCGTCGATGCTGATCGGGTACATGCGGGTGTCGACGGGCGAGCAGAATCTCGATCTGCAACGTGATGCGCTCGATCGTGCCGGATGCAACCGGATCTTCGACGACGTTTGCTCGGGCCGTACGACCGAACGGCCTGGGCTCGACAAGGCAATCGATATCATGCGTGATGGCGACGCTCTTGTTGTCTGGAAGCTCGACCGAATTGGACGGTCGCTGCCTCACGTCGTCGGGCTGGTCGGAGATCTGCAGAAGCGCGGCGTCGGCCTGAAGGTGCTGACCGGCGATATCGATACGACGACCGTCACGGGCCGGTTAGTGTTCGGCATCTTCGCAACCCTGGCCGAGTTCGAGCGCGACCTGATCCACGAGCGCACGATGGCAGGGCTGGCTGCGGCCAGGGCCCGTGGCCGCGCGGGCGGGCGGCCACGGGTGATGACGAAACAGAAGTTGAAGGCCGCAATGGCGTTGATGGCAGACCGCGACAATGCCGCGCGCGACGTCGCTGTCCAGCTCGGAGTATCGGTGTCGACACTCTATGCCTATGTCGACGCCAAAGGACAGCCGCGAGAGCGGGCCAGCGAACTGTTGGCCAAGCGCGGGACCAGATCCGCGGCAGCGGCATAGCGTGAAGCGGTGCCAGTCAGCTTTCTCTCGGACGACCAGGCACTGCGATATGGTCGCTTCGTAGGCGATCCGACCTCGGAACAGCTGGCGCGGCACTTTCATCTCGACGATGCGGACCGGGCGTTCATCGGCGCACACCGCGGCGACCACAACCGGTTCGGTGTCGCGGTGCAGCTTGGCTCGTTGAGGCTGCTCGGCACTTTTCTCGAAGATCCGGCGCAAATACCTGCGTCCGTCACGCGATTTGCTGGCGACCAACTGGCGATCGACGGATCGGCCGAACTAATGGCGCGATATTGCGCGACCAAGGGACGATGGCGGCACGGCCCGCGCATCCGCATTCATTATGGCTACCGAGTCTTCTCCGATCCCGGCGTCGCGTTCCGATTGCATCGTTTCCTGTATGCGCTGTGCTGGACGGGCACCGATCGACCGTCGGCCCTGTTCGACGCAGCCGCGACATGGCTGCTCGAGTTCAAGGTGATGTTACCGGGATTGTCCGTCCTCGAGCGCGATATCGCACGGGTCCGCACGCGAGTCGCCGCGCACGTCCATCGCCGCCTGGTCGACAAGCTGACGTCAGAGCAACGTACCCGGCTCGATACGCTCGTCGCTGTTGCCGAAGATGGACGGCAAAGCCCGCTCGATCGACTCCGTGATGGGCCATATCTGCAAAGCGGCCCTGAGATCAGCCGGGCCATCGACCGACTGACCGAAATCCGTACATTCACCACAGGCTTGCCCGAACTCGACCGCGTACCGCCCGGCAAGGCCGCCGCATTAGCGCGATTTGCCGGCGCCGCGAAAGCGCAGGCCGTCGCCCGGTTGCCGGACGATCGCCGCGCGGCGACCCTGGTTGCCTTCATCCGGACGCTTGAAGCGTCGGCCAGCGACGATGTCATCGACCTGTTCGACGCCGTGTCGACCAAGATGTTCTCCAATGCGCGCATCAACGCCAAGGAGGCGCGGATGCGCTCACTGCGCGATCTCGACGCCGCATCGCTCCGGCTTCGCGATGTCGGGGCGGTGCTGCTCGATGACAGTATCGGCGACACCGAGGTCCGCGCAGCCGTGTTCGCGCTCGTCGACCGGGCAGCGCTGACCGAGGCCGTCGCGCAGGTGAACCTGCTCGCCCGGCCGACCGACGAGAGCTACTTCGTCGAGTTGCGCCAGCAGACTGGCACGATGCGCTATCTGCCGAAGATGCTTGCTGGGCTCGATCTTGCGGCGGCGCCAGCGGGGCAGCCGCTGTTGGACGCGGTCGATCACCTGCGGAGAGTTCACCAGGGTGAAAAGCGCCGTGGACCGGTACCAACATCTTTCGTACCCAAGGCCTGGGCCCGCCAGCTGAAGACCGCGGACGGTGCATTCGATCTGATCGGATACCGGCTTTGTACGCTCGACCGACTACGCCGCGCCATCCGTCGCCGCGACGTCTTTCCCGTTCGCTCACTTCGCTATGCCGATCCTCGCAAGGGCCTACTGACGGGAGCTGGCTGGGAGGCGGCGCGACCGACGGTATGCCGCACGGTCGGCGTGGCGGTCGCTGGCGACGAGGAAATCGCCAAACTTTCGGCGCGGCTCGATCTTGCCTACCGCGAAACAGCCGCGCGCGTGCCGGACAACGATGCGGTGACAATTACGAAGACCGCGAGCGCCGCCGACCTATCAATCGCACCGCTCGATAAGATCGACGAGCCATTGAGCCTCACCAACCTGCATAATGCGATCGATGCGCGACTGCCGCGGCTCGATCTCCCCGAGCTGATCCTGGAGATGCACGCGCGAACGGGGTTCGGGGCAGCGTTCACTCATGCCAGTGAGGGCAATGCGCGCGCTGAGGATATAGCGACCACGATCTGTGCAGTGCTTGTCGCGGAGGCAACCAATACCGGGTTCGAGCCGCTTGTCCGCTCGGAGGTCCCCGCCTTGCGCCGGTCGCGGCTGAGCTGGGTGAAGCAGAACTTCATGCGGGCCGAAACGCTGACGGCGGCCAACGCGCTACTGGTCGCCGCGCATAACAGGATTCCACTGACCCGTGCCTGGGGCGGCGGCGAGGTCGCCTCGGCCGATGGGCTGCGATTCACCGTGCCGGTCCGCACGATCCACGCCGGCCCGAACCCGCGCTATTTCGGGCGCGAACGCGGCGTCACCTGGTACAATCTGGTTTCCGACCGTTTTTCCGGGCTGAATGCCGTGACGGTCCCCGGTACGTTGCGCGACAGCCTCCATCTGCTGGCGGTCGTGCTCGACCAGGAAACCGAATTGCGGCCAAGCGAAATCATGACCGATACGGCCGGCTATACCGACACGATTTTCGGCGTTTTCTACCTCCTCGGGCTCCAGTTCTCGCCGCGCATCGCCGATATCGGCGGCGCGCGGTTCTGGCGTGTCGATGGAAAGGCCGATTACGGTGTGCTGGACGACCTCGCGTCGAACAGGATCAACACCAAGCTGATCGTCGAGCACTGGGATGACCTGCTGCGCCTGGCCGGATCGCTGAAACTCGGCGTCGTGCGCGCGACTGGGCTCACCCGTGTCCTTCAGACCAACGATCGCCCGACCAAGCTAGCGCGCGCGCTCCAGGAACTTGGCCGCCTCATCAAGTCGCTCTACATGCTGCGGTTCATCGATGACGAAACCTACCGGCGACGCATCCTGGTCCAGCTCAACCGGGGCGAGAGCCGTCACCAGCTCGCCCGCACCGTATTCCACGGCAAGCGCGGTGAGCTTCGTCAGCGTTACCGCGAAGGGCAAGAAGATCAACTCGGCGCGCTTGGGCTCGTCGTCAATCTGGTCGTGCTCTGGAACACGATCTACATCGACGCCGCGCTCAACCAGCTCCGCACCGAAGGTCATGTGATCCTCGACGAGGACGTCGCGCGCCTCTCGCCGCTCGGCTCCCAACACATCAACATGCTCGGGCGCTACGCCTTCACCATCCCCGACATGGTCGCGCGCGGCGAGCTGCGGCCGCTCCGTGATCCCAGCGTCACGGGCATCGACGATGCCTGAAGCCGCGCCTTATGTAGGTTTTCTGTTCCGTTGCTACTCAACCCCCGGAACAAGGAGGTAGGCAACGGGCTCCTTGTCGTTGTCGCTGCCTAACTCCTCCTCGTCGATCAGTTCGAGGCCGGGCACGCGCTGAACGGCTGCGGCAAAATTGTTCACCGAGCCCCGGACTTCGAAGACGAGCAATCTCTCCGGTGCCAGGGCAGCCGGATCAGCACGCAGTTCGAGACCGCCCGGATCTCGCGCCAAAGCCTGGGCCAGGCGGTCGAATTTCGGGGCAAATGTGGCCTGCTGGCGATCCCGAGGGAAAGATTCAGGTGGTCGGGGAAATTTTTGCTGACCGGCGGGACGTTGTCTTGATTGGTCTGGCGTCAGCCTCAGCAGGGGCTTGGTTGGATCGCTCGCCATCTACATTCCCGGGCCGTACGCGCGATTTCCATAGTTCAAGCTCTGTCTCGAGCGCATCATCGATCCCAATCTCCCCCAAACCCAGTATCTGCCTGCGCCTCACATTCTGGCATAGGTCGAGCGCCTCGGCATAACTTACTTCGCCAAGGCGGGTCGCGAGCTTCTGTACATTCATGCGCGGAGTTTCAGGCCAGCCAGAGATGACCCTGTCCAAAAACACTTCAAGCAGTTTGCGATCAGGCTGCGGAAAAGCCAACCGCATCTGAAAGCGACGCCATACCGCGCGATCAAGCAACTCTGCATGATTAGTAGCCGCAACAACTATAACATACGGCGGCAATTGATCGAGTTGCATGAGCAAGAACGAGACCACGCGCTTGATTTCGCCGGTTTCATGGGTGTCGCCACGCTCTTTACCGATAGCATCAAACTCGTCGAAAAATAGGACGCTCGGCTGCGTGCGCACATAATCGAACAGTTTGCGAAGCCGGGCGTTGGTCTCACCAAGGTAACTGCCGATCAAAGCATCATAACGCACAACGAAGAATGGTAAGCCCAGCGCTTCCGCGATTGCCTCAGCAAAGGACGTCTTCCCGTTTCCAGGAGGCCCGGAAAGCAGAATTCGATGCCGTGGCTCATAGGCATGTGCGCGCAAAACATCAGCCCGCATGTGCTCTTCGATCAGCTGACGCCCATTCTCGCGCGCCGGCAACGAAAGGAGCAGATCATCAAATCTAACCCGCGCTTCGATTTCGATGATCGTGTCTCGACCTGGCCCGACCTGAGGCTGGGAGGTCGTGAGAGGCGGCGGCGTTACCGGCACGGTGCTTAGTGCGCGTTCGATGCGATCTGCAACGATGTGGTGATTTTTGGCTCGTTCGTCCGCCGCAATGGCCTCGGCCGCTGCGCGCAGCGTCTCACGGTCGCCAGCAACGCTGGCGCGAACAAGCGAGACGAGATGATCAGCGCGGGCCATTTTCTATGTTTCAGTCACTCAATCGGCAGGATCAAAATCGACTACTCGGGGAATCTAATGAAATTTTCCTGCGGTGTAATCAATTATTCGCGATCCAGCCCTAGCAGACCGAGCACGATAATGCCTCTGCCATATGTGACGCTCCGTAAGGGTACCTGAAACCAGGGACCATCGTGGAGCAAGCCAGCATTCCATAGCCTAGATTCTCTATAGAAAGCTCTCACCGGCGTGGTTCTCGAACAACGCGGCATCGCGAACATAACCGAGGAGCACCTCCACCTTCTTCTGACGCGATACCTCCTGCATCTTGGGCAGCGAGGCTCCGGCCTTGGCCGCCTCGGTCAGGAACCCTGAGCGCAGCGAGTGCGCACCGACTGCGGCAGGATCGAGCCCAACCTTTTCGGCGTAGCGCTGGATCAAGCGGGCAACCGAGCGATCTGACATCGGCTCCTTTGTCATCATCCCTTGTGGGCGTCACCTCAAGCTTTGTACGCTGAACAACGATTTTCCGGACATAATGTGAACATTGGTGTCAGGCAGCGGCGCGAAGGTACTGGTAGAGGGTTTCGCGGCTGATGCCCATGTCGCGCGCGATGGTCGCCTTGCGTTCACCGGCGGCAACGCGGCGGTGCAGATCGGCAATCATCTCATCCGAGAGCGACCGTTTCCGCCCCCGATAGGCGCCGCGCTGCCGAGCGATCGCAATGCCTTCGCGTTGCCGTTCGCGGATCAGGGCGCGCTCGAACTCAGCAAACGCACCCATGACCGAGAGCATCAGATTGGCCATCGGGGAGTCCTCCCCCGAGAAGGACAGGCTTTCCTTCTCAAACTCGATCCGGATACCTCGCTTGGTGAGGCCCTGGACCAGCTTGCGCAGGTCATCCAGATTGCGGGCCAACCGATCCATGCTGTGGACGACGACGGTATCGCCTTCGCGGGCGAAAGTGAGCAGAGCCTCAAGCTGGGGGCGGTTGACGTCCTTGCCCGATGCCTTGTCGGTGAAGGTCCGATCGAGCGACTGACCTTCCAATTGGCGATCCACATTCTGATCGAACGTGCTGACCCGGAAATAGCCGATCCGTTGCCCCTTCACTGCGCACTCTCTCCATCAAAATGTCAGGTTGAAATCTATGATACGTAACGACATTCGTCAACAAATTCCGTTTAGTACCCTAATCTGACAGAAACCGCGGTAGCGCCCTGACGTCCGGTTAGGCTATACTCCAAGCTGACATCACGAAATCAAATCCCTCAAAGATGGCGTCAATTGCCTTGATGGGGTAAAAACTGGAGTGCTTCCAGGATGGGACATTCGGCAACGTCATCTCCAGTGCATCTGGCTAACGTGGTCGCCAGCGTCACCTCTATCTTCTGCAAATCTGCAATGCGGCGGCGGACATCTTCAAGGTGGAGTTCGGTTCTCGCCATAACCTCCGCGCAGGTTTGTGCACCGGTATCGGTGAGCGACAACAATGACCGTATGTCATCCATTGCATAGCCAAGGTCGCGCGCGCGCAGGATGAACTGCAACCTTTGCACCAGTTCCGGCGAATAGACGCGGTAGCCGTTGGAACTGCGAGGCGGCCCCGGCAGCAATCCCACCTTCTCGTAATAGCGGATGGTTTCGAGATTGCAGCCTGTTTTCCGGGCAAGCTGGGCACGCAAGATGCCGACCTGTTGCTCCATGAAAATACCTCTTGAGTCTGTAGTGGCTACAGAGCCTACACTGCGAATCACTCAGTTGGAACAAGGGATTCAAGCCATGGTCTCAACGCCGGAAGCGAGACAGCCAGCCCTCACCGAAAACCACGAGCCGAAGCAGGCAAACTGGGTTGCGGCGGGCGCATTGATCGGCGCGGGGCTCGCCTCGGCTTGCTGCGTCGTCCCGCTACTGTTGGTTATGCTCGGAATTTCCGGCGCGTGGATCGCCAACCTGACGGCGCTCGAACCTTACAAGCCCTATGTCGCAGGCGTAACGCTCGCGCTGCTCGGCTACGGCTTCTGGCATGTCTATTTCAAGCCGAAACCGCCCTGTGAAGACGGTTCCTACTGCGCTCGTCCACAATCGGCTTGGACCACCAAGGCGGTGCTGTGGCTGGGCCTTGCCGTCGCCATCCTGGCGCTCACCATCGACTGGTGGGCACCCTGGTTCTATTGAAAGGAAATACCCATGAAAAAGACAGTATGTATCGCTATGGCCGTGCTGGCTATGGCTGGCGGCGGGGTCGCCTATGCAGTTAGTGGCACGGCGCAAGATCGCCCCGCGGCTACCGCAACCGCTCAGAAGCAAACCACCTTTGCCATAGAGAACATGACCTGCGCCACCTGCCCGATCACCGTGAAGAAGGCGATGGAAGGCGTCGCCGGGGTAACGGCGGTCACGGTCGATTTCGCAGCCAAGACCGCGCGCGCAACCTATAACCCGCGCCGCACCAATGCTGCTGCGATTGCCGCTGCATCAACCAACGCGGGTTATCCGGCGCGCGCTATTCAAAACTGAGCGGGGCGCCGCCAGCGCCTCAAGAAAGCGATAAGCAATGAACGACTGTTGCAACCGCCCCGGGCAGGAAGGATTTGACGTGGCCGTCATCGGCGCGGGTTCTGCCGGGTTCTCCGCCGCGATCGCCGCTGCCGATCTGGGCGCGAAAGTGGCGCTCGTCGGTCACGGCACGATTGGCGGCACCTGTGTCAATGTTGGCTGCGTTCCTTCCAAGACGCTGATCCGCGCCGCCGAAGCGGTGCATGGTGGGCTTGCCGCCGCGCGCTTTCCCGGCCTTGGGGGCGCTGTCCAGATGGATGACTGGTCCGTATTGGCGGCGTCGAAGGACGATCTTGTCACGACGCTGCGCCAAAAAAAATATGTCGATCTGCTGCCCGCCTATGACGGTGTGAGCTATATCGAGGGCAAGGCACGCTTTGCCGATGGTGCGCTGATTGTCGGCGATGCGCCCATGAAGGTCGGCAAGGTCATATTGGCGATGGGTGCGCACGCCGCCGTGCCGCCGATTCCGGGGATGGACAGCGTGCCCTACCTAACCAGCACATCGGCGCTGGCGCTGGATCGCTTGCCCAAATCGCTGCTGGTGATCGGTGGCGGGGTGATCGGGGTAGAACTGGGACAGATGTTTTCGCGTCTGGGCGTTGATGTCACCATCTGCTGCCGAAGCCGCCTGCTCCCCGAAATGGACCCGGAAGTGAGTGCCGCGCTGAAAAACTATTTGGAAGCCGAGGGCGTGCGGGTTTGCGCAGGTGTCGGCTATCAGCGTATCGCCCAAACACAGAGCGGGGTCGAATTGACCTGCGAGGGGCATTGTGACACCGTCGCGGCGGAACAGGTGCTCATCGCCACCGGACGCCGACCCAATAGCGACGGGCTTGGGCTGGAGGAGCGCGGCATAGTGCTTGCCCGTAATGGTGGAATCGTCGTCGATGACCACCTCGAAACGTCGGTTCCAGGCATTTACGCGGCGGGCGATGTAACGGGACGGGACCAGTTCGTCTACATGGCCGCCTATGGCGCAAAACTGGCCGCGCGCAACGCGGTGACGGGCAACCAATACCGCTACGACAATTCCTCCATGCCATCCGTCGTCTTCACCGACCCGCAAGTCGCCAGCGCCGGCCTCACTGAAACGACAGCACGGGCGCAAGGCCTGGACATCAAGGTTTCGCTGCTCCCGCTCGATGCTGTGCCAAGGGCACTGGCAGCACGCGATACGCGGGGTCTCATCAAAATGATTGCCGACAAGGCGAACGACCGTTTGCTGGGCGGCCAGATCATGGCACCCGAAGGCGCGGATTCGATCCAGACACTGGTGCTGGCGATCAAACACGGCATGACCACCCTGGAATTGGGTGCAACGATATTTCCTTACCTGACCACTGTGGAAGGCCTCAAACTGGCGGCCCAAACGTTTGATAAGGATGTCGCCAAACTGTCTTGCTGCGCCGGGTGATTGCTCGGGGATCAACCGGCAACGAATGGCCTCCCTCCAGTGCAAGCCGCTTTAGTGTCAATTTTGTTATTCGCCTCAGCGGGAGAGCAAAATGGCACGACGCCGACTTCTGACCGGAGACGAGCGCCGGCGCCTGTTCGATCCTCCTGTCCAAGAAACCGCGATCATTGGGCATTATACCCTTTCTGCGGAAGATGTTGAATTGGTTGGGCGCCGCTATGGTCCAGCAAATCGCCTCGGTCTGGCTGCACAAATCGCTTTGATGCGACATCCCGGCTTTGGTCTGCAACCCGAGATCGGGCTTCCCGACGTCATTCTTCAGTACCTCGCGGCACAGTTATTCGTCGATCCTTCCTCCTTCTCTGCATATGGTCAGCGCGCGCAAACCCGTACCGATCATGCCGATCTCGTGGCGCGTTATCTTGGCATACGCCCGTTTCGACGCGGCGACCTGGCACTTGCCCTGAATCTTGCCGCGCAAGCCGCCGAGTATACAGACAGAGGTGAACCGATTGTTCGCGCCCTCATGGTTGGCCTGAAGGGTGAGCGGTTCATTCTTCCGTCAGGCGACACACTGGAACGCGCCGGTCTTGCTGGCCGGGCACGCGCACGCAAAGCTGCCGCAGCCGCAATCGTCGAAGGCCTCAGCTCTGCTGAACTGACACGGCTAGACGAACTCGTAATCAACAACCCGGATTTCGGCATGACACCGCTGGCGTGGTTGCGTAATTTCGAAGAAGCCCCGACTGCGGCCAATATCAATGGCTTGCTTGAGCGCCTGCGCTATGTTCGCGGCATAGGTATCCACCCGGTAGTTGGGGGCGCCATTCCGGAATTCCGCTTTGCCCAATTTGTCCGCGAGGGCGGCGTGGCACCGGCATTCCTGCTTTCGGATTACAGCGTCAATCGCAGGCGGGCGACGTTGACGGCCGCAGTGATCGACCTTGAGGCCAGACTTGCCGATGCCGCGATCCAAATGTTTGACCGACTTATCGGCGGCATGTTCACGCGCGCGCGGCGTGGGCGCGAGCGTCGCTACCAAGATAGTATTCAGTCGGTGGGGCAACTCATGCGGCTGTTTGGCGCCACGATTACAGCACTTGATGAGGCTGTCCAGAATGGCGGCGATCCGCTCGAATTGATTGACGAAGCGGTGGGCTGGCACCGGCTTGTTGCGGCAAAGGCCCAAGTAGATGCCCTTGCTGATCTTGCCGGCGAGGACGCACTGGTAACGGCAACCGAGCGTTACGCCACGCTACGGCGTTTCAGCCCGGCATTTCTGGACGCCTTCACCTTCAAGGCGTCTGGAACAGGGACGGCACTGATCAAAGCCATCGATGTCATTCGCGATGCGAACACACGAAAGTCGCGCGACCTTCCCGATGGCGTTCCACTGCCATTCCCCAATCGGCAGTGGAAGCGTCTCATCACCGAAAGCGGCCGTATCGACCGCCGACGTTATGAAATTGCGATCATGGCAACCTTGCGTGATCGTTTGCGCGCCGGTGATGTATGGATCGAGGGAACCCGCAACTATCAGCGCTTCGATGCCTATTTGCTGGGTCGGCGCGACGCCGCCAAAGTGGCGGATGTGCTTCCGTTCGATTCAAATGCTGCATCCTACCTCGCTGACCGGGCACGAAATCTTGACTGGCGGCTGCGCCGATTTGCCAAGCAGTTGAAAACAAACAAGCTTGAGGGAGTGTCGCTCGAACGAGACCGGCTCAAGCTTCAGCAAATGCCGCCTGTCACCCCACCGGAAGCTGAAGCCCTCGATCGCAAGCTCGATACCCTGCTTCCCCGCGTGCGCATCACCGAGCTGCTGCTTGAAGTCGCCGAACGCACTGGTTTTTTGAACGCATTCCGTGACCTGCGCTCAGGCAAGGAGCACGACAACCCCAGCACGGTACTCGCCGCAATTCTGGCTGATGGCACCAACCTCGGGCTGGAGCGGATGGCCAATGCCAGCGAAGGCGTCAGCTATGCCCAACTCGCATGGACCCACAACTGGTATCTTTCACCCGAGAACTATCAGGCCGCGCTGGCCATGATCATCTCAGCCCATCACGAATTACCCTTCGCGCGGCATTGGGGCGCTGGCACCAGTTCGTCGTCCGATGGCCAGTTCTTCCGGTCGGGGCGGAGCCGTTCAGGGGCGGCGGACGTCAATGCCAAATATGGCGCCGAACCTGGCGTGAAAATCTATTCTCACCTTTCCGATCACTTCGCATCATTCGGATCACGGATCATGTCCGCGACGGCAGGTGAAGCGCCTTACGTGCTCGACGGGCTTGTCCTGGGCGCCGGCAACCTTCCGTTGCATGAGCACTATACCGATACCGGCGGCGCCACCGATCATGTTTTCGCACTCTGCCACCTACTCGGGTTCCGCTTCGCGCCCCGGCTGCGCGATATTGGCGACCGCAAGCTGGGTTCGATCGCTGCGCCATCGACATACAAGGGCATCGAAAATCTGATGGGCCGCACCATCAAAACGGCAGCGATCGAGGCCGATTGGGATGACATCGTCAGGATTGTCGCCTCAATCAAGGATGGCACGGTGGCGCCGTCAGTAATCTTGCGAAAACTTGCCGCCTACAAACGCCAGAACAGGCTGGATTTTGCATTGGCTGAACTGGGCCGTATCGAGCGCACTTTGTTCACGCTCGATTGGCTTGAACAACCGGAACTGCGACGTGCCTGTCAGGCCGGTCTCAACAAAGGCGAGGCGAGGCACACGCTTGCCGCCGCCATCTATACCAACCGGCAGGGTCGGTTCACCGATCGCTCGCTGGAAAATCAGGAATTTCGCGCATCTGGGCTGAACCTGCTGATTGCGGCGATTTCCTACTGGAACACGGTCTATCTCGACCGGGCCGCCCAGCACCTCAACGCTGTCGGCACGACGTTCGATGCGGCACTGCTTGCGCACCTTTCTCCGATGGGCTGGGCGCACATCAGTCTGACCGGCGATTACCTCTGGGAGCAGGCCAGGCGACTTCCAGCAGGTGAATTCCACCCACTCAACGAGCCAATGGCGCGGTTGAAGCGTGTAGCGTAGCCCATGTTCCGCTTATGTCCGAGAAATCGTTGTCTGGCGAACAAACCTTGAGGTGACGCC
>FWWM01005468.1_pt1 | contig 27823 bp, 27 predicted proteins | sample 2228351 | NCBI WGS metagenome assembly FWWM01 (sample SAMEA103939774, study PRJEB20133) | metagenome | reverse complement strand
CACGTAGTTAGCCGAGACTTATTCCTGGGATACTGTCCTTTCTCATCTCCCAGAAAAGCGCTTTACGACCCGAAGGCCTTCCTCGCGCACGCGGCGTTGCTGCATCAGGCTTTCGCCCATTGTGCAATATTCCCTGCTGCTGCCACCCGTAGGTGTCTGGCCCGTGTTTCAGTGCCAGTGTGGGGGGTCACCCTCTCAGGCCCCCTACCCGTCATCGCCTTGGTAGGCCATTACCCTACCAACTAGCTGATGGGACGCAGGCCCCTCCCGAAGCGCCTCGCGGCTTTAGTCATCGGATTCTAAGCCCGATGACCACATGCGGTATTAGCAGTCCTTTCGAACTGTTATCCCCCACTTCGGGGCAGGTCACCAACGCGTTACTCACCCGTTCGCCACTAGGAAGCCCCCGTATTGCTACAAAGACTTCCCCGTTCGACTTGCATGCATTAGGCACGCCGCCAGCGTTCATCCTGAGCCAGGATCAAACTCTCCGCAAAAATTCGCTCTTGCGAGCGTAAGGTGCGAAAAGAAAACGACTGGGGGTTCTTCCTGTCACTTTTCAGTTGTTAAGGTCCCGTCAACAAAGCGGGCTGTATTCTACCCGTAAGGCGCGTCTCTGTCAAGATCATGAAGAGACGAAATTGCCGATGTCTCTCCTCTTCAACATCGGCTCGCCAGACTGCAAAACGCACCGCTTTGTGTCTCTGACGTGAGACGCTGATTCCATTGTCAACGATCTGCCCAAAGCAAGATCGGCTGAGAAGGCTCTTGTGCTTTTATTATACCCATCCCACCGAAATTGTCAAGCACTTCGCGCCCAAGAGTCGCCCTGTTTTGGTTGGCGGATGGCTACGATCGCCTGAGGCGCCGGAGCCCAGCCGGTCAGCGAGTTGTCTTTTTGCCTTTTCGCAGTCGGTATCCCAGCCGCCGCAAAAACGCTTCATCATTGCGCCAACCTTTCGCCACCTTGACCCGCAGCTCTAGGTAAATTTCGCGCCCACTCATGGCTTCGATTTCCTGGCGCGCGGCACTCCCGATTTTTTTCAACATGGACCCTTCCGCCCCAATCACGATTCCCTTCTGCGATTCGCGTTCCACGAACAGCGTAGCCGCCACGTAGGCTCCTTCCTCGCCGCGTTCCTTATACTCGTCTATGCGCACGGCCAAGGCATGAGGCACCTCGTCCTTCAAAAACCACAAAGCCGTCTCGCGAATCAAATCCGCCGCGATCTCGCGTTCGTACAGATCGGTGACCTGGTCGGGCGGATAGTGGGGCGGACCTGACGGCAAACGCTCGATCAAGGCGTCCAGCAGCTCGGGCAACCCTTCCCCGCTGGTAGCCGAGAAAGCCAGGGCGCTTACCCCATCCTCAGAAAAGTCACCAAGAAGGGCACGATAAACTCGTCGCTGTTCCTCTAATCGAGGCCTGGGGAGGATGTCTATTTTATTCAACCCAAGGATCAAAGCGGGCCTGGACGATAAAGAAGCCAGTAACGTGGCGATCCGGCGATCCTCTTCCTTAGGCTCTACGCTGGCATCCACCAGGAACAGAATCACATCTGCCCCCTCCAGGGCCGCCTCGGCCTCCTGATTGAAGAACTCTCCCAACTTGTGACGTGGAAGGTGGATGCCCGGCGTATCTACGAAAATCAACTGCGCCCGTTCGAGCGTCAGGATTCCCAGCTGACGGCGGCGCGTCGTCTGTGGGCGCGGGGAAACCGCGGCGATTTTCTGCCCCAATAAGGCATTGACCAGCGTAGATTTCCCCACGTTCGGACGCCCAATCACGGCCACGAAACCAGAACGAAAATCCGACGGTATAATCATGACATGGATTCCCTCGTAGCGGCCCGCTTGCTTGCTCTCAATTATGAATTCTATCAAAAATTTGGCGAGGCGTTCGATAACACCCGTCAACGCCTTGCGCCAGGCGTACAGCGATTACTGCAACGCCTGCAAGGAGAGGAGGCCATCCTTGACCTGGGCTGTGGCAACGGCCTTCTGGCACGTGCTCTGGCTGGAATGAATCACCGCGGCCCTTACGTCGGCATCGACTTCAGCGCGCCGCTCCTCAGACGGCGCGGTGATCTGCCGGCCAATTTTCTCTTCCTGCAGGCCGACCTCGCTCACGAGGGCTGGGATTCTCGCGCGCACGCCGCCCTTGCACTGTTAACCGGTCAATCTGCTCCGTCTTTCTCTCTCGTCACGGCTTTTGCCGTCCTGCACCATTTGCCCGGCGCGACCCTACGCCTGGAGGTGGTACGAAAAATCGCCGCCTTGCTCGCACCAGACGGCCTGTTCTTCCATTCCGAATGGCAATTTCTGAATAGTTCGAAACTGGCCGCTCGTCAGCAACCCTGGCAACGGATCGGGCTGACCGCTGACCAGGTCGAGTCTGGCGATTATCTCCTCGACTGGCGCGCTGGTGGAGAGGGGCTGCGTTATGTCCACCATTTCGACGAAGCCGAATTGCAGGCCCTGGCCGAGGTCAGCAACTTCGCCGTCCTGGAAACATTCTATTCCGACGGGCACAATGGCCGCCTCGGCCTGTACCAGGTCTGGCGCAAGAGGACTTCTCCAGCCCAAACATCCTGAGCGAGGGCAGACCTTCATCGCAATCGGCTTACAAACTTTTCGGTTGTCCTCTTCCTCCGCCTGCCCAGTGTTACAATTAAAACTTATGGCCAAATTGGAACAGGCTGTTCGTAAGAATCTGCGCTACAACATCACCGTCAACTTGTTGGATGGCGCTTTTTTTGGCCTGGGCTGGGGATTCGGATCCATCGGCACCATTATCCCCTTGTTTGTCAGCAAGATGACCGACTCGGCGGTGCTGATCGGTTTGATTCCGGCCGTTCACGCGGTGACCTGGCAATTGCCACAATTGTTCCTGGCGAATTCCGTGGCCAGGCTGCGGCAATATAAGCCAATGGTCTTGCAGATGACGCTTCACGAACGCCTGCCTTACTTGGGGCTGGCGCTGGTCGCACTCTTTCTCGCGGCCTTAGGCCATCATCTTGCCCTGGTGCTGACATTTCTCCTACTGCTCTGGCAGGGTTTAGGCGCCGGTTTCACCGCCAATGCCTGGCAGAGCATGATCGCCAAGATCATCCCCAGTGAAGCACGCGGGACGTTCTTTGGCGCGCAATCAGCGTTTGCGAATATCCTGATGAGCGGCGCGGCAGTGGCAGCCGGTTACATTCTGGAGAGGCTGGAGGAACCATACGACTTCGCCGTATGCTTTTTCCTCGTCCTGGTTGGCATGGGCATCTCGATGGCCTTCCTGGCCCTGACGCGCGAACCGATAGACACCGAGAAGAGCCTCCCAGAACGTCAACCCTTTCCCTGGCGTGCATGGATGGCTATTTTGCGGGGCGACCGCAACTTCAGCGCTTTCCTGCTGGTGCGCTTTCTCTCCCAGTTTGCCACCATGGGCTTCGCGTTTTACATCGTCTATGGCCTGCGTCGCTTCCAGATGGACGAGGTCACGGCTGGTTTCCTGACGGCCGCGTTGACGATCACCTCGACCCTGGGTAACCCGCTGATGGGCTGGTTGGGCGATCGGCTGGGTCATCGCGCCATGCTCATTGCGGGTTCCTTCGCGGTGGCGTTGAGTTCGCTGTTGGCCTGGTTTGCGCCCACGCTTGACTGGATGTACCCGGTTTTCATCCTGGCCGGCCTGGCAAACGTGGCTTACTGGACAATCGGCATGGCAATTACTGCCGAGTTTGGTACGGAGGAGACTCGGCCGGTGTACATTGGCCTTTCCAACACGCTGGTTGCGCCGGCCACCTTCCTGGCACCGCTCCTAGGCGGTTGGATCGCAGACGCTGCCGGTTTTCAGACCACTTTCCTCCTCTCGGCCCTGGGTGGCCTGATGATTGCCGGTCTCCTGGTATGGCTGGTGCGCGACCCGCGCGCCCGAAGGCGGTAACGCCATTCGACAGGCAGTAAGACCATTGTCGGCAGAAGAAGCGGCACTCTTAACAGTTCACCACCGAGCAGGGAAGGACGCTTTTACGGTAAAATGATAATAACTTCCTTACGGAGATTCGCATGGCAGGTTCCCAACATATCAGTCGGCGTGATTTCGTCAAACTGGTGACGGCAGGGATAGCCGCCGTGATGGCTACGGTCCTCGGCCTGCCGCTGATTCGCTACCTGATTGATCCGGCCTTGAAGGCGCGCAAGGTCATGGCCTGGATTCCACTCGGTCGGCTGGAGGAGCTCGAGATCGGGCGGCCAACGCTCGTTAACTTCCGCCTCCCCGGCGCAGAGGGCGAAGAGGCCAGTGGGGGAAGCGAGGCCGTCTACGTGGTACGCCGTTCCGAGCAAGAAGTGATCGTGTTGTCCAACGTGTGTACGCATTTGGCCTGTCGAGTCACCTGGCGAGAGGACTTGCAACAATATGTCTGCCCCTGTCATGACGGTCGCTTTGCGCGGCTGGGAGAAGTCATCAGTGGTCCGCCGCGGCGTCCCCTCAAACAGTATGCTCCCGAGCAATGGAAAGTTGAGGATGGTATTCTGTATCTTAATTTCGAGGAGGGTTAACCCCATGTGGAAGCGGTTCAGCGCCTGGTTGGATGAGCGTCTGGGGTTAACGGACCTGTATCGAAAACTGCTCGATCGCCCGGAACCGCGCGGCAACTGGTGGAACACGTTGGGCTCGGCCTGTCTGTTTCTCTTTCTGCTGCAAGGGCTGACCGGCATTTTCCTGATCGTGTACTACGTTCCCACGCCCGATCAGGCGTACGAGAGTATCCAATACATCATGAACGAGGTGGCCTTTGGCTGGCTGATACGCGGTATTCATCATTGGGGCGCCTCACTGATGGTGTTGATCGTCTTCGTACATATGTTACGCACGTTCATCACGGCTTCCTACAAATACCCGCGCGAACTGACCTGGGTAATCGGTTGTGGGCTGTTGCTCCTGACGCTGGGCATGGGCTTTACTGGCTACCTACTGCCCATGACGCAGCGTTCGTATTGGGCGACTGTCGTGGGCACTTCGATTGCCGGTTCCATTCCACCATCCGCGCTAGGAGAGTTCATTCTCAAGGTTTTGCGTGGCGGAGAGGGTATCAGTGCGCTTACGTTGAGCCGCTTTTTTGCCGCGCATATCTGGCTCCTTCCTCTCCTCCTCATGGCATTGATTGGCATCCATATCTATTTAGTCATTCGTCACGGGGAATCGGCTTTTCCCGATCCAGAGGACTGATGGTCATGGACGAAAAACGCAAACAGGAAATCCACCAGAAGTATCAGCGCGCCTTGCAACGGGGCGAGCGTTTCTGGCCGGATAGCATTTATCGCGATGTGATCGTCTCCTTTGGGCTGTTTCTCTTGCTGGTACTGCTGGCCACCTTCGTGGGCGTTCCGGGCGAACCGAAAGCCGATCCGAGTGACTCCTCGTATGTGCCCAAGCCAGAATGGTATTTTCTGTTCCTGTACAAATTCCTGGCGCTTTACGGTCAGGTGCCGTATCTGGGTCAGGTGGAATGGATTGCGACGGTTTGCCTTCCGCTCGCGGCCATCCTGGGTCTGGTGTTGTTGCCGTTTCTCGACCGGAACCCCTATCGGCATTACTCGCGCCGCGTGCTCTCTCTGACGGTTATGGGTGTGATCGTGGCTGGGATTGTCGTGTTGACGATTCTGGCCGGAGTGCCTGTAGGAAGCCAGGAGGCGATTCTGAAGCTGGAGTTCCTGGCCGGGCTGGTGATTCCTGCCGTTACCCTGCTCGCCTTGTACCTTCTGGCCTTCCTGTGGGGGGCGCGAGCGGCTCGCTGGCAAATTCTGGTGGCTATTTTGGGGGTCGTAAGCATGGCGATCTTGAGCGGGATCGTGCTGGCTTCGATTCCGTAAGTCATCCCCAAAGGTATCGGAAGTAGCCGTTCCTGGGCAGTGGAATCCCATCGCGCAGAGTACGATGATTCTGTCGGCGAAGTAGCGAGTATCGTCAAGGAATATCGAGAACGAATACACGAACGAAGCCGTCTGCCGCACGGAAGCCGATATTCGTTCGTTGCGAAAATTCGTTGACGGCCTCCTCCCCATGCCACAACGGAGGTCTGGCTAGCGTTCGCCAACAAAACCTACGATGCCTGTGGCTACAGACGGAGAGGCCCGCCGAAAGGCGGGCCGGCCATGGTCAAGTGCCAAACAACCGCTTCCTATACAGTCAGGGAGCAGGTTGGACCGATAGCGTCCGGCTTAATTCGTTATTGCCTTCATTTGACTCGTCTACCACATTGCCGGTATCCACTACGGCTTTGACTATATACTTACCCCAATCGCCGTAGGTATACTCACAGGTCAAGGTTTGTTCGACGCCTGCCGCCAGCAGAGCAACCGACCAATTACAGGCCACTACCGCCTCAGAAGCCCACCACTGTACTGAGAAGGCGCCTGCATTGGCCGTGCCCTGGTTCTTGACCTTCACGGTCACCGTGAAGGGAATACCCTGCTGGACAGGATCGGTCGAAAACGTCATGGCAGTCACGATCAGGTCCGGCTTGGACGGAGCAGGAACGACGATCTCCACCCAGAACGGATTCTGTGCGCTGGCTCCCAGCCCGAAGACTATGCCTTCCGGCGAGCGTAGTTTGAAATAGCCTTTATACGTTCCTGGCGTAGCGGGCGCCTTCAACTCGACGGAGATATCCACGGTGCCGCCAGGTGGCACCGTGCCGGTCGTCAGCGTGGTCTCGGCCGGGGCGTTCATGCTATCTCCGTGATCGAAGACCAGTTTATAGCCCGAAGTCCAGGTACACGAGCCGACATTCCGCAACCGCCAGGTCTTGGTAAAAGTGGTATTGGCCTCGACGATGGCGCCATCTGGGTAATTGACATCGGTGACAAAGCGGGCCGCGTTGCACGGTAGCGGCGTGGGCGAGGCGGTATTCGTCGCCGCGGCGGGGGTGTCTGTTGGCGGGGGAGGTGTCTCTGTTGCGGTCGGTGGGTTGATCAAGGCGCTCTGGGTCAATTGCGCCTCCACCGTCTGCGCCGCGGCCGTGAAGATGGCACCTGGATCCAGGGTGGGCGTGGCTCCCGCGGCCGGCAGGTTACAGGCAGTGAGTGCCAACAAAGCCAACATGGCAAAAACACGCCAAATCTTCGACATTCCTTCCTCCTCTCTGTCTTGGACAGAATCTGTAAAAAATTTCCAACCCGATTGTACTCCAAATGCTTATCAAGAACATCCTACCTAGTCCTATCTTCCCGCGCAGTGGTACGACGAATGAGCGATCACACTTGTCTGGCGCACTGTGGGGCAAATCTCCGATTTGCCGACGTTCACAAGTCAGAGACCTATCTATGTACACATCTCGTTCGGCTGGCTCAGGATTTGGATTGTCCAGAAACTTGCTCTGGAAGAGAAGGGCAGAAAAGAATGGTTTGCGAGAAATGGCCATTTCAGGCGTTAGGACGGCAGTTGAATGCCTCCTAACGCAGGCAAAGCGTGGCGCACGTCTTCGAGTTGCGGGATGGGGCAAAGGATTGGGCAAGTTTCCAATTTGCCCTACCTGTGGGTAATAGACAGGTCTCTGACCTGCGTCACAGATCGGCAGTTGCCGATTGGGGGACTTGTGGGTAATCATCAGAACAAATTGGGTTGACAAAACCTCTCGTTTTCGGCGATACTTGAAAATGAAACTCCATACGAGAGTCTGGAATTTATGCAATCTCACTGGGCACGTACGCCGACTTGGTGGTTAAGTTTCTTCTTTACTCTGACGATTCTCCTGGGGCTTGTGTTCCTGAAAGATTATGGGGAGAGTTGGGATGAGTACAATTTTTTCGAATATGGGCGCGAAGCCTTGTCGGCTTACGAGTCACTCTTCACAGGCCGGCCGGCGCAGGCCTACAGTGATCCGACTCTGCGCCACTATGGCGCCTGGTTCTGGGTGCTGTGCGTACTGGCAAGCCGCCTGTTCCCCGAGCAATACATTTCCGATGTAGCGCATGGACTGACTTTCCTGACCTTCCAGGCGGGTGTTCTGGGTCTATATCTGCTGGCGCGCCGTTGGTTGAAGCCCTGGTCCGCCTTTCTGGTGACATTGTTGTTTGCTACCCAGCCTCTCCTATGGGGTCACGCGTTCATCAACGAGCGCGATGTGGCGAGCTTGAGCACTTTCATATGGGCACTCTATTGGGGGTTATGCTGGAAAGACGCCCTTGCCCCCTTCTTCTCACCTCAACCGGCTAGGCGCGGGCTGACCTCTCAGGCCAGGGCAGACTGGTACTCCTTGCGCCCCTCTATCCGCTTGGCCTTACCGGTGCTCTGGGTGCTGGGAGGCATCGGGTTGGGTTGGGGAACGAGCAGAATCGTGCAGCGTTGGCTGGCGCGCGCCCCTGCCCTGGCTGATCCGGCCTTTATTCGAGATTTCGACCTCTATCTGCGGCCCGTGCTGGCCCGCTTCTGGGGAGGCATGCTCTTCCTGCTCTTATGGTTGCTCTGGATGGCTGGGACGGCGTTGCCGTTTTTGCCACGCCTGCGCGCTGCCATGTGGTCTATGGAAGGGCGGCCGCGCGCGCAGCAGGCAGCGCGATTGGGACGTTCTCCGCTCTTTTGGGCTGCTTCGGCCTCGCTCGGCCTGACGGCCGGAGTCCGGGTGGTGGGCTGGCTGGCCGGCGGCCTGATTGCCTGGCTGATCTGGCGGCAATACCGCCAGCGCGCCCTCTGGCCTCTGACTCTCTACGCGCTGACCGGCTTCGCGGTGATGTATGTAAGTTGGCCGTATCTGTGGGGCGAACCACTTTTGCGTCTTCTGATTACTCTGCGCCTGATGTTGAACTTCTCCTGGCCTGGCAAGGTGCTGTTCCAGGGGCACTACTACGTCGGCAACGAAGTCCCCCCCTCCTACCTGCCGACGTTGATGGCCTTACAACTCACCGAGCCGGTCGTCTTACTGGCAGTCCTTGGCCTGCCGGTCCTGGTCTGGAAAGTGTGGCGGCAAAAGTCTCATGTCGAATTGGGCGAGGTAGTGCTTCTCTGGTTCGGCCTGCCGCTCCTCGCCCTTACTTTAGGAAATTCATACCGTTACGACAATTTCCGCCAGTTCCTGTTTCTTCTACCGCCCGTGTTCTTGCTGGCCGGCCTTACGTTGGAAGTGCTCCGCGCGCGTCTGGGACAGGCGGCGTGGGGTATCCTTGCCGGCCTCCTTCTCCTGCCTGGCATTGTCGCTATCTTTTCTCTGCACCCTTACCCTTACATTTACTATAACAGCCTGACAGGTGGAGTGCGCGGCGCGTTCCGCCGCTACGAGATGGATTATTGGGGCACCTCCTTTCGGGCCGCCGCGGCCTACCTGAACCGCTATGCCCCCCCAGGCGCGGCTGTGGTGGTCTGGGGGCCACCGACGACCTTCTGGCGCTATGCCCGCCCGGACATCCGGGTGTACAATGCGCTGGAAGAGAGCAAACCGGAACGCGATTTCTATGCCCTGATCTCAACGCGTTACGATGCCGACTTGACGGTCTACCCGGATTTGCCGGTGCTGTTCCAAGTGGAGAAGGCCGGGGCGAGCCTGGCCGTTGTCCGTTATGTGCCGCCATGAAGACGATCTTCCTCCTCACCCCTCTGTACAACGACTGGCAGGCCCTGCCCATGCTCCTCGACGAAGTGAAAGCCCTGGGAGAGGCGCAGGAGTTGGCCTTCCATGTGCTGGTGGTCAATGACGGTTCCTCCTGGCGGCCCGAGGTTTTGCCGGCGGCCGGAGGCAATATCCGCTCTCTCCACGTCCTCCATCTGACGCGCAACCTGGGGCACCAGCGCGCCATTGCAATCGGGCTGGCGTTTGCCCATCAGATGGGCGTCCAGGCGCCTTTGATCGTCATGGATTGCGATGGCGAGGACCGGCCTCAGGATATTCCTGCTCTACTGGCGCAGGCGGAACGCACACCGGATACCATTATCTTTGCCCGCCGCGCCCGGCGGACCGAAGGACTACTGTTCCGTGCCTTCTATGTCATCTTCAAGGCCATTTTCCACCTCCTGACAGGGCGAAGCATCGCTTTTGGCAATTTTTGTTTGATTCCCTTCTCCTTGCTGGGACGAGTGGCTCACCTTCAGGAAATCTGGAATCACTTTGCGGCCGGCATCCTGCGCGCCGGCTTGCCCTGGACGAGCGTGCCCACCGCGCGCGGGCGTCGCTATGCGGGCAAATCACACATGAGCCTGACTCCCCTGGTCTTGCATGGGCTGAGCGCCATTTCGGTCTACGTCGAGGTGGTCTATGTGCGCCTCATCTTCTTCGCCCTGGCTTTGTTGGGGCTTGACCTGCTCGGTTTTCTGGTGTTGCTCTACATTCGTTATCTGACGCCGCTCGCTATCCCCGGCTGGGCCACGACGGTAGCCATCGGCCTGACGCTCCTGGCCTCGCAAGCGGTTCTCTTCCTAGCGTTATTGACGTTTCTGCTATTGAGTTACCGCAGCGCGCGCATGTTCATTCCGGCAATAGACTACTCCGCCTACCTGCTTCAAGTCGAGAAGAGGGAAAATTGAGTGTCCCCTACATCGGCACGGAACTGGACATTTTCGCCGAGGCAGCGCATTGGAAGGCATACTTCGGTCGCTTCCTGCGGCCCTATCTGGGGAAGCGCGTGCTCGAAGTGGGCGCCGGCCTTGGCGCGACGACGGCTAGCCTGTGTTCAGGGAAGGAAGGGGAATGGTGGTGCCTGGAGCCCGATCCAGGTCTGCTATCCCACATCGAAGCACGGATCCGGGCAGGAACGCTGCCGGCTTGCTGTCGGCCAGTGGCCGGCACGCTGAAAGATATACCCAACGCGGCTTGCTTTGACACGATTCTGTACATAGACGTTCTGGAACACATCGAGTCCGACCGCGCGGAACTGGAGTTAGCCGCGCGCCATCTGCTCCCTGGCGGCCATTTGATCGTGCTGGCCCCGGCCTATCCGGCGCTGTACAGTCCGTTCGATGGCGCGATTGGTCATTATCGCCGCTATACACGTCCTGCTTTACGTACGCTCACCCCCTCCGGCACACACCTGGTCGTATTACGTTACCTGGATTCCTTGGGGTTCTTCCTGTCGCTGGCTAATCGTTTCCTCCTGCGCCAGTCCATGCCCAGTCTTCGGCAAATTCTATTCTGGGATCGCTTTCTCACCCCCCTGACGCGCCTGACCGATTGGCTGGTCGGCTACACATTCGGCCGTTCCATCCTGGCCATCTGGGAACGAGCGTGACACCCTAATCGTCCATCGTTCAACCATCCATCGTCTATCGTCCATCGTCTGTTCCCCAAAACACTGGTAGAATAAAAGGGCAAGATCATCCTTCGGTCGCGGTGGAAGATGTCCATCTTCGTGGCTACAGGTCGGCGTCGAAAAGCGCCTAAGCTCTGGAAAGCGATTCCGGCTGCTCTGATGAGCGGCGTGGGGATAGCACTGCTGGTCATGTTGGCGCTAACCTTTGGGTATCAAGCCGTGTATCGCGGGCGCATCCTTCCCGGCGTCGTCGTGGCAGGAGTAGACCTGAGTGGCCAGACTCCTGCCGAGGCGGCCGCGCGCCTGGAACAGGCGCTGGCCTATCCCCAGCATGGCCGCATCGTGTTCCGCGATGGGGAACATTTCTGGCAGGCCTCGCCAGCGGAACTTGGTCTTCGCCTGGAAGTGCAAGCCTCGGCGCGCGAGGCCTATCGTATCGGGCGACAAGGGGTATTGCGTGCCCTGGCTGAGCAGGTCAACGCCGCGCAAGGCGCTATACACCTGCCGGTCGTCGTCATTTTCGATCAACAGCAGGCATACCGCTATTTGCAGAACCTGGCGGCGCAAATCAACCAGCCGTTGCGCGAGGCAGAATTACGCCTGGAGGGGACGGAGGTAATCTACATCCCCGGCCAGGTTGGTCGCTCGTTGGATGTGGGAACCACCCTGCGCGCCCTCACCCGCCAACTCCAGTCCCTCCAGGATGGGGAAGTACCCCTGACGGTTGTGGAACAGCGTCCTCTCGTGCTGGATGCGGCGCATCAGGCGGAGGCCCTGCGTACTCTTTTGAGTCAGCCACTTACCCTGGTTCTTCCGGAAGCGGAGCCTGGTGATCCTGGCCCATGGGTTGTGGAAGCCAGCACGCTGGCAAGAATGCTCGTCATTGAACCCCAGGCAGGGCAGTTCCTGATTCAAGTGGACAGTGCCGCGTTAGGCGCGGTATTGCAAGAAATCAACGGTGCCATCCGGCGCGCCCCCCAAAACGCCCGCTTCATCTTCAACGACGAGACGCGTCAACTGGAACTCCTTCAGCCTGCCGTCACCGGGCGCGAACTCAACCTGCCGCTGACGGAGGCGGCCATTCAATCGCGCCTGCTGAGCGGAGAACATACCATTCGGTTGGAGATCATTACCCAGCCCCCCATAGTCGGCAATGACGCAACGGCCGAAGCGCTGGGGATTACTGAACTGGTTAGCGATCCTGTCTACTCAGTGACCTACTTCCGGGGTTCAACAGCCGCTCGGATTCAGAATATCCGTCTGGCCGCAGCGCGCTTCCATGGCTTGCTCGTCGCGCCTGGAGAAACCTTCTCGATGGGCGCGGCTCTGGGCGATATCAGCCTGGAAAACGGTTATCAGGAAGCCATGATCATCTATAACGGCCGCACCATCAAGGGCGTTGGTGGCGGGGTGTGTCAGGTCAGTACCACTTTGTTTCGAACCGTTTTCTTCGCCGGTTACCCCATCCTCGAGCGCCATGCTCACGCCTATCGTGTTTCCTATTATGAACAAACGCCCTACGGCCTTGATCCGAACCTGGCCGGCATGGATGCAACGGTGTACTTTCCACTGGTGGATTTCAAATTCGTCAATGATACGCCGTACTGGCTGCTGATGGAGACCTACGTCAACGAGAGGGCGCAGCGCCTGACCTGGAAGTTTTATTCTACCCGCGACGGGCGAAGCGTGACCTGGACCACCACCGGCCCGCGTAACGTTGTGCCAGCGCCCGCGCCACTCTTCCGTCTGAATCCCGATCTGTCACCCGGCTCGATGAAACAGGTGGACTGGGCCGCCGACGGAGCTGACGTCTATGTGACGCGCACCGTCTCACGCGATGGCCAAGTGCTCTTCTCGGATGAATTTGCCACCCACTACCAGCCCTGGCAAGCCGTTTGTGAGTACGGTCCAGGGGTAGACGACCCGGCCCGCAAGGCCAAAGAACTGAACCTGTGCCAGCCCTAGGACGTGGTAAAATTACCTGGCGGTTGGCCCGTTGTAGCCGATTGTTGGAACTTCCTACTCTTTCAGGGAGTATCACTTTATGGTAGATGCCGAGTTGCTGGAACTTCTGCGCTGTCCGGTTTGTGTGCGCGAAAAGGACGGTCGGCTGACACTCTACAAAGAGACGTGGCTGATCTGTCAGGATTGCCACCGCAAGTATCCAATCGTCGAGGATATCCCCATCATGTTAATTGCTGAGGGGGATAAGTGGGTAGGGGTTGACGCGGAGGCACTCCCCGTGCCTCCGCCAGCGCCGAAGTGAGGTGCTCCGCAACCGGCTGAGGCCCTCCAGACAAACCTTCCACGATCTTTCATACTTATGAATACCTCAAAGTTTCGTTTTCTCAAGCATCCTGTTGCTATGCCGGCCCTGCTGCTGGGAGGCGCGTTGCTGCTGGCACTTCTTGTCTTTTCCCTGGTGCGCAATTTCGTTCGTTGCTGGCAATTGACCTCCATGCCGGGCATCCCGCTACCGTCCTGTCCGGGCGTGAGCATGGCTGGGGTGCTTCCTACTCCCACTGGTGGAGAGGAAGGCACTCCCGTAGCCTCGCCCACCCCCACCGCCGGCATTCCTGTGGTGGAATTGCCGCCGTCCTGGGATGGCGCCAGTCGCATCAACATCCTGTTCATTGGCCTCGATTATCGCGACTGGGTCGAAGAGCAAGGCGCCCCTCGTTCCGACACCATGATTCTGTTCACCATAGACCCGGTGAGCAAGACGGCCGGAATACTATCCATACCGCGAGATATGTGGGTGAACATCCCGGGCGGTTTCGGTTATGGCAAAATCAACATGGCTTACATGTTCGGCGAGGCCTATAAGTACCCCGGCGGCGGCCCGGCGCTGGCCATGCGTACCGTCGAAGAATTCATCGGCGTCCCAGTACATTATTATGCCCAGATTGACTTCAGCACCTTTGAACGCATGATTGACGAGATCGGCTGCATCGAGGTAGATGTGCCGGCCAAGATCACGGTGACCCCCATGTACGGGCACATGACCGATCTGGAACCCGGCGTGCAAACCATGTGCGGCCCGATTGCATTGGCCTACGCGCGTGCCCGTAATACCGAGCAAGAGGACATTGATCGCTCCCGTCGCCAGCAGCAGGTTATCCTGGCCATCCGGCAAAAAGTGCTGCAGCCACAGAATCTGGTTTCTCTGGTTTCCAAAGCACCGGCGCTTTATCAGGAACTCTCGGCCGGGATCCACACAAACCTTTCCTTCGACGACGCCATGCGCCTGGCGATGCTGGCCAAAGACATTCCGCTCGAAAACATCCAACGGGGCGTGATTGACTACACCATGGCGGCTCCAGGCGAAGTGAACTACAACGGGCAGGTATTGGCCATTGTGCGACCAATCCCGGATAAGATTCGTGTTCTCCGTGATACGATCTTCGGCGGCGGCGCGGCCAGCCCTATGGCCAGCGGCGATGCAACCCAACTCATGCAGCAGGAGGGCGCACGGGTTGTCTTCTTGAACGGCACCTACACGGCCGGCCTGGCAGGAGCCACGCAGGAATATTTCGCCGGACAGAGCATGAACGTAGTCAATATTGGCAACGCCAGCTATACAGCCCACACCATCATTATTGACCACACCGGCAATCCCTACGTCGTGCGCTACCTGATGAGTATTATGAACATCACCTCCAGTAGCCAGTTACGCATAGAATTCAATCCGACTGCCGAGGCAGATGTGGAAGTCATCCTGGGCGACGATTGGGCTTTCAATAATCCTATGCCTTGACACCAGGGAGATTTGTGCAAAAACCCGAGGCCAGGATGTTGGCCTCGGGTTTTCTCCTTTAGCGAATCAGCGTTGCTCAAAAGATAGATATAGGCTCCCCCAGTATTCCTCCCCTTGCTCACGACAAGACGGCGCGCTCAGATCGGTCAATAGCGTGCTGGCCGGCTTCAATTGGAGCGCATACAGGATGCCGGGGGTCATCTGATAATCCGCGTACCCATCCCCTACCTCTGGTTTCAAGCCGGTAAAGAAGTGCTCTTCGCCACCGGGCCAGGTAATGACAATTTCCACGCCGGCCAGGGGCCGCCCGACACCATCGCGCACCTCGATTTGCAGGAGTCCTTCCGGCAGGTTGGAATCGCACACCGTCTTATGCTCCACCAGACGGAAGGGAGCGCCAGGGGTAGGGGTTGGTGTGCGTGTCGGTCGCGGCGTCGGTGAGGCAGGTGGTGTCAGCCAGCGTGTGGCAGGCGATGAGGGAGTCAAGAGCGGCGTTTGCGTGGGCGAAAGCGTCCCCACTGGCGTTAGCAGAGATGACCTCTCCTCGCTGGCCGCCAGCAGGGGCGTTTCGGAGGGCGGAGGCGCGGTCATCCCCTGGCCCGCTTGATCGAGCGCCGTCGCCAGCGTCAGGAGCGCGCGACTTTCCCCGCGCAGATCCCCCTGTGCCAGCCAGCGTTGCGCCTGTTCGCGCAACGTACCAACCGGATCCCCATCCCCTAACAGAGCCAGACGCGCCTGGGCACGCTCCAGGTTGCCGGTCGAGAGATAGGCCAGGGCGATCGTCAGCCGATACTGATCCTTGAAGTCCAACCGCAGCATCGCGGGGTCGGTATCCACATAACGCACGGGGGAAATTTTCCAGGCATAGAACAGCCCCAGCACCAGACCGAGGAGCAGACCGGTCAGCAAGTACCAGGGGCGGCCTTGCCTGGTTTCTGGGGAAGGTGCCTCGCTCACGGCGTACCTCCTACAACGGCCGGCTGCCAAGTCAGAAGCGCCCAGGCCAGTTCCTGCAGGAGAGCCAGGTCCTGGGGCAGATAACCGTGTTGTAAGGCAAAATCCAGGCTCTCGGCCGCGATTTGAGAAGGAGGCGCGCTTCCCAGAATCGCCAATCGGCGCGCCGCCAGCGCGATATCACGTTCCTCATGATAGATTTCTGCCACCATGAGCACGTAGTCGGCGCGAAAGTCGGCGCGGAGTGTATCCGGTGAGGTCTCGGTATATCCTACCGGACGGACAACCCAGCCGTAGAGCAGGCCCAGGCCAATCCCCACCGCCAGGCTCAGGAGAAACTTGATCCAGCGCCACATACCATCATTTTGCCACAATTGCGCCGCCAGGGGAAGAGGGAAGAAATCCGGGCAGGCTGACCGGCGGCGCCCGAAACACTCTGCTTACCGTTGCTTCCTCTCGGACCTGGCGGGGTTCACAGGGTTTCGCCGCGCCGGACCCACCCGGACGTCGCCAAGCATAAACCAGAAACGGCGGGCTGTCAACTGGCCCGCTGCCCATCACCCACGCCTGTATGTTTAGAGGTAATCTTTCAACATGCGAGCGCGACGAGGGTGACGCAGACGTTGAAGTGCTTTACCCTCAATCTGCCGGATGCGCTCGCGCGTCAGGCCAAATTTCTCACCCACCTCCTCCAACGTGTAGGGCGTACCTGTTTCCAGGCCAAAGCGCAAACGCAAGACGCGCGCTTCGCGCGGCGGCAGTGTGGCCAGAACCTCCTCTATCTTTTCCCGCAGCATCGAGTTATAGGCAATTTGCATTGGCGAGGGAGAGACCTCGTCCTCAATGAAGGTACCTAACTCTGTATCTTCCTCATCGCCGATAGGGCTTTCCAGCGAGAGCGGGAGCATGGCCACTTTCATGCTCCATTGCACTTTGCGAACATCCAGACCAAGTTCCTGAGCCAGTTCTTCGACGGAGGGAGGACGTCCCAGGCTTTGTTCCAGGTCCTGCATGGCACGGTAAATCTGGCGTACGCGGTCCACCATATGAACGGGCAGGCGAATGGTACGCCCCTGGTCGGCGATGGCGCGCGTGATTGCCTGGCGAATCCACCAGGTGGCATACGTGGAAAAACGAAAGCCGCGATGGACATCGTATTTTTCCACGGCTCTCATCAACCCCAGATTGCCCTCCTGAATCAAATCCAGAAAAGGAATGCCACCGCCCATGTAGCGTTTGGCCACCGAGACTACCAGGCGGGTATTGGCCTTGATGAGATGATCGCGCGCCTGAATGCCATCCTGAATCAACGCCTCCAAATGACGATAACGCGCCGTACCCTTGCGGACGTTGCCGCGCAGCAATTCGGCGCGCGCCGCTCGTCCCTGCTCCACACGCACGGCCAGGGCGTACTCCTCCTCCGGCGTAAGCAATGGCACAAGCGACATTTCCTGCAGATATAACCCGACGATATCGCTGCTTTCCACCTCTGCCCTGGTTTCCCCCGGAAAACCGACCTCCGGCAAGAAAGTATCCTCGAAGGCAGCAGGGAAGTCCTCTTCGTTTTCGACAACGTCTACCCCCCGTTGTCGCAGCGACAACATGATGACGCTCATTCGCTCGGTGTCGCAGGGAATGCACTGCGATACCTCAGCCACATCTTCCAGGGTCAAATACCCCTGAACCGCGGCGCGGTCCAGGAGCAGGTCAAGTGCCTGGCGATAACGTTGGCGTTGTTGCGGTGTCATCGGTCTCCCTCCATAAACCCTGTCACGCGGCTCACTCCAACAGGCTCTTCAGCGCCGCGAGTGGCGAATCACTCTCCGGCCGGTGGCCACAATCGGCTTTATTCAGATTCTGCCCGCAGACCGGGCAAAGGCCACGGCAATCCGGTCGGCAGATGGGATTGATCGGCACTTCCAGCAAGGCATATTCCCGCAGGAGAGGCTCCAGGTCTATGTAGCCGTCCTCTGGTACTAACAGATTGGATTCGGACAGTGAACGCCTGTCGAAGGCATAGAGATCGGTTTGTTCCCAGACGATCGGCTGGACGAACGTCTCCAGACAGCGGACGCATTCCAGCGTAATGCCACCATGAAAGTGCCCCTGGAGGAGCAAACCCTGTGGCGTGCGGTCGAAATGCGCAATCCCCCCAAAAGCGTGTAGCAAAACATCCTCTCCCAGGGGCATTTGCTCGAAGTCGAATTCAAAATCACGGCTGGTACCGACAGCCGCACTGATCAGAAAGCCCACGTTGAGACGGAGAGGATGGCGCATTTCTCAAGATGACTTCTATACGCAAGAGTATATTTTCATTCTACTCCTTTTGTAAGAAAAAATCAATCGGGTAAAAACGAGTTTTTTGCTGCAATGGATGCCCAATCTCTTCTGGTCATCTTATTCATGCTCCCAGGGACAGTGGGCGATAGACGGTGGACGATGGACGATGGGCAAGGGGCGAGGAACAGCGGGCCACAGGATTGCCTTGCCTGTAACCAAAGAAAAAGCAAACCCGTATCCTCATGGTCTGAATGCGGTAAAATTTCATTACCATGCAACGCGGAGAGGGTGCATTGGGAATTGCAAGCGTGTCAGCGCGCTTTTTGCCGCCACTGGCGTCGAGAGAGGCTACTGCGTAGTTCGCCTGGCGATGACCCTGACTCTCGTTGATTAGGCAAGGGCGCAGTCGCCGCGATTCCGTGCAACCATCCAGCCCAGAAAGCGGCCTTCGTCAGGAAGAAAAACAAGGAGTGGCGAGATGTCCAAAAGTCATACTGAGGAATTTCGTATCAGCGGCGAGGAACTGCTTGCCAAAATCAAGCAACTGATCCACGAGGGCAATGTCCGCCGCGTCATCATCAAGGATCGGGACGGCAAGGTGTTGATGGAATTTCCCCTCACCTTTGGCGTGGTGGGGCTGGTGCTGGTGCCCACACTGGCGGCAGTCGGGGCGATCGCCGCGCTGGTGAGCGAAGCGACGGTGGTCGTGGAACAAACGGGCTGAGACGAGCGCCGCTGGGGATGCCCATAGACTTCCGCCGCGTCTTTCTGGCTGTCAGCCTGATTGCGCTGCCCGTTTCTTATCTGCTGTTATACGGGCGGATGCTGACCGATCCGGTCCAGGCAACCGGCGCGGACTTCGTCGCCTTCTACGCCGCCGGTCGGATTGCCCGCAACGAAGGGCCGGCGCGCGCCTACGACCTGGACCTGCAGCAACGGTACGAGGAAAGGGTTATCGGCTTCTCCATCCTTCCCGAAGAGACCTATCCCTTTCCGCACCCGCCGTTCGTCGTCCCTCTGACGCAACTGGTCGCCGGCGAGGACTATTCCCGGGCCTTCCTCGCCTGGAGCGGGTTGATGCTGGTTTTCCTGCTCCTGGCCCTTCTGCCGCTCGCAAAGGTGGCCGAGACATATCTGGATCGCAGGCAGCGCCGGATTCTGCTAGCAGGCGGTCTGCTTTTCTTTCCGGCTTTCGTCAGTTTGATCAACGGGCAGAACAGCGCTTTGCTGCTCCTGGGCGGCAGCCTGTGGGTGTGGGGGTTGTTTTCGAAAAGGGACTGGCTGGCCGGGTTGGGGCTGGCGTTGATGACCGTTCGCCCGCATCTGGCTTTGCCGCTGGCGTTGCCTTTCGTCTTTCGGCAGCGGGGCGTCTTCTGGTGGTTTGCGGCCGGCGCCGGCGCCCTGGCCCTGTTCAGCCTGGCGTATGCCGGCCTGGAGGGGATCGAGGGATTTCTCCGCATTCTTTTCGTCAGCGGAAGAGGCGAGGCATACCACATCAACGAAGACCGGATGATCAACTTCCTGGGGTTGTTGCTGCGGCTCTTGCCGGACGCTTCGCCTGCTCTCCTGCGCCTGATCGCCTGGGGCGCGTACGCCGCAACGCTCGTCGGACTGTGCCTGTGGGGGAGCCGCTGGCGCGCCCTGGGCTGGCGGGAGGCCGGGACGGCGATTCTGCTGGCGCTGTTCACCGCGCCGCATTTGCATTTCCACGACCTAGCGTTGCTGCTCATCCCGTTGGTAGGAGTGAGTATCATCCTTTCGGCTGGTTATCGAGATGCGGTTCTCCTGCCTCTGGGAACATCCTTGGTGCTACTCAGCAGTTACTTCGCCCCGATCCTGCAGTACACTATTCCTTACCTATTTATGCTGGCTTTGTTCGTGGGGCTGTGGTCTTCTAAGAGAATCCTCCACAAATGTACATCTCTCACAAAGGTTATCTCGTGAAATCACCCTACCAGGAACAGCAGCTTCCGCTCTTTCGGCGCGAGTCGACAAGAGCAGGGTAGGGCGAGCGGCAAGGCGCGTTATAAGTGGGGTGACTCTTCCCTGTCGCGCCAGTCGTTGGCGCCAGGACAACAGCCGCTGAGGCTAACTTGCAACCACGCCAATTCCCGAAAAACCTCACAAGTCGTTGACCAACCATTCGTCGTCCACAGGCAGTGACCAGACAACTACCACCGGGACAGGGAGGAGTATGCCCGGCATCTGGGTACTCTCGGCGGTAAAACAATCTTTCTGCCGTAGAGTCATTCGTTTTCGAAATTCGTGGACGGTTTTCGCCTCTCCGACTCTGCCAACAGAAGCGATTTTCGGTGATTGTTCCAAACCTGGTAAAAAAGTGGTATAAATAGGGGGTAGGTAAGACGGATACTCGATTGGTCAGATAGTCAGGAGGTAGAGAGAATGCGCTTGAATCTACTTCTCCCCGTATTGGAGCCGGGCAAACTGGAGAAGCCGGAACGTTGCCCCCATGGTTGTGGAGGAACGCGCTTTGTTCCCTACCAGGCGGTGAGAAAGCCTGTGCGGGACATGAAGTATCGAGGAGTGCAGGCATGGCGGTATCGCTGTTTGCGCTGCCAGCGTACGTTTCGGGTGTATCCGCGTGGGGTGAAGGCGGCCTGGGTCTCGCAGCAGGTGAAGGGGCTGGCGGTGATGTTGTATTTGTTGGGGTTGAGTTACGGGGCAGTAGCGCTGGTATTGCGGCAACTGGGGGTAGAGTATGGGAAGACGAGTGTCTACCGTTGTGTGCAGGAAGCGGCCCGGCGCGCGCCTAACGCCTGAAATGGCCTTTCCTCTCACAGCATTTCTACCCTTCTCTTCCGGAGCAAGTTTCTTACCAATCCAAATTCTGACCAACCGAACGAGTTGTGTACAATAGACAGGTCAGAGATCTATGCCACCGGCAGGCAGCCATGATTCCGGCATCAAAGGTCACCCCTTGCAAGGGTCTACAGCAATCCCGCCTTCTGGTACAGCGCGGCGAAGTGATGGGTAGGACCATGGCCTTGCCCCAGAGTCGGGGCGTGCTGTAGGGCGATAGTGATATACTCCTTGGCCTGCCGTACTGCCTCCACCACCTCCAACCCCTTCGCCAGCCCGGCAGTAATGGCCGAGGCGAAGGTGCAACCCGTCCCATGGGTATTGCGAGTCTCCACCCGTGACGCGGGGAAGAGCACGTACTCCTGACCGTCGTACAGCACATCCACGCTGTCCCCAGTCAGGTGGCCACCCTTGACCACCACGTACCGCGGCCCCAGGGCGTGGATCGCCGCCGCAGCGCGTTGCATATCCTCCAGCGATTCTATCGCCATACTGGTGAGCACGCGCGCTTCGTGCAGGTTGGGGGTAACAACGACAGCCAGTGGTAGGAGAAGACGGATCAGGGCCTCCTGGGCATCCTCCCGCAACAGCGGATCGCCACTTTTGGCAACCATCACCGGGTCCACAACCAGGTTGGGCAGGTTGTGTTCCCGCACCTTTGCCGCCACCACGGCGATAATCTCGGCGTTGGCCAGCATCCCTGTCTTCACCGCGTCCACCCCGATGTCAGTGACCACGGAGTCAATCTGCAAACCCACAAATTCGGCGGGGAGTTCGTATACCCCCTGGACGCCAACAGTGTTCTGCGCGGTAATGGCCGTCAGCGCGCTCATCCCATAGACGCCCAGCGCGGCGAAGGTCTTCAGATCGGCCTGAATCCCCGCCCCGCCTCCGGAATCCGAACCGGCAATCGTCAGTGCTCGTTTCACGTTTACCTCCTTACTGATGGATTATCCGACCGGCCACTCCTCCAGACGCCAGGCGGCGTCCCAGAACATCCACTCGTAGCGGCTGGTGACCATGAAATGCTGACGGATAACTGCTTGCTGATTTTCGGAGAGTTCTATAGCCAGTGCGTTCATCACATCCAGTACTGGCCGTACGCTGGCCGCGAATTGCTCCGAAGCGTAAAGGTCAATCCACTTCTGATAAGTGGAATGGGGCGAACCCTTGGCCTCCAGCACTTTTCCCACTTCCCAGTAAATCCAGTAGCAAGGCAGCAAAGCCCCAACGAGTTCCGCAAAAGACGCGGCATACGCTACCCGCCACAGGTAGGATGTATATGCCAGCGTCGTCGGCGTCCGGGCAGTGGCATAGACCTCCTCCAGGCTAAGTCCCCATTCTTCAAAGAAACTCTCGTGGAGCGTCCGTTCCGCCATGAGGGCATCCCGGGCGTGTTCGGCAAACATCGTACACCAGGAGTCGCGCGGGGCGCGAGCCGCCGCCACTGCCAGGCTGCGAGCGTAATCTTGCAGGAAGAGAGCGTCCTGGATGACGTAAAACCGGAAATTCCGATCGGGCAAACTCCCATCCGTTAACCCCTGGATGAAGGGGTGGTCTAGGATCGCATGGAAGATCGAGGCAATAGAAGCCCACAGCTCGGCCGTTAATAATGGCTGCATTAGTCGTCCTCCTTATTTTGCAAAATGATCCCATCCTCCCGGCCTCAAAGGGGTAGTAGAACCATCCTCCCCAAGAAGCGTCATTCCCTCTTCAGCCGAGACGATCTCGCCGATGACGGCCACCGGCGTACCCGTCTCCTCCCGTACCCGACGGGCCAGTTCGGCTGCCTGGTCGGCGGGGGCAGTGAAGAGCAACTCATAGTCCTCCCCGCCGAAGAGGGCCCAGTCCAGGGCGCGGGCCCCCACTGCCTCTGCCACCGCCCGTGCCGCGCTGGAGATAGGAAGCGCATCGGCCCAGAAGCGCACCCCCACGTTGCTCATCTCGCAGATGTGACCGATGTCGCTGGCCAACCCGTCACTCACGTCTATCATCGCCGTTGCCAGGCGGGAACGGGCAATCGCCTGCCCCTCCCAAAGACGCGGGGCAGGGGTGAGATGCCGCTCCAGAACCCGCTGCCGGTGCTCATCGGCGCAGACCGCCTCGGGATGAAGAATCAGTGCCAGCCCGGCGGCTGAATCGCCCAGCGTGCCGGTCACCAGTACCCGGTCGCCCACGCGCGCCCCGGAGCGCCGCAACAGGTGCTCCGGCTCCACCTCCCCCAGCAGGAAAAGGTCCACAATGACCCCGGCGGGGGAATGGGCCATATTCCCGCCAACGATCTCTGCGCCCCAGCGGGCACACTCCGCCTGCATCCCCTCGTAGAGACCATCCACAAAGGCTACTGCGGTGTCTTTCGGCAGGACCAGTGAAACCAGCAGGTAGCGGGGCAAGCCGCCCATCGCGGCGATGTCGCTGACGTTGATGGCGACGACCTTCCGCCCCAGTTGTTGCGGGGTGATTTTCTCCCGCAGGAAGTGGACACCTTCCACCTGGATGTCGCAGGTCGCCAGGATGTGGCGGGTTCCATCAGTGCGTAGGACAGCCACATCGTCCCCGATGCCGACAATCACGCCAGGCCCAGGCGCCGGCAGGGAGCGGGCAATACGGGCAATAAGGCCAAATTCTCCCAGGTCACGGATGCGCATCGGGTACCTCCTTGAGACGCAGCAGCAGTTCTCGGGCGACCTTCTCTCCGGAAAGGAGCATCCCGCCAAAAATGGGCCCCATCCGTGGCCCGCCGTAGGTGGCGTTCGCAGCCATTCCCGCAACGTACAGTCCGGGGAAGACCTCGCGCGTGTTTTCCAGAGTCAGCGTCTCCGCCCGATCAGACCACATAGATTTCTCCCCCTCAACCTGCCCGGATGGGGTATTGAGTTTTCCTGGGACCTTTTGGGCCACCACTTTGACCACCTCGGTATCATGCCCTGTAGCGTCCACCACGAAGCGGGCATGAATGGCCAGGGGGTCCACATGCAGACCGGCCACTTCCACAGGAGTCCAGTTGATGACCAGCCCGATGACACGGTCGGGGCGCATAACCACGTCCTCCACCGTAACTGCATTGAAGATGGTCGCGCCTGCCTGTACCACCGCCCTCGCCAGGGATGTCACAGCCTCAATGGCATCAGCAGTGTAGTATCCCTGCTGATAGGCACGGTAGCGGATGCCAAAGCGCTGGAGCAGGAGCACCGCGCTCTCCTGAACGACGATCTCATTGAAGAGCATCCCACCGCCCCACATCCCACCGCCGATGCTCAACTTACGCTCAAAAAGGACGACTCGCTTGCCTGCCTCGGCCAGCAGGGTACCGGCCACCATTCCCGAAGGCCCGCAGCCCACAATGGCAACGTCCACATCCAGATTGGCTTTCAGTTTTTCAAAGAAGCGGTCAATGATCGCCTGAGTGATGATGCGTTCGTCTAACTCTATCATTTCTCCTCCCGACTTATGGCCTGTGATGCCGGGCCGCGCGGGCGGTCTCCACCACCGCCCGCAGTCGGCGGGCGGCAGCCTCTACATCAGGCGCGGCGACCACCGCCGAGACGACTGCTATACCATCGGCTCCGGCCTCTATGACCGCCGCGGCGTTCTCCTCGTTGATGCCCCCGATGGCGATCACCGGAATAGACACACGCCGGCAGATTTCAGCCAGCCCGTCTAGGCCAATGGGCGGGGCGGCATCGGGCTTGGTAGGGGTAGCGAAGATCGGGCCAGCACCGAGGTAGTCAGCCCCGTCCCGTTCGGCCTGCAACGCTTCCTCCAGGTTGGTAGCTGATACGCCGACAATCTTTCCTGGCCCCATCAATTTTCGGGCGATGGGAGCAGGCATATCGTCCTGGCCCACGTGAACCCCATCGGCGTCCACTGCCAGGGCGATGTCCACCCGGTCATTAACGATGAGGGGTACCCCCAACTGACGGGTCAAATCCCGTAAAGCCTGCGCCTCTTCTATCAGTTGGCGGGTCGTTCCCGCTTTCTCCCGGTACTGGACGACGGTCGCGCCACCAGCGATGGCCGCGCGGATGACCTCCCGATGGGAGCGGCCGCGCGCGAGTTGCGCGTCGGTAATCACGTACAATATCCAGTTCATTGTTCCTCCTAACTACTGCATTTCCACCACTTTCGCCCCGGCCAGGATTTGCTCCCTGGATAGGTTGTAGATGGCGTCATACAGGGCGACCTTGAAACTTCCCGGGCCGTGGGCATTCCGGGCCGCGATCTCCGCCGCCAACCCGAAGCAGGCCAGCCCAGCCGTCGCCGCGATGACGAAATCCCGCTCCACAGCCGCGAAAGCCGCGATCATCGTCGTCGCCGTGCATCCGGTGCCGGTGAGGGTTTTGAGCATCGGGTGACCGTTGTCCACGCCGAAGACTCGCGTCCCGTCGGTGACGATGTCCCGTGGGCCGGTGATGGCGACAGTTATCCCGTACCGGCGAGCCAGCGTCCGGGCCACCTCTACGGGTTCGTCCACTTCCACGACTGTTTCCACCCCCTTGACCACCCCACCCATCCCGGTGAGGGCGCCGATCTCGCCGGAGTTCCCCCGCACCACGGCAATTTTCAATTCCTCCAGGAGATGACGGTTGCTTTCGGTGCGTAAAGTGGTCGCTCCAGCCCCCACCGGATCCAGGATGACCGGGATACCCAGTTCGTTGGCCCGCTTCCCGGCCACCAGCATAGACTCCACCCATGCAGGGGTAAGAGTGCCGGGGTTGAGGACCAGTGCGCCAGCCGCGGCGACCATCTCAGCTACCTCCTCTCGCGCGTGGGCCATTACCGGCAGCCCGCCAATGTGCAGAGTGACGTTGGCAGTATCATTCATTACCACGAAGTTGGTGATATGGTGGAGCAAGGGCCGTTGCTGGCGGACCCGCTCTCGCAGTTCAGCAATGTGCTCATTCAGGTTCATGGTTACCTCCTAATCTATGAGCCCTGGAGATTTTACCCAGGATGAAGTAGATAATCAGGGATAAGAGAAAAGCCGGCACTGAAGCCCCCAGTCCAGGAAGATAGCGGGCGATCGCCTGGTATCCCAGTACTCCCAGCAGCCATGCCAGTATCGCCCAGAGATGGAAACCTCCCCGATACCAGTACCGGCCCGCCGGACGGTATAGTTCTGGAACATCGTACCGGCGCCCGCGCAGCAGAAAGTAATCCGCCGCCAGGACGCCGAAGAGGGGGACGAAGACCGAGCCGATGAACAGGAGGAAGTTCTCGTACTGGGCAATGGGCACCGTAACCGCCAGAAGGAAGCAGATAGCGCCGACAGCAATTGTCAACCACCACTGGCGAGCGCGCGGGACAAGGTTCTGTCCGGAGACGGCAGCAGAGTAGATATCGGCAAAACCGTTGTCGGTCTCGTCCACCAGGATGAGCAGGAGCGCCAGCCATCCCCCCGCCACGCTCAAAATGGCCGGGATCAGGTCGGCGGTCTGGAGAGCCAGGACGAAGAGGGCACCCAGCGCGTAGAACCAGATGTTGGCGACGGTGTAACCCAAAAAGGTGCCCCAGAAAGCCGGCCCGGCTCGGCGGGCAAAGCGGTTATAGTCGGCCACCAGGGGCATCCAGGAAATGGGCATCGCCACCACCAGGTCCACCGCCAGCCAGAAGGGCATCCCGCCGGTGCCGGGGGCACGCAGGAGTTGCCCCACATTGTAGTGACGGAAGAGGTAGACGGTGAGGTAAATGGAAATGCCATAGACCAGCCAGATGGCGAACTTCTCTATCCACTGCCGGACAACCGCCAGGGGCCCACCCAGGGCCAGAAGGGTACACCATACCACAATGAGAAATGCCCAAAGCGGGTAAGCGGAGAACCCAAAGAGTTTCTGGACAATGCCATCCATCGCCTGGCCCATGATGATGACCTCAAAGGCGCCCCAGCCGATGAGCTGGACGATGTTGAGGACAGTGGGGAGATATGAGCCACGGATGCCCAGCACAGGGCGGAGCATCACCATCGTGGGGATGGCATGGTCACTGCCAACAACTCCGGCCAGGGCCAGCAGCAGACTGCCGATCACCGAGCCGACAAGGATCGCCAACAAGGCCGGAGCCAGCCCCAGGGCGGGGACCAGCAGGGTACCGGCCAGAAGAACGAGCAATCCCACTCCCAGGCTGGACCAGAGGGCGAAGTAGTCCGGAAATCCCAGGATACGGTGGGACGGGGGAACCGGCTCTATGCCCCATTCGGGCGGCGATTGAAATTTCATCGTTGCACCTCCATGCAAGGTTCAATCTTCCACAAGCCATAGTGTCTAGGCTTGGTTGAGAGGTTCAGAAATTGCCTGGAGAAAGCGCGGCCTTAGAGAAAAACATAAAGCCGCCCCAGCGTATAGGACGGCCTGAAAAGCTCTTGACAGGTCTTCCCTTCCTACGCTGGTATGACCCAGGTCAGGTTCAAAGGGTCGGCGTCGGTGGCACTGGCCGCGGACGCCCTCTCAGTCCGGCTCGCCCGGACTCCCCTGGGAAGTCTCAGTTGTGCAGGGTCCTTAGGAAAAAGTCAACACGCAGTAAAAGATTCGACAAGCAAAACCTTGTATATTTTACCATGTTTTCTTGAAGAAAAGAAGAGTGATCTGCTTTGGTGCAAAGATTAGAGACCACGACTGCCTCGATGCGCACTACCAGCCACGACACCCGCCTTCCGAATTTATCCCTTGCCGGAAAGCCAGGTACCAGGACACAACTTGCCGATGGAGATTGTAGACCAGTCCTTTGACCAGCGGCTCTCGCCGCGGCAGGCTGGGCTTGCGAGCGCGAATGCTCTCGCCAAACTTG
>FWWM01004875.1_pt1 | contig 27823 bp, 22 predicted proteins | sample 2228351 | NCBI WGS metagenome assembly FWWM01 (sample SAMEA103939774, study PRJEB20133) | metagenome | reverse complement strand
TCCGCACGCGGTCATACCGTTTGGCGCCGTAATTGTATCCGATAATAGGCTGCATGCCAGCCACTGTACATTTTACGGTGAAGGTTTGATCATGGGCTTCTCCCATTACTTCAATCACTTCGTATTGGGGTAACGCCATTTTGCGGCCCTGCAGATATTCCTGCAGTTTGGTTTTGGAATCTTTTTGCACGCCGGGTTCAATCACCGTCAGGCGCGAGCCAAACCAGGCCAGGATCCGTTCTTTGCAGGGCTGGGCGCCACCATCTAAATAAATGGCTCCTAAAATGGCTTCTACCGCATCAGCCAGAATAGACTCACGGCGAAAACCACCACTTTTTAACTCTCCAGGCCCCAAGCGTAAAAATTCAGACAGCTGTAGCTCTTTGGCAATCTCTGCCAGGGTGACCCCTTTGACCAGGGATGCCCGCATCCGGGTTAAATCACCTTCCCGTGTTTTCGGAAAATTCTGATACAGCGCTTCGGCGATGACAAAACTTAATATGGCATCCCCTAAAAACTCCAGCCGTTCGTTATGTTTGCCTTTACAGCTGCGGTGGGTCAGCGCCTGTTCCAGCAGCTCGGGCTGCACAAACTGGTAACCCAGACGTCGTTGTAATGGCGCTAAAGAAACTTGCATGCCTACCCTTATTCAATCCGGCCTAAACGTTCAAAGCGGATACCAACTGGCACCCAGCCAGGAATGGCACTGTTCGGATCCTCATTAAATTCAAAACTCATCCACTTAAACACCGCTTTGCCCACCAGATTCTGCTCTGGTACAAAACCCCAGAACCGGCTATCGCGGCTGTTATCGCGGTTGTCGCCCATAGCAAAATAATGGCCGGCTGGCACCACAAACTCTGTGGTTTCAGTACCAGGCTGGCGGTAATAGTTATGAATAGGCTCAGGCAACATGGCATTTTGCAGAATGTCATATTGTTTGGTTGGGCCTTGTTCAGTAAAACGTTTCAGTGGATAAGGGCCTAAGAAAAATTCACCTTCCGACTGCAATTCCTGATGCATAGGTTCCAGCACAGGGCATGGCTGATTCAGGTTTTTATCACAGGCTTTCTGGATATATAACTGTTTGTTTTTATAAACAATACGATCGCCAGGTAAACCAATAATACGTTTGATGTAATCCACATTTGGCTGCTCCGGATATTTAAACACCGCCACATCACCATGTTCAGGTTTACCGGTTTGAATTAAGGTAGTGCGCCAAATCGGGTCTTTGACATCGTAAGAATATTTTTCCACCAGAATAAAATCACCGACCAGCAGGGTTGGCATCATAGAGCCGGATGGAATCTGAAAAGGTTCGTATAAAAAAGACCGGAAAATCGTAATCACGGCAATTAACGGGAAAATCGACTGCGCTGTTTCCGCTATGTAAGACTGAGGCGCAATTTGTTGTTTCACTTCTTCAGACAAGGCGGTGCCGGCTGCGGCTTCCGCCTGCGCCAGTTTCATTTTGCGTTTAGGCGCCAGCACTAAAGCATCAAACAACCAAATTAAACCGCTGCCGACCGTTAATGCCACTAAAAATATTGCAAAATAACCTGCCATGAAAAATCCAATCCTCGTTGCTGTCTCTGATATCTCAGCTTACCGCTGAACTTTGTGCTGTTGCTGCTGCTGTTGCACTATATATTGTTACCAGCTGTAACAACTGCGGCGCTGATAAAACAGCGCCGCAATCACGGAAATGCAGGCTATTTGCCTACTTTCAGAATGGCTAAAAACGCTTCTTGTGGCACTTCAACGTTGCCCACTTGCTTCATGCGCTTTTTACCTTCCTTTTGTTTTTGTAACAGCTTTTTCTTCCGGCTGACGTCACCGCCGTAACACTTGGCCAATACGTTTTTACGTAATTGTTTCACCGTAGTACGGGCAATGATATGACTGCCAATGGCCGCCTGAATAGCGATATCAAACATCTGACGCGGGATCAGCTCTTTGAGTTTTTCGGCCAGATCACGGCCACGGCTCTGCGCAAAATCGCGGTGGCTGATAATAGCCAGCGCATCCACTCTTTCACCGTTGATCAGAATATCCACCCGCGACATGTCCGAGGTTTGGAAACGTTTAAAAGCGTAATCCAAAGAGGCATAACCACGGCTGGTTGATTTTAACCGGTCGAAGAAGTCCATGACCACTTCCGCCATCGGCAGTTCATACACCACTGCCACCTGACGACCGTGGTACGTCATATTGATTTGTACACCACGTTTTTCAATACAAAGGTTAATCACGTTACCTAAGTATTCCTGCGGTACCAGAATATGAGCTTCAACAATAGGCTCGCGGATTTCGTCAATATTCCCAACTGGCGGTAAATCGCTTGGGTTATCAACCATCACGGTTTCACCGGCTTTGGTCACCACTTCATACACTACTGTTGGTGCCGTGGTGATGAGATCCAGATCGTATTCACGCTCTAACCGTTCCTGGATGATTTCCATATGTAACATACCCAGGAAACCAATACGGAAACCAAAACCTAAAGCGCTGGAGCTTTCTGGTTCATAAAACAAAGATGAGTCGTTTAAGCTGAGTTTTTCCAGCGCATCACGGAAATCTTCATAGTCGTCTGACGACACCGGATATACACCGGCATACACCTGAGGTTTAATGCGTTTAAAACCTGGCAAAGGCTCAGTGGCTGAATTTTTTGCCAGTGTTAAGGTATCGCCAACAGGCGCACCTTTGATTTCCTTAATACCGGCAATGACAAAACCTACTTCGCCAGTGCTTAAAATGCCGGTATTTTTTGCTTTTGGCGTAAAAATACCCACTTTATCGACTTCGTATACGGCGCCGCTCGACATAATTTTAATTTTGTCTTTGGCCTGAATTTTACCGTGTTTAACACGCACCAGTGACACAACGCCCTGGTATGGGTCAAACCAGGAGTCGATGATCAGTGCCTGGGTTGGCGCGTCCACATCACCTTCGGGGCAAGGGATACCCTTAACGATGGTTTCCAGCACATCTTCAATACCTAAACCGGTTTTGGCAGAACACTGCACAGCACCCACGGCTTCAATACCAATAATGTCTTCAATTTCTTCAGCAACACGCTCAGGTTCAGCCTGTGGCAGGTCAATTTTGTTCAGAACCGGCAATACTTCCAGGTTCATTTCCAGCGCTGTATAACAGTTGGCAACAGTTTGTGCTTCTACACCCTGGCCGGCGTCCACGACCAATAAAGCACCTTCACAGGCGGCCAGTGAGCGGCTGACTTCATAGGTAAAGTCAACGTGACCCGGGGTGTCGATAAAGTTCAGCTGATAAGTTTCACCGTCTTTGGCTTTGTAGTTCAGCGTTACACTTTGCGCTTTGATGGTGATACCACGTTCACGCTCCAGATCCATCGAATCCAGCACTTGTTCCTGCATTTCCCGATCAGACAAACCACCACAAAACTGGATCAGCCGGTCAGACAAGGTTGATTTGCCATGGTCAATGTGAGCAATGACGGAGAAATTGCGGATATGAGATATTTTTGCCATTTTTTCCAATATAAAGCTGAGCTGATTGGCCGCAAGACACCGACGTTAAAACATCAGGTGCTGACAGACCACAGATTAAAATTGCCGCGAATTGTACTTGATTTGCTGCGAGGTTGCTATGTGTTCTTAGGCTTTCACGCCAGTGGGGTTTTCGCTGCAGCTCTGATGATAAGTGCAGTATTATTGCTGCTGCACCGCCAGCGTCGGTAATACAGCCAATAACTCAACCTGTTGTTCGGCACCACCTTGCTGTAAACCAAAACGACGAGCCAGATAATAACCGGGCAGAGCAGCCACAATACCAGCAAACAATTGCCAACCCTCGCCTGCCTCTGCCCAGTGCATCAAAAGCACTGCGGCAATAAATAACAACAACGGTAACAGATACACCACAAGGGCAGATTTCAGTAGTACGCCTTCATGAATGCCAATGCGCACCTGCTGACCAGGCAATAATTCCTTGTGTTGTAACTCTGGCGGATAAGGCAGAAAAAAACGGTACTGGCGGTTGGTCAGATGTTTGGCCACCACACCACTGGTGCAGCTATCGTTGGCACTGCAAGCCTGGCAACTGCTTTGCACCCTGGTTTCTAACCAGACACCCTGCGCCTCTGTCTGAACTACTGTGGCTATTTCTTCAACCATGCTGCTATGCCTGTAACGATAAAGCAGGCATTATAGCTGCGCCGCTTAACGAACGGAATCTGCCAGTCTGTTGGCAACGGCCACATCAAGCGGGCCTATCACAGTGACATCAATATTCTGCTTGGGCAGCACCAATAAAGTGGTAGCTCCATCACGAAAAGCCTGGGCGGGTAAACCGGCTGATGGCTGCACAAAGACTGAGATCTGATGCAAACCATCGGTTAATAACCAGGAAGCCAGCACCGTATTATTGGGTGTTACTGGCGTCTGTTGCTGTAACACCAGCTGGTAACCATCAGGCAACCAGCCAAGCTGAAAATCAACTTGCTGCCGGGATTCACCCTGCGGTAACTGCAAGGGGTCGGTCGGTAAATCAGCGCTGAGTAAACCCATTAATTCTTGTGGCAGGCTGGGTTTAAGCTGCATATGCACTACCATCCAGCGTTCCAGTACTTCGTTGTTTTGATCAACAGTATCCACCCGAAGCGGAAAACCAGTTTCGCCATCCAGCCACAGCCAATAGCTAAAGCGGCCATTATTAAAGGCGGTAAGTCTGAGCAATTGAGCGGTGCGGCCTGACAACGAAGTGCTGCTGCCGAGCACTGCATCGTACAATTTCATAATATTGTTTGGTGACTGGAACAATATCGCTGGCAACTCTTTAATCGACTGATTGACAGTGACCAGCAGCGAATTACCCGGGGACGAATAATAGACCCTGTCATTGCGTCTGAAGGTGTCAGTGCCGGCAAGATCCTGTGGAATAAGCTGCTCAAGTTCGGTTTGCACCGGCAGGCTGCCGGAGGCCTGATGCACCCCATGTAACCAGCGGAAAGTATTCAGCTGATTGCTGCGCATCTGCACAAAGGTAACGTCAAAGTTGAATTTTTTAACCGCTTGCTGGCTGCGCTCAAACTGCAGCCAGCCATCATTGCTGGCTGCTGCTGACAAACTCAGCAACAGACAGCTTAACCACAACAACACAGGCATTTTTATTGTCCGCGTGGAGGCTGCTCAACAACAGGCTGGTTTTGCTGATTTTTTTGTTGCTGCTGTGCAGTTTGTTCAAGTAAACGGATTTGCTGTTGCCGAGCCTGCATGAGCTCCTGCAACCGGCGTTGTTGCTCCAGCTGTAATTGTTGCTGCTGAGCGGCAAAACGCGAATCCACTGAACTCTGACTTAAACTGACAGGTGTTGCCACACCGCCGATAGGTCTGGTTTGCAACACAGGCAAAGGTGAAGTTAAAGCTTCATCCGGCGATTGCTGGCTTTGTTGCACGCCCACTACAGCCACTATGGCTACACTGGCAGCAATAGCCCCCTGCAACATGGTTTTTATCCAGGGCATATTGGCCGCTGATTTAAACTTACCAAAACGGGACGTTGCAGCGACGGCTGCCAGTTGCAACTCAGGTTCCGGCTGTAACTGATGGCTTTCTTCATTTTCCAGCAATAACGCAAAGTTATCAGCAAACTGCAGGTCAACCTGAGCAGGTAATTCGTTGCGGATCACATTGCCTATCATCTGATAACGCAGCCACTGCTGCTGCAGGTCGGGATCTTGTAACAAAGAGTCGAGCTGTTGCGCACTGATGCCTTGATTATCACTGGCGGCAGATAGCCAATCTTGTTTTTCAGACGACATACATAATCCTGTCTTTGTTCATAGGTTAGCTGATTAACGGCTTCAGCTGGATGTCAATTGCTTCCCGTGCCCGGAAGATCCGGCTACGGACTGTGCCTATAGGACAGCCCATCACTTCAGCAATTTCTTCGTAACTCAGACCATCCATCTCACGCAAAGTGATGGCAATGCGCAATTCTTCCGGCAATTTTTCAATAGTTTCGAACACTACATGGCGGATTTCTTCGGTCAGCAACAGCTTTTCCGGCGAATCCTGCACTTTTAACGCGTCACTGCCCTCATAAGAGTCAGCTTCTTCCGCATCAACGTCTGTTGAAGGCGGTTTGCGGCCGTTGGCCACCAGATAGTTTTTTGCACTGTTTACAGCAATACGATACAACCAGGTGTAAAACGCACTGTCTCCGCGAAAGCCTGGCAGCGCACGGTAAGCTTTGATAAAGGCTTCTTGTGCTACATCTGCCACGTCGCCATGATTAGAGACGTACCTTGAAATTAAGTTCGCTAATCTGTGCTGATATTTTCTTACCAACAGATTAAAAGCTGCTTTATCCCCTTGTTGTACCCGCTGGACTATCTGCCAATCCAATTCTTGCTCGCTCATCCGAGCTTGTCCCCTGTTTTGCTTACTGCTAAATTTTGCAACCGGCTCTCGTCAAGCGTACCCTTATGACGGGACCGAAGTGAAAAAGTTCGGTTTAATAGATAAAAAAGTTACAATAGATTGATCCTGACCGCATTGGATGACATATAGCCCATCCGAACGCTGACGGACACCTCAGCGCCAGTCGCAGCCTGCCTGGCTTTTTACTCAACTAAGATTCTGTTTTTTGTCAGATTTAAGTGTATCGCATGCAACAGCAAAAAGAACATCTTTGTGACGTATTAATTATTGGCAGCGGCGCTGCCGGTTTGTCTTTGGCGCTGCAACTGGCAGATAAACTGAATGTGATGGTGCTGAGTAAAGGCCCGCTGCGCGAAGGTTCCACTTTATACGCACAAGGTGGCATTGCCGCTGTGTTTGATGAAAACGACAGCATTGACTCCCATGTCAGCGACACCCTGATTGCCGGCGCCGGTTTATGTGACGCACAAGCAGTGAAATTTACCGCCGAGCATGCCAAAGAAGCGATGGAATGGCTGATTGAGCAAGGTGTGCCTTTTGATCAGTACCGTGATGAAGATGGGGTGTTAAAGTACCATCTGACCCGCGAAGGTGGCCATAGCCACAGACGCATTCTGCATGCAGCAGACGCCACAGGCCGCGCTGTGCAAATTACTTTGGTTGATCAGGTTAAAGCCCACCCGAATATCCGTTTGCTGGAAAATTACAACGCTATCGACCTGATCACAGCAACAAAGCTGGGCCTGGCGGGTCAACATTGTTATGGCGCTTATGTCTGGAACCGCAACTCAGAGCAAGTTGAAGTCATTTCTGCCCGTTTTGTGGCATTAGCAACAGGCGGCGCCAGTAAAGTGTACCTTTATACCAGCAATCCGGATGTGGCCAGTGGTGACGGTATTGCCATGGCATGGCGTGCCGGTTGCCGGGTGGCCAATATGGAATTTAACCAGTTCCACCCCACCAGTTTGTATCACCCGGACGCCCGCAATTATCTCATCACCGAAGCCATGCGCGGTGAAGGCGCTTATTTAAAAAGGCCGGACGGCTCGCGTTTTATGCCGGATTTTGATGAGCGCGCAGAGCTGGCCCCCCGTGATGTGGTGGCCCGTGCTATCGACTTTGAAATGAAACGTTTAGGTGTGCCTTGTGTGTATCTCGACATCAGCCACAAGCCCAAAGATTTTATTATTGAGCACTTCCCCACTATTTATGCCAAGTGTTTAAGTGTGGGCATCGACATCACCAAACAGCCTATTCCTGTGGTACCGGCCGCCCATTACACCTGCGGCGGCGTGATGACCAACCAGAATGGCCAAACCGATGTGCCCAATTTATATGCCATTGGCGAAGTGGCTTATACCGGCCTGCATGGTGCCAACCGCATGGCCAGTAACTCATTATTGGAATGTGTGGTGTTTGCCCAAAGCGCTGCCAAACATATTCTGGCCAATCTGGCACAGGCAGCAGCACCTATTTCACTGCCACAATGGGATGAAAGCCGCGTCAGTAACTCAGATGAAGAAGTAGTAATCACCCACAACTGGCATGAACTGCGGTTATTTATGTGGGATTTTGTCGGCATAGTGCGCACCACCAAAAGGCTGGAACGTGCGTTACACCGCGTGGAATTATTACAACGCGAAATTCAGGAATATTACCGCCATTTCCGTGTCAGCAATAATCTGCTGGAACTGCGTAACCTGACGATGGTGGCGGAGCTGATTATCCGCTGCGCCATGGCGCGCAAAGAAAGCCGTGGCTTACATTACACCCTGGATTATCCGGCTATGCTGGACAACCCCAAACCTACAATCCTGACACCACCGGAGCGTGAAACTGAGCCGGTAACAACTCAAACGATCTGAGTTTCTGTCTGCAGTAAAAAGAAAAAACGGCGCACAAGCGCCGTTTTTTGTATTGGCTGTTAGCTCTGGTGCAATATTGTTATTCGGCCGCAGCCGCTTTTGAGGCACTGCGACGGTATTTGATAATCAGATACACCACATAAATCTGCAAAGCGGCTGTGGCGAGCTGACCAATAATAGACTGCAGCTCAGTATATTTTTCGGCATATACATACAAAGACAAATTACCGACTGCAAAAGCCAGCCAGGTTAAAGCCGGCACCCCTTCGGAGGTTTTGGTTTTTAATAAGTGCCACAACTGCATCAGGGTTGCAGCAGGGAAAATAATCGCAGGCACGTAACCTGCCAGTTCAATTAAAGTCATGGTGTTTATCCAGGGAATTAAAACGTAACCAAGTGCAGACGACACTTAGCCAACAGATGATGAAGCATAACAACAAGGCGGCAAGCACAACAGCTGCAATTTAGATGACTAGTTTTGTGTTTGCCAACGGCGTTCCGTGCAGGCGCGGGCCAGCGCTCTGCCATCGGCTTCGGAAAAGTTATCGCGGTATAACCACAGCTGATGTACTTTGTGCTCGTCATCCTGCCAGTACAACCAAAAACCCCAGCCGCACACCAAAGACTGTGGCAACAGCTGCCCTGCAGGTTTGGCATCCTGCAAAAACCGGATACGGCCGTTTTGCTGCAGTGTCAGCATCCGGATCGGCAGCGGTTGCTGCCAGGCCCGCACTTGCCGGTAGAACACAAAAACTGGCAGCGGACTTATCAACAACAATTGCCACCAGGGTAAAGGCAATACCAGGCAAACCAAAACAACCGCCAGCAGGCTCAGTGTGTAAGGCACAGTGCGCCAGCGTGAGGGCCGGAGCGTCAGGCTAAACGCGGACGCGCCGGACAATGGTGTCCACCAACTGTTGCAAAGTTGCATCCTGTGATTTGGCATGCCCCATAAACCAGGCAAATAAATCCGGGTCGTCACAGGCTAATAAACGTTCAAAATCATGCTTTTGCTCAAGACTTAAGGCGTCATAACCCTGCTCTACAAAAGGAGATAACAAAATATCCAGCTCCAGCATACCGCGACGGCAGGCCCAGCGTAATTTGGGTTTACTCATTAATTCAGACATAACAGGCTCTCTTGTTTTGCTGGCCGGATTCTAACAAATAATTGTTGCGGGGGTTGTGCTTTTCCATCTTTCGCCCAATGATCTGTGCCATTGCACATTAAAGGTTTAAAAGTGACATCTGTTATGCAAAGCTCCTGGATCAGTGCTGAACAATTAGCACAATTATCAAACGACACCGAACAAGCTTTTATCAGTCCATTACCGGCTTTTTATGTAGTGCGGATCAGTGGCCCTGATCAGAAAAAGTATCTCCAAGGACAAACCACCTGCGATATCAATACTTTAACTGAACATAATTTTTTACGTGGAGCCCATTGTGACGCCAAAGGAAAAATGTGGGCCACTTTTCATTTGTGGCAACAAGGTGAAGATATTTTATATACCGGCTTTCGGGATGAAATTCAGGCGTCTTTGGTGCAGCTGAAAAAGTTTGGTGTATTTTCCAAAGTCAGCTTTCACGACACCCAGGAGCAACTGGCGGTGTTGGGCATCAGCGGCCCTGATGCCGACAAACTGGTGGCGAGCCTTGGCTTTGCAGTGCCGGCTCCGGGCGCTCTGGTGGCAGTACCGGACGGTCAGCTACTGGCGCTGGCTGAGCAGCATTATTTATTGGTGCTGGACATTGCGGCGGCCAAAACGCTGCTGACAACCCAGGCTGCGCACCTTGCCGCCCCCACCCGCTTTTTGGCACAACATATACTGCATGGCCTGCCCTATCTGGAGCAGGCGCTGATTGGCGAATATGTGCCGCAAAACCTGAACCTGCAAGCCATTGATGCTATTAGTTTTACTAAGGGCTGTTACATAGGCCAGGAAATGGTGGCGCGGATGAAATATCTGGGCAAAAATAAAAGAGCCACATATATTCTCAAGGCACAAAGTGCAGAAACTCCGGCAGCCGGCAGCGATATTGAAGTACAATTAGAGCAAAACTGGCGCCGTAGCGGTGTGGTAGTCAATGCAGTCAATATTCATGGTGAGCTGTTAGTGCTTGCTGTGCTGCCCAATGATACCGCGCCGGACGCGCATTTAAGGCTGGCCAGTGCACCTGAAACCTTATTCAGGCTGGAAGCTCTTCCTTATTCTTTAAACTAACTGAGGTTTGCATGACCATTCAAAACAACAAAGTCGTTGCTATGCATTACAGCGTCAGTGACGCAGCTGGCAACGAACTCGACAGCTCTATTGGCAGTGAGCCATTGGTATTTATCCATGGCAGCGGCTCATTAATTCAGGGGCTGGAAGCTGCACTGGTTGGCAAACAAGCCGGTGATAAATTTACTGTTGAAGTACCGGCTGCTGAAGCTTATGGCGAGCGCCATGAAGAATTAACCCAGGCCGTGCCACGTGCTTTGTTTGAAGGTATGGAAGTGGCGGTTGGCATGCGTTTTCGCGCTGCAGGCCCGGATGGCCGCGAACAGTCTGTCATTGTATTAGATGTGACAGACGACGAAGTGGTCGTAGATGGCAATCACCCGCTGTCAGGCATTGATTTAACTTTTGCTGTTGAAGTGGTGCTGGTGCGTGATGCCACAGACGAAGAGCTGGCCCACGGTCATGCCCACGGCATGGACGGCCACTCAGGCCACGGCCATTAATCGCCAAAGCAAAGCTGCAGCCTGACTGCTGTTGTGTTTGTAAAAACGCCGGCTTGCCGGCGTTTTTATTGGCAACGTCAAAACACTGAGGTTAGTCAGCGCCTGCGGCAGTTGCAGCCTGGCTCTGGTTCTTGTCCGCTATAAGTTTAATCACGGCTTTGGCCACCCCTTCTGAAGATAAATGGTTTTGGCCTGTCACCAGAGACCCATCCACCAGCACAAAAGCTTCACTGCGTTTACCCACTTTAAAAATCCCGCCACGCTCGGTGATGGTTTTTTTCAATAACAACGGGAAGTGCTGAAAATAAGGCGCATCCTGCTGCTCAAAGTCTTCCGGATACCCTGTCACTTGTTTGCCACTGACCAGATATTTGCCATCTTTGGTTTTCAGCTGCACTAAACCTGCAGTGCCGTGGCAAACCGCTGAAATAATCCCCTGATGTTGCTGATAAATATCCATCACCAGTTGTGCAATGGCCGGGTCTTCTGCCACGCCATACACAGCATTAGACCCCCCCACATAATGCACAGCCTGATAATCAGCCGCCTGCAGTTGGGCTGCGGTTTTGCTGTATTTCAGCGCCTGCATCAGATCCTGCTGATACAGATATTCTTTGTGCAGCGGATCCGAAGTGTCGATATAAGCCAAAGGCACAGCACCACCTTTTGGCGTGATAAAGTCGACGGTATAACCTGCCTGTTTAAAGGTGCGGTAGGCTTTGACTATCTCTGAAAAACTGGCGCCGGCCGGCAAGTTGGACTGACCGTGAAAATGTGCATCAGACAAGATAAATAACACCCGCTCACCATGCTGCACTGAGGGCTGGCGCACTGCCGCTTTACTGATGATCTGCCACTTGCCTTCAATACGTTTCAGTAAAAACATATCAACATAACGATGGCCTGAGCCTTTTTGCAGAATTTCCGCTTTGGCGGTTGCCAGCTCACCTTCAATATCAATACTGAGAATTTCCCCAATACGACCGTTAAATTGCCCGGCTTTGGCCGGTTTAAACCAACTCACATAGTCAGCCACAGGCACCTGCCACACAGCCTGGCCTTCTTTGGCCAGAAATAACTCAGCTTGTGGGTGAAAGGCCTCTTGAATGTCAGCCTGCTGATTGTACGAGGTGCCGTGCAGGTACAGCTCAAGGGTATGGCGCACCGCCTGATAACTGTCCGCATCAGATAGGGATTGGTGATTTTCTGCCGCTGTTGGCGCAGGGTTTTGACCTGGTGCAGCTGCACCATTGCAGGCAACAATGCCCAGCAACAGGGTCCAACAATATAAATAACGCATAGTTCCTCCGGTGATGTTTAAAAACCGGAGCCAGCATAAAAACCAGCGCCTGAAGTGACAGCCTCGAGATATGATTCAGGATAACGGATTTATAATTCCGGAATCTTGCAGCTGTTGTTTATAGCGGGCGGGCGTCAGTCCTGTGGCTTTTTTAAAGGCGCTATAAAAAGTAGACAGCGCATTATAACCGGATTGTTCAGCCAGATCGGCCATTTTCAGCGGCGCCTGTTGTGCTAACAGCTGCCGGGCATAAGCAATACGATACGCATTGATATAGTCGTTAAATGAGGTTTGAAGGTTGTCATTTAACAATTGCGACAGCTTTGGCACAGACCAGCCCAGCTGTTTTGCCAGTTTCGCCAGCGTTAAATTGGCATCCAGATACAGTGACTGATGTTGCATCAACTGCGCAAGTTCTTGTTGCCATAACAGGGCCTGTTGCTGCGGTAATTTTTTATTGGCATAGGGTACTGCTGCTTTAGGTTCTGCACGCCTTTGCAAGTAAAGCGTCAGTACGGCCACATACACTAAAAAACTAAATGACAAAGCACCGCTGATATAAGAGGTGTAAGAGGCAAAATGATAAGCCGCCCACAACAGCAAATTACCGCCAATCAGACTCCACAGCATCAGCAGCTCTGATTTTTGCAAAGCAGTTGCCAGCTCAGTTCTGGTTTTGCGGCTGCGCCATAACCAAAAGGCTGATAATAAAATCCAGCCAAGCCAGCTGTAATTAATCAGCTGATACATCAGGCCGGCCCAAAGTTCAGTGTATTGCTGATAAGGCCACAACAGCCCCACCACCAGCACCAACAGCAACACCGCAGTTAAAGGCCACAGATACCAGGCCTTGTTTTTTTTCGGCCCACAAATACTGTGGCAATAGGCAAATAACAAAGGACCTATCAAGGCACAGGCCGACAACCCCAGCTGCAAAATTTGTTTGGTAATGGCCGGATTAAAATAAAACAACACAGATTTTAATACTCTGAGGCTCAGCATCAGCAGCAATAACGCCAGCAATGGATCTGCAACTGGTTTTTCAGCCGCTGATGCTGGCTTACGGAAGAAAAAATAACCGGCCAGCAGCCAGGCGTTAAGCCCGCCCAGGGCGCTGAACATCAATAGCAGTTGTTCTGTAATGGCCATCCGAACATTATCCTTTTGTTCATCTGCAATAAGCCCGGGCTGCTCTGAGCCTGCTTGTGTTTGTCGGGTCTGTTTAGCTCGCCTTTATAACTGAGGCTGCCAGCAATGCTGAATGCCGCTAATCTTACTTGGTCTCAATGGTAAAAACTGTTATAAAAACAACTATTTTTATCAGTAAGAGCCAGCCATGCCAAGCCGTTATCAACCCAATCTGACCCCAGCGCCAGCGCGGCTTATTCAGCATGACGGTGATGCTGTTTATGGTTTATTTGATGGCTCAGTGCCAAGGCTTAATTTTACTGATTTTGACTACCGCACTGTACTGGATGGTAAAGCGAGCCAACTTGCCCGGCATTTTCAGTTTAAACAGTTTCAGTTTGTGTCTGTAACTGGCCCCAACTGGCTGTTGGCGGTGGCTATTGCTGATATCCGTTATGCCAGCTCTGGTTTTGCTTATTTATATCAGCAGGATGCAACAACAGTAGAAAAAGGCCTGCTGCTGCCCTTGCAGCTGGGCTGCCAGATGAGCCAATCCCCCACCTCAGGCCGGGCGCAGTTACATCTGGGCAAAACCCGCTGGCACTTGGACCTTAATAACAACAGCTGGCAACTGGAGCTAGAGTGTGGCGAGCTGCAAGCCAGCCTTCAGCTTGAACGTCAGCAGCAACAACCACTGGCACTTTGTGCCCCCACCGGTTATCAGGGCCTGACCTACACTGAAAAAAACAACGCTTTGGCGGTGACAGGTCAGCTGAAATTGGGTGAGCGACAATTTGACCTGAGTGAAGCCCGGGGCGGTTACGATTTTTCCGCCGGTTTTATGCGCCGCCGCACCAACTGGCGCTGGGCCTCTATCAATACCTTGTTGCAAAATGAGCCTTTTGGCCTGAATCTGGCCAATGGGGTCAACGAAACCGGCCTTTGTGAAAATGCACTCTGGTATCAGGGCAAAATTCAGCATTTAAGCCCGGTGCAGTTTCAGTTAAATCGGCGACAGCCAAACCAAAACTGGCAATTACACACCTTATGTGGGGAAGTAGAACTTGAATTTCAGCCCTTGTATTGCCGCCAGGAAAAGGTGCAGGCGGCTTTGCTGACCTGCAATTTCAGACAATATGTAGGTTATTATCAGGGGAACATCATGCTGGCCGACGGCGGCAAACTGCAATTGCAACAATGCCTTGGCCTGGCCGAAGACCATTATGCCAAATGGTAACCTGTGCCCGAGCCCGGACTTTTTTATGTTGATCACAAGGAGTTTTTTATGAAAAAGGTATTGGCCACTACCGCACTGGTGCTGGCATCAAGCCTGTTATTGGCCTGCTCACCGAAAGAAGTCGGCGATGTCAGCCTGGGCTTATTCACGACAAAAGATATTAAAATTCAAACCTTTAACGACCCAGACATTCCGGGTGTGATCTGTCATATCAGCCATGTCGAAGCCAATCTGGATTTAGCCGATCCATCGGATATGTCGATTGCCTGCCGCCAGACCGGTGAAATCACCAAAGCCATGCTGGATCAGATAGATACTTCCAAATCAGGTGAAGTAATTTTTAGCGCCTCCAAAAGTATTTTGTTTAAACACCTGAAAATCCGCCGTATTTTTGATAAAGACAACAGAACCCTGGTGTATTTATCTTATTCAACCAAAGAAACCGCCGGCAGTGACAAACATTCGTTAACCACGGTGCCACTCTGGGGTAGCAAAGCCTGGCAGGAGCTGGAAGCGGCCACAACGCCAAAATAACCCTCACAACATCTGGCCACAGCAAAACCAGCCCGAACTTTTATACTGAGCAAAAACAAAAACCCGCCAACCGGCGGGTTTTATCTTTATGGATGTCGCGTCAATACCTTACAACTTGCGGATATTATCCGCTGCATCCCGGTCAATCAGCTTCAGTAGCGGATCGACCGCCACATAAACAGCCCCTTTTGGCACTGTCAGCTCAAGCTGATTGCTGCCGGATTTGAGCTGATGCGCCTCAAAATACAGCGCTACCGGTTCTTTACTAAAATCATCCGGATTTTCACTGTAAAAACCAATATCAACCATCTCCAAAAGCGGCTGCGGGCTTTCTTTGCCTTTACCATCGGCGGTCAGCTTGGCGGCATCAATGGTCAGCGTCACTTTTAACTGTCCATCCGGCAAGGTCTGCTGCTGGATGTCCTTTAACCGCAGATCGTAAAGTGTGATATTGACAAACAAATCATCAATAAAGGCCTGCTCAGCGGCCGGTAAATCAGCTTTTAAATACCGCACTAAATCCAAAGTGGTGGGGTACGGATTTTGCTGATACTGGTACTGTTGTAAAAAGGCCCGCAGCTTGGCATCCAGCACTGGTGCACCTAAGCGGTTTTTCAGCGCCATCATCACCAGCGAACCTTTGCGGTAATGAATATAACCCTGATTCTCCGCCCGCAGCAGCGGCATTTCTTCAATACGCTCTGAGCCGCGGTCGCGCAGGTAACGATCCAGTTCGTATTTTAAGAATTTACGCAGTTTGACCGAACCATATTTAGTTTCCATCACGCGCAGTGCACTGTATTGCGCCAGGGTTTCCGGGATCACCGCACTGCCCTGCACATTGGCGGTCCCCACCTGATGGCCCCACCATTGATGCGCCATTTCATGCGCCGTGACGTAATAAGGCATATCCAGTTCTTCTTTATTGCGTAAATCGGCAATAAAACCAATGTGCTCAGAATAAGGCACTGTATTGGCAAAAGACTGGGCAAAACGCCGGTATCCCGGAAACTCAATAATGCGCATCTGCTTGTGCTGGTAAGGACCAAAAGCCTGATTAAAATAATCCAGCGAGTCGCGCATCGATTCCATCATCCGGTCTACGTTCCAGTGGTGGGCTTTGTGGTAATACACTTCCAGCGCAACGCCCTGATACAACTCCTTTTTCACCTCCAACCGTGCCGACAGGAAAGAATAAAAGTTAAACATCGGCTTATCCATCTGATAATGGAAATAGCGCCGCTCTCCCTCCCGCCATTCTTTTTGCAGATAACCCGGTGCTATCGCTATTTGATCGGCTGAGGTTGAGACTGTGGTTTCAAACAGAATAAAATCTTCAGCACGACCAAAACCACTTTCACTGTATCTGCTTTGATCTTCCAGTTTATGCGCACGCTCTGCCGGTGCTAAATCCCGTTTGGCGCGTTCATGCCGCTCCTGCAGCTCGTAACCACGCTGGTAACCAAACTGCGGCAACAGTTCACTGTTGTTAATAAAGGTGCCGTTTTCAACCAGTAACACATCCACGTCACTGTCTTTAAAACCCGGATTAGTGCGTACCAGTTCAATCTGCACCTCGGTTTGCGCACTTGGAGGCAGCGGCTTCGCAAAAGTCAGCCAGGCGATATTATATTTGCGGTCAATCTCACTGAGGCTGCCTCCGGCAACTGTCAGGCGCAGCTCGCGGGTATTTTCCGGCACATGCACCAGCATTTTGGCAAGTGGCCGGTCAAATTTATTGCGCATTTGCTGGGTAACACGGGCTTTAATTTGCCGCTCACCCGGGTAAATATCGACTTCGGCTTTAACCGCAGTGGCCACCAGAATAGGGTCATCAGCATACTGCTTAAAGGCTTTTTCATAATCCGCCTGAATGTCCATCCGCTGTTCGGCCGTCATAAAGGTATTCAGCACCCGGGTGTTGTAATAAATCCAGCTGCCACTACCGGCAAATAACATCAGAGCCACGATCATGACGGCCAGGCCCTGAGTCCCAACCTGGTAACGGAACAAGGCAGCACGATGTTTCAGACTTTGCGCCGGGCCACGCTGGTAAAAACCATAACCCAACACAAAAAACACCAGCACCAACGCGCCCCAGTACAACATGTACCAGCTGTGGCTTTCCAGCGTCCAGCCGAAGCGGTTTAAGTCGGAAAAAGGCGCGTTTGGCGATTGGCCAAATTGGAACATCTTGTGGCTGAAGCCCCAGGCATCCATCACCAGGGTGGAGATAAAATAAACCACAAACACCAGCATCCCGACGTATTTGTTCGGGCTCAGGGTCTGGATCATAAAGGCCAGCACCACCAGCATCATAAAGGGCAGCAGATTAAAATAACCGAGCCGAACCGCATATTGCACCGGATCCAGCTCTCTCATGCCACTGAGTAACTGATAAGTCACAGTGGTCAGCGCGAAGGACACAAACAGCACTGCCATTAACAACCAGACCGCCAGCAATTTGGAGCTGAAATACACCATATTGGCCACCGGCAAACTGTCGGTAATATCACCAATACCAGCGCTGCGCTCACGCCACACCACTTCGGCGCAATAATAAGTGGCAATAATGATAAACAGCAGGCCAGTGGCGTCGACGATCATCGCTACCATGGCCTGGGTCAGCGGCCAGTCGGGGGTGCCGTACAAACCTTCGGACTCCACCATTGGCACCACCAGGTTAAAAATGCACAGCAAACCCAGAATAATAAATGGAGCACTAAACAGTACCTGGCGCATCTCAAAACGGGTGCGTAACCAGAACTGTTGCCAGACCGAAGGGGCCTGAGCTTTGGTTTGCAGCGCCGACAACGGATATTCCGGCACGGCCGCACCCTGTTTTGCCTTTTTTTCTTTGCCTTTGCCGCTGAGTTTTAACTCAGTGAACAAACCGCCAAAGGCCAGCAGCACCAGCACACCTACACTTAGCCAAATCAGCCTGTTGTACAGCACCACACCGGAGAAGGTTAGCATCTGGTTATTTTTTTCATCAATGGTCCAGTATCTGGCCACATCGGCAAAGGTACGCAGACCAAAAGGATCCAGCAAAGCTGCCAGGGTGCGGTACTCTGGTTCGCGGGTAAAATTGCCGGAGATGAGGTACAGCATAAATACCGCCACCACCACCAGATACAACGCCATCATGGAGCGGTATTTATTGGCGATGGCAAAAAACAGCGCGGACAACACAAAAAGTGTTGGCATGGAAAACATCAAAAAAGTGTTGGTGTAATAACTGAGCACTGTCGGACCAAAACGTTCCTGATCCACCCAGGGCATTAATGAACCCACTAAAGTACCGAGCGGCACAAAAGCAAATACCAACAGCACCACAGCATAAGCACCGATAAAACGGCCCAGCTGATATTGCCATGGCGTCAGTGGTTTGGAATAAATCAGCTCTTCCATCTGACAGCTGTGATTCCGGGTGGCACTGTTACCGATAAAGTTCACCACCACAAACATGGCAAAAAGCGACATCACCAGCATGGTTTGCGCCACGGCAAAAGGGCCATTGCCCCAGACTTCTCCCCCGCCACCAATTTGTACCGACTCAGAGGAGGCGGCAAAAAAGGTCATCAGGAAAAACAATAACGAGGTGACATAAAAAGACGGTTGGCGCAGGTAATAACGCCATTCAAAACGGATCATTTGCCAGAGCATCATCTATTCCTCAAGCTTGTTGCTGACGAGAGCGGAACAAGGTGGAGAAATACACATCCTCAAGTCCGGCGGCTGTGGCGGTAAAGCCCTGAGGCGCGTCGCTGGCAAAGACATTCAGCACAGTGCGGCCGGCAAATAACCTTTTGGAAATAACCGGCAGTTGTTGCTCCAGCTCCACTGCTTCTGCCTGTGATACTGTTTTGCTCCAGATTTGGCCTTGCAGCGCATCCACCAGTTTCAGTGGTTCACCCTGCAGTAAAATTTTGCCACCGGCCAACACCGCCATTTGCGGGCAAAGCTCGGCCACGTCTTCCACTATGTGGGTAGATAAAATAATGACTTTTTCTTCACCCAGGCTGACCAGCAGGTTATGAAATCTGTTGCGCTCTTCCGGGTCCAAACCTGCGGTAGGTTCGTCAACAATCAGCAACTTAGGGTCACCCAATAATGCCTGAGCAATGCCAAAACGCTGGCGCATACCACCGGAAAAACTACTGACCGCTTTGTCTTTATGCTGATACAAATTTACATGCGCCAATAACGCATGCACAGTTTCCAGACGGGACTTTTTATCATTTAACCCTTTGAGCACCGCCAGATGCTCCAGTAAATCTAAAGCGCTGATGCGCGGATAGACCTGAAAATCCTGTGGCAGATAACCCAGAGTGCGGCGCAGCGCCTTGGGATCCTGCAGTGCGTTAATACCATCAAACTCAATACTGCCGCTGTCTGCAGCCTGTAAAGTGGCAATGGTGCGCATCAGACTGGATTTGCCGGCACCATTGGGGCCTAACAAACCATACATACCTTTGGGAATACTTAAAGTGACGTCGGACAAGGCTTTGACGCCATTGTCATAGGTTTTGGATAACTGCTTGATGTTTAACATGCTTCTTCCTGGCTGTTTGATAAATAGCCAAGAGCATGCCAGAGCAGCCATAAAGCTGCCAAGCGAAATTGTTTACAAATTGTGTCAAGTTTTAATAAAGTTACAACAGCAGCTGCCAGCCCCCTGATGGCCAGATGTGGTTGCAAAACACGGATTTCAGCGACTGCTTTCGCAACTTCAACCTCACAGCACTGTGGTCATAGCCAGGCAAAAACCGCATCATGATCAGCATCTTTTGCTTACAACTCACTCCACTGGCGCAGTAAATTATGATAATGCCCGGTTAAACCCAACACTTCAGCGCTATCGCCCAATTGTGCACGCAGCGCCTGAATATGCCCATCCAGCTCAAATAACATGGAACGCTGCATATCGTTTTTCACCAGGCTTTGGGTCCAGAAAAAACTGCAGATGCGCTCGCCGCGGGTTACCGGCAACACCTGATGCAAACTTGTTGACGGATACAAAATTAAATCACCGGCCGGCAATTTCACTTCATGGGCGCCATAAGTGTCCATCACCTGCAACTCACCACCGTCATATTCGTCAGGTTCAGACAAAAACAAGGTGCTGGACAGATCTGTTCTTAAACTTAACGAACTGCCAGGCAACTGGCGAATGGCTCCGTCCACATGCAAACCATAATGTTCACCACCGGCATAACTGTTAAATAACGGCGGTACAGTTCGGTAAGGTAAAGCTGCCGCTAAAAATTGCGGATGCTGATACAACTTTTGCAGAATAAATTCCCCCAGCTGCACAGCCAGTGGGCTATCCACCGGCAACTGGCGGTTTTGTTTTACTCTGGCCCCCTGCGGGCCCACAGTAGCACGGCCATCCGTCCAGCAGGCTTCTGCCAGGAGCTGCCGCATTTTTGCCACTTCATTTTTATCCAGCAAGCCTTCAATATGGAACATCATCACCCGAACTCCCGTTTTAGCATCCCCGGCACCGCCGGTGCAGAGCGCCTGAATAACAAAGGCCTTAGTTTAACTAAGGCCTGTCACAACAAATCTGATTTGGCGCAATGTTGAGACTTATTCTCATTTGAATCAAGTGACGCAGCGCCATTGCAGACTTAGAACGCGACGTTGACCCCCAATTTGGCCGAACGTGGTGTGCCCTGATGGTAACGCGAGCCGCCGTTATTCAGACTACCGATATATTCTTCATCCAACAGGTTGTAAAGGTTGAGCTGCACCGTCACTGTCGGGTTCACCTCATAAGAAGCCATGGCATCCATCACCCAATAATCTGGCACTGTCACCACTGAAGCTGTGGCCGGGTTAATCGCGGCGTTGTTTGACCGTGCAACCGAGTCCATATAACGGGCACCACCGCCTATGCTTAATTTTTCCAGCTTGTAATTGGCCCATAAGGTAAAGGTGGTTTTTGGTGTCCACTGGATAACAGCGCCCTGGGTGGGTGATGTGCTGTACAAGGAACCGCGGGTAATTTTCGGGTCAAGTAGCGCTAAACCAGCGCTGAGTTCCAGGTTATCCAGCGGCATGCCCACTAAACCAAATTCGGCGCCTTTGACGGTTTTTTCCCCTACTGGGACATAAGTATTTACGTCATCGCGCACCAGCTCGTTTTTATTCACGCTTTCAAACACAGCAGCTGTCGCAAATAACTTCTGGTTTAACAGGTTCCATTTGGTACCCAACTCCAGGTTGGTGCCTTTTTGCGGTTCCAGCGCCGGGTTGTTCTGATTGGTTGCAGAGTTACTGAGCTGGAAACTGGTGCCGCCAGGCGGTAACTGCGAAGTGGCATAACTTAAATACACTGAACCATCGGTTGTGGGTTTGTAATTCACCCCCAGTTTATAACTGAGCAGATTATCAGAAGCCCGTTCATGGCTAGCCACTTTAGTGCCCACCGGAATAGTTTGAGGTGTGGCAGTGCCCTGAATGCTGATGTTATCTGTGGTGGTGTTGTAATGCTCAGCCCGCACGCCCGCACTTAATTGCCACTTTGGCGCCAGCTCAATAGTATCCAGCGCATAAATGGCAGCAGTGTCGCTGGAGCCTTCAGCTTTGGCGCCGGTGAGTACCAGTGGCGCAAATACATCAGAACTGGACGGGTGATACAGGTTAGCCGGCACCTGAGTGATACCCGTTGGCATGGCTTTGGTGTAATTGAGCTGACTTTCGTAGCTAAATTCCACACCGGATGCCAGCGTATGCTGTAAACCCGCCAGGGTAAATTTTGCCGTCAGATTCGACTGGTTAATTAAAATCTGGTTTTTCTGATCTTTGCCCTGACGTGAACGCGCTACTGTCCAGGTTGAAGGGTCGTTTTTAGTGGCGGCAGGAAAGGCCAGCGCGTTCACCCCTGTCAGTTCGTAATCCTGGGTGGATACACCATAACGCGACGTATTGGTTAAAGTTACATTGTCACTAAAATCATGCTCAACCCGTAGTGTCAGCATATTGGCCATCACATGGTCAAAGTCACTTTTACTGCCATAAAAGTTGCTGCGATCTACAGGCGCTATGGCCGGGCCGTTATTTTGCGGGAAGGCCGCCACATAACTACTGCTGTAAAAACCTGCCAGACCGGCCGTTGGCAAACCACCGTCCTGAATATTGTCTTGTTGCATATGCAAAAGATTCAGTGTGGTGCGGGTTGTGGTATTTAAACCAAAGGCCAGCGAAGTGGCGATACCAGTGCTGTTGTTTTCCACCAGATCGCGGTTGGGCACACCACTGTCCTGGCGCAGCAGGTTCACGCGGATGGCGGCATTTTCAATATTCAGACTTTGGTTAATATCTGCCGTCACCCTTTTGTGTGAGCCAGATCCCACTACTGCACTGCCGCTGATAAAATCTTCCAGCCCCGCCACTTTCGAGCCCATATTGACATAACCGGACGACGTACTGCGGCCGTTGTCCACACCGGCCGGGCCTTTGGCGATTTCCACCTGATCGGTATTAAACACATCGCGGCTGATACTGCCTAAATCGCGGATACCATCCACATAAATATTGCCCTGAGTGTCAAAACCCCGCATAAAAATAGAGTCACCTGTGGCGGTATTACCGTTTTCCCCCATCAGCATGGTAATGCCGGGGGTATTGCGTAAAGTGTCGCTTAAAGTGGTGGCAGCCTGTTGTTTAAACAGCTCTTTTTTCACCACCACTATAGTTTGTGGGGTATCCACTAACTTCTGCGTTTGTTTTGGTGAACTGGCTTTTTCTGCAATAAATTCTGCTTCAATGGCATCGGCTGTTACTGTCACTTGTTGTAACTTGCCGCTTTGCTGCGCTGATGCCTGTGTGGTGCTGTTGTCTGCCAGCGCCACGGCCGGTAACGCCATCAATAAGGCTGACGCAATAGCGGAACGGGCGCCGGTCGGATGTTTTTTTGCCTGAATGTATGCCATGGATTTTCCCTTAATCAACAGATGTAGTGAGGCAGCTTGTTGTAGCTGCAAAAACTGCCGGCATACTATCGATAATCATTCGCATTTGCAAATGATTTTCATTTGAGTACTTCAGACAACCAAACAAGCAAAGCAACAGTGAGACACTGCAACTTTGGCTGATGATTTTTTGCTGTTATTTCAGGCTGGGCGTTAAAAAGCGGGTTTTGTATTGACCAATTTTTTGGTTAATTTTTTTAATTAATTCAACGTTCTGTGCTGTGTTTTTTAGTACCAGATGCAGACTTTTATGTTCTTTCAGGCTTTGACTGAATTGCAGTTTGGCGGCACCCGGCTTGATCTCTTTGTCGTGTAACAACAAATATTGCAGCACTCTGTTGTCAATCACTGCGGCATCCAGCTCACCGCTCAGTACCTTTAATACATTGGCTCTGTCACTCTGACTGATCTGAGGTTTTAATTCACCTGCGGCAATCAACAGATCCAGCTTCACCATATTCAGATAATCCTGCACCACGCCAAAACGCAGCCCAGCCAATTGGCGCGCATCTGTTAATAACAAGGGGTTGTCGCGCCGCTCCACCAGGCCAAGTTCACTGTAACCAATAGCCACAGTTTGCAGATAATCCGGACTTGCCAGTGGATATTCCGGAAAGTACCCCAGATGCCCTTCTTTACCACTGTGCACCCTGGCCACCGCCAAAGGCCAGGGTAAAAAATCAACCTGCAGCTGATAACCCAGCTCGCCAAATAAGGTGCGCAAAAACAGCGTCACCTCCCCCTGCTGTGGTAAATCAGCCCCGGTATAAGGTGGCCAATCCAGGCTGGTGAGTTTGATCACCGGTGTTGCTGCAGGAGCAGGCGCCGCCGGGGCAGCCTGCAAAAACAACGGCAACAAACAACACCACAGCCATTTCATCGGCAACACCTCAACTGCGCAACTTGGCTAATTGTTGATCAATAGCCGCAGTGATCTGATCGATCGCCTGGCTGATGGCAAGGTTATCACCGGACAAAGCACTCAAGGCGCGGGTTGCATCATCAATAGCGGTGATATTACGGTTAATTTCTTCACTGACCTGATTTTGCTGCTCAGCAGCCGCCGCCACCTGAAACGCATTATCGGCAATGGCTGAAATCCCCGATGTAGCACTGGATAACTGCTCGTAAGAGCTTTCAGCTTCAACTAGAGTAGCGCTGACTTTGCCGGTATTGGCGGTGATTTGACTCACTGTGTTTGCAACCTGCTGCTGCAGGCCATAAATCAGCTTTTTAATTTCATCGGTGGAACTGTGGGTCCGTGCCGCCAGCGAGCGCACTTCGTCTGCCACCACGGCAAAACCACGGCCTTGTTCACCGGCGCGCGCTGCTTCAATAGCGGCGTTTAGCGCCAATAAGTTAGTTTGTTCGGCAATAGCCTGGATCACTTCAATAATGCCGTTAATTTGCTGGCTGCTGTGCGACACAGTTTCCCCTGCCAACCGGGTTTGTTCAAACTCACCGGCCACAGTTTTAAAAGCGCCAACGGTATTCTGGAATAACTGATTGGCCTGAGTTAAAGCCGCCAGCGAACTTTGTGCTCCTTCAGCTGTACGTCCGGCTAAACTGGCCACTTCATGGGCTGTAGCTGTCATCTGATGCATGGCCGACGCTACATTCTGCACTTCAGATGCCTGCAACTTGGTGGCCTGGTTGGTTTGACTGGACAAGCCAACCAACTGCTGACATTGCTGCTGCAATGCAACCGAAGATTGTTTTAACGCCAGGATCATATCCCTGAGTTTGGCAGTAAAAGCATTAAAACCCTGCGCCATATCGCGCAGCTCCACATCTTTACTGACCGCCAGCTGCCGGGTTAAGTCCCCTTCTGAACCCGCCAGCTCTTTCATCAGCTGACTCATATTGACGATGGGCTGAGTGGCTGACTTCAGCCAAACCGAGGTTAACAGCACAAAACCGACCAGCAGCAATACACCAAGCAGCATCATCCGGCTGGTGGTGGCTGCTGCGTCTGTCGCCAGTTGTTCCGACAGCTGATTGGCCACACTTAAAGCAACATCTTTAGGCACTGCAACCACCACCTGCCAGTCGGCTTCTGCCGCTGCAACCTGCAATTTGCGGCTCATCACAAAATCCTGCTGATACACGGATAATTTGTCGCTATTCGCCGCCAGATGGGCACTAAAACCTGCATCCAGCTCAGCAAGCGGCTGCCCCAGTTTGTCGGGATAACTGTTACTGGCCAGCAATAAACCAAATTTGCTGATCAGATAGAGTTTGGCTTTACCACCATACAGCTGCGCGGCCTGTTGCTGCAGCAAGGTCTGCAGCACAGGTAAATTCATATCTACACCGGCCACCCCCCGAAATTCGCCGGCGGTTAAAACCGGATACACCAGGGAGGTTAATAACACTGAATTACCCGGGGTGATTTCCCATAAATAGGGTTCCATCAGACAAGGTTTTTTCTGATCGCGGCTACACAGATACCACTCGGCTTCGCGGATACCATGCTTGTTTTTGGTTTCGACATATTTCACCGAAGGATCAGGCACCTGCACAAACTTGACGCCGTCTTGCTCGCGCACCCAATACACTTCCAGTGTACCTTTGGCCGAGCTGTGCGACTGCTCCAGACCAAAATTACTGTCGGCATTGTCATAACCATTGGGCTCAAACTGGCCATACAAAGCACTGACGCCGGTATTGGCTGTTAATAACTGCCCGGCCATCGCCTGTACCTGCTCACGCTGATAAGGCGCCTGACTGCCACCATGTGCAGTGGCACTTAAAATGGATGCGTAATATTTGGCGAGATCAAAATTGCGGTTGATTAAAGCAGCAGTTTCAAAAGCAATACCTGTTGCAGCGTCTGTCAGGGTTTGTTCGGCCTGTTTTTGCATTGAACTGCTGAGCAAGGCCACAGCCGAAGCATTGTTGCGGCTCATCGAATACCAACCGACAGCCGTCATCACGCCAATACTGATGGCAATAAAAAGAGCCACTCCGGATGTTAACTTAAAACGTAACGAATCAACTTGCATAAGAACCCCTGCTGAAAACTGCTTTATTTATCCACTTACCAGGAAAACGTTTTTGCCACAGCCAAAGACACCTTGGCGTCACCATAAAAAGGCAACGAATAGTCTGTGTCATCAAAGGCCAGAGTCCAGTTCAGGCCCTGCCAGCTGGCAAGATAAGCAATACGCCAGTGATGATAGGTACCATCGGTGTCGCGCATAAATTTATCGGTTTGGGTGGAGGTTGAGCGGTCGGCAGTTAATAACAAACTGCCGTTTTCGTGCAGTGGAATGGTATGAAACAAGGCCACAATATAATGACCACCACCGGCGCCAAAATAATCCGACGCATACCAATAACCTAATTTGGTGGTTTTATAAGACAGCTTCAGATAAGCCTCAGGAAAGTTAAAGGCTTCGCTATTGGCGCTTTCACTGCCGTGATAAGTGTATTGTGCCACCCCCAGATCCAGCACCCAGTCGGGGCTGAGTTCTGTCCAATAACCAATGGTCGCATCAAACTCCAGTTCGGTACCGGGTGAAAACTTCACATTGGACGCCCAAAGCCCGGCGTACCAGCCGTCCCCACTACTCCAGTCCAGACTGGGCTGTAAGGCAGGGTCATGATTGGTCAGGGTAATGCCGTTAAATAAGTAGTTACTGGTGACAGAAACAGTGGAACTGATATCGGCATAACAAGGCAACGTCAGCGCAGCGCAGACTGCACAGCTCAGCACAATTTTTTGCATGATCAACCTCAGGCAAGAACCGCAGCGCTGGCTTTTTCCTTTTGCCAAACCTACAGCGACACAACAGAAAATTTAAGATCCTGTGATGAGGTATAGCAGGCAGCGACAGATTTTGCCTTATATTCAGTGATTTAAACTTAAAAAAATATCAGGTAAGTTTCTGAATTAAATACAAATCTGCTGAGTCACCTGGGCAAAGTGCAGCTTTTGCTGAATAAACACTGGTAAAGCAGCACACAGAGTTTTGTTGGCAGATAAAAAACCGGCCTGAAGCCGGTTTTTATAAAGAAGCGACCAAACAAACGAGGCAAGGTCAATACCATTGCCGCGCCTGTGACAACCTTAGCTGCCGTGTTTGTCGGTGTGACGCATATGCGGGAACAGAATGACGTCACGGATACTTGGTGCATCAGCCAGCAACATCACCAGGCGGTCAATACCAATACCCTGGCCTGCAGTTGGTGGTAAACCGTGTTCCAGTGCTGTGACAAAGTCTTCGTCATAGAACATAGCTTCATCATCACCCGCAGCTTTTTGCCGTACCTGTTCGTGGAAACGTTCTGCCTGATCTTCAGCGTCGTTTAATTCGCTAAAACCATTGCCTAATTCACGGCCGCCGATAAAAAATTCAAAACGGTCGGTAATTTCCGGATTGTGGTCATTACGACGCGCCAGTGGCGAAATTTCTGCCGGATATTCAGTAATAAAAGTCGGTTGTTGCAGTTTGGTTTCTACCAGCTCATCAAACACTTCCATCAGAATACGGCCATGGCCGTAATTTGCTTTCACCTCAATGCCTAACGACTTCGCAAGTTCTGCCACAGCTTCACGGGTGGTTAACTGCTCCAGTTTTACTTGTGGGTTGTAGTGCAGAATAGATTCAGTCACTGACAT
>FWWM01005467.1_pt1 | contig 27829 bp, 32 predicted proteins | sample 2228351 | NCBI WGS metagenome assembly FWWM01 (sample SAMEA103939774, study PRJEB20133) | metagenome | reverse complement strand
CTTTTATAATCTGCCTAACAAATCGATGCTGTAACAACGTAAGGTATTAAGGTGTATCCATCATGCATCGCGGGGTTGCCCTTCTCCTGGAACCGGATCACACACGCCGGATGAACCTGATACATACTTTGCATCAATGGTACTGGGCCGTGCTCAATGTAACCAATCTCGACATGGCCACCCACATTGTCCAGCATTGTGTGGTGCCATTGTGCATTCTACATCTCTCCGATCTGGAACATACTTCCGCAGCGCTATCGCGCTTCCTCGCCACGGTATCGGCAGACCAAACCGTCATTATGCTGGTCGATGACTCGCCGGCACCGCTGCGCCCACCGCAATCATCGGCCCACGTGATGTGGATGCCCACTACACCGATGGACATTACCCCAGATACCACTATGCTCGCAGTCGTGCGCGAGCTGGCCTATCGCCTTGATCTGGTGCCAGCACCGCAGCAGCAGCCAGTCTTTCGCCTCGACCCCATCCAGAAGCGCGTGCAGATCGATGATCGGGTGATTACGCTCAGCGAGAGCGAACTGATCATCCTTGACTACCTGTACCAGGCGAATGGCCGTATCTGCACCTTTCTCGAGATCGCCCGGTTGCTGTATCCACGACTGCATGTCTACGACACCGATGAACTGCGCCGGCTGATTGGCAGCCGGATACAGCGCTTGCGACGCAAGCTCGAAGCTGATCCTGCCGCCCCACGGTATCTGCACCTGGTTCGTGGGGTCGGCTTTCGGCTCGTGATCGCGCCGCTGGAGCCAGCCGGATCACACGAGGTTGAGATACCGGTCTCTGAAGAAGCGATACGTGACGGAGCACTACCATAGTTCCTATCGCCACATGGCTTTTGCCAGCAACGCATGTCCAGTTCAGGCACGCGCCACGGGATATTCCTGGAGGAGCTACGACGTAACACGACACGGCGCCACTCGATGCACACGTCGTCGCACGAGACGCTGCTCTGAGACAGGTTGCGTTTCCTGCTACTGATGAGCGGTCCTTGTACTGCTCGTCTGGTATTACACTCCAGGTTGCTTCCTTACGTACCGCTACGACCCGCTGTGCTCTCGTTGCCTCTGTGGTGCACCTCTCGCCACAGAGACTCAGAGGATGTCTATAAGCACTCCGGGTTGCTCCTGATAGGTTCTCTCTCACCCGCTATGCTCTCGGTGCCTCTGTGGTGCACCTCTCACCAAAGAGACACCGAGGACACATATGGATCGCAGCTATTCAGCCAGCAAGTAGTGCTCCTTCTCCAGGATCACGATTCACCTGATGTTTACCCACAACGGCTATCCGGTCGAGTTCGTCGTTACCTCAGGCAGCTACAGCGATACCGTCAGCCTGGAGGATGCTTCCTTCGATTACCTAGATGTACGTGCTGAGGCCGGCATCTGCGTGCTCCCGGTCCTCAGAAAAATGCCAGGTGTCCCGTGCCACCGTGGCTAGCTCTTTGCCGTCGTCCTCTCGCACGTCCGTCAAGCGGACCGGCAGCTTGCTTAGAACGCTCTTGCCCTCATTGATCCCTGCGGTTACGCCATAAGACATTGAGCGCAACCGTCGTGTTGTTCATCCTGGTAGTCGGCCTCCGTGAGCTGCTACAGCATAAGAGCAACGGGTGAATAACGCATATCGCACCGTCGGCAGCACCTCAGCGGTATATGGCGCAAATCGCAACAAGCCACATCCATAGCAAGAGAACATTTACGTGCTGATACCAGTTGTGGTATAGCTATCATCGGTATCGTTTTACGTAGGGAAATTCATTCAGAATCCGGACTGCCTGGATTACCCCCACTCAAGACGGTTATTGCCGGTCATGGACAAGCGGTACAGTCCATACACACTGCGTACATAATACTGAGTAGATATTGATAATGAGTCCAATCTATCTATGCCAAAAATATTTGACTCCCATTCCATATCGATCAATATCGACGTGGAATTTATATATTTAATGATTGTGAGGCACGAGTATATACTATCAAAAACATGAATTGCGTAGCGACAGGTAGTACTAAATATTGGTAGGAGTTATGGTTGATTGCAAGTTTCGTCGAATTATTGTATGATTAGCCCCATACACAATGAATTCATCACGAGGTTGTCATCATGTTCCATGGAACCGCTCTCCTGGTTGAGCGTGATTCGCACCGCCGTGATGCCCTGATTTGTGGCCTGAGCCAGTCGTATTGGGCTATTTTGGCGGTGAGTGACCCTGCAATTGCGCTTCATTGTTTGGAAACACGCACCTTTGATCTGTTGATTTTCAATGTAGACCTGTTATCGTCGGTCCACTGGCGCATAGCAGCAAGGTATGTGCAACAATGCCCGAATGTGATCACCATATGGTACAACGGGAGTTCCCCCTCTCCATGCTATCAATCACACCTGTCGGAACGTGGTGGATCGGGTTCTGTCCAGGCGATCATCGACCACATCCAACAGCAAGTAGCGCTGCACGCAGCACAAAAGCGGAAACACCTCGCCGAACCACAGGCGCAGGCGACCTATGAGGTACCGGTACCATTGCTGGTCGATCCCTATCAAGGGAGCGTCTTTATTGCCGACACCGTCATTAAAGTGAGCAAAGGTGACATTGCCCTCTTACGTTGTCTTGCCGAGTCACCGCACCAGAAAGCGTCATTTGAAGCACTGGCTGCGGTTCTGTATCCGCATGCATTCTCGCGCTCGGAAGCCCGCGAGCTAATCAAAGCGCGTATCCACTATCTGCGCCAAAAGCTGGAGGTTGACCCAGACAAACCGGTTATTTGTTCGATTCGTGGATTTGGTTATGCATTACGCTCGCCGGTGGCTTTTTTGCCGGAGCAGCAACGACGATGAAACGAGGTCAACCAGCAGTGTGGATACTCTCATGATCGAGTAATACCAAATCGTCTTGACATCATCGCAATATTGTCCTATCCTGGAGGACGGGATTCGGGTTGATGCGGAGGAGAGAACGATGTATCGGGCGATGCCGGTCATTCAGGAATCAGCCCAGGAGCTGAAGGCACGGATGCGGCGGGAACGACACGGACAGAAACGGCAGCGATTGCAGATGCTGTACCTGATTGCCAGTGGCCAGGCGCGCACCCGGACGGCGCTGGCACCGCTCTTGGGCGTGAACCGCGAAACGGTCGGTGACTGGCTGCGGCTGTATGCCGATGGCGGCCTGAGTGCGCTGCTGACGATCCGGACCCCGCCCGGCAAAGCACCCACCATTCCCCCAGCGGTGCTGGACGAGCTCCGTGAGCGGTTGAGTCAACCGGATGGGATGGCATCCTATGACGAGATACGGATCTGGTTGGCGACGCAGCACGGCATTCAGATGAGCTACAAGGCGGTTGCTCAGTATGTGCACCGCAAGCTGAAGACCCGCCCGAAGGTGGTGCGCCCCCGGCATATAAAAACCCTGATGCTGACGCGGTGTTCAACGCCACGCTGACGGATCAGGCCCGCCACGCGGTGCCGGCGACCAACGTGCGTCCGGTGCGGATCTGGAGCCAAGACGAACGCCGGTGGGGCTTGATGACGGTGCGCCGGCGCCGCATTACCGTCCGTGGGGTTAAGCCGGTGGGGACGATCCAGCATCAGTATGCCAATTGCTGGTGTTTCGGCTGTGTGGCGCCTGCCACGGGCGAAGCCGACTTCCAGCTGTTGCCGAAGCTCGATGCGGCGCACATGCAGATCTTCCTTGATGGCGTTGCCGAACGCCATCAGGACACCTGCAACATCATCGTGTTGGATCGGAGTGGCGCCCGTACCGCCAAGGCGCTGCGCCTGCCCGAGACCATCGCGCTCATCTTCCTGCCCGCCCGGAGCCCCGAACGTAATCCCATTGAGCGCGTGTGGGAGGATGTCCGCAGCCAGATGGCGTGGAAGTGTTTTCCGCATCTGGAGTGCCTGGAGGACGAACGTGACGCCGTGTTAGCAGCCTACACGCATCAGCGCCTCCACTCCCTCAGTGGCTATGCCTATCTCGTTGAAGCCGAGCTTGCGATGGTGTCATGACGATTTGGTATTATGGGCGTTTAGGTTCTGCTCGTGTATCATGACGCTGTGACAGGAACAGCTTATCCACGTGATGGTTTCAAGGAGGAGTGGGCGTTTGTTGCACCCTCCCTGACGCCAATGGAGGCAGAGACGCCGCATTTGATGTTTGGGGGATACTGCTCTTCAGTGAAGGTACGCTTTGTATGCTCTACGTACTTGGCTCGGAAGTTCTCTCGGCGATTCAACGCGCCCGGCTGGCTTTCGTGAAAGATCCCGTCATTGGCAGTGTTACTTCGGCGGCGCCCTCTGAGGGTGAAGATCCAAATGAGGTGCGCGATCTCGCTGACATGCTGCACCCGATTCGCCGGCGCTACAAAGTGCCCGCCTTGGCGGCGGCCCTCATCCAGGAAAGAAGGCTGACGGCGTTGGGGGCAGTGGGCGTGCGGCGAGCTGGCCATGCGGAGCGTGTGAGTCGCTATGATAGTTTTCATCTGGGCTCATGTACTAAGGCGATGACGGCAACTCTCTGCGCCCTGCTTGTGGAGCAGAAGAAACTCCGCTGGAACAGTACCATCGCGGAGGTTTTCCCCGACCTTGCAGCCGATATTGGCCCCAACTATCGAGTCGTGACACTGGAGCACTTGCTCACGCATCGCTCAGGCTTCGTCGAGGACTTCACTTTCAACAAGACGATTTGGCCCAAGATTTGTGAACTACAGGGTCCTCTTGATGAGCAGCGCCGGAGCCTTATCAAGCTGGTGTTTCAGGGAGAACCGAGTGCGCCGCCCGGGACCAGATATGCATACTCGAATTGTGGCTATACGATTGCCGGAGCGATGTGTGAGCGAGTCACCGGTCGGCTCTGGGAAGACCTGATGCGTGACCTGCTTTTCGGCCCACTCGGCATGACCTCCGCGGGGTTCGGTCCTCCCGGTACACCGGGTAAGATCGACCAGCCCTGGGGTCATCGCCTTGGCTTCCTAAGTGGTCAGTGGACACCAATGCCACCGGAAGATAAGTCGGACAATCCTGCCGTCATCGGTCCTGCAGGGCGAGTGCATTGCTCTCTGGCCGACTGGGCGAAGTTCGCGGCCCTGCATTTGCAGGGACCGTGCAACGATGGCTCGTTTCTCAGGTCGGATACCTTTCGGCTGCTTCACAGTCCGACGTTGGGTGGGAACTATGCCTGCGGCTGGTTGGTGGTCGAACGCGACTGGGCTGGCGGCAAGGCTCTGACCCACGCCGGCAGCAACACCATGTGGTTCAGCGTCATCTGGCTCGCCCCGAACCGTAATCTCGCGCTCTTGGCTGCCACTAACCTGGGTACACAAATGGCGTTCAACGCCTGCGATACGGTCATCGGGAAATTGCTTGATACCATCGCACTGGAAAAGCGGCAATAGCGTTGCTGTGCCTGCGGCAACGGGACTCAAGGGATAGCATCTTCTTGTTTAGACAGCTCGTATAAGAATGGAACAAATAGTCGAGACGAAAAACATGCCGAACCAGCCGTGCTGCTTACGCCAACATACGGCATCCGCAGCTAAAACGATTTACCCAGGAGGAACTAGCCGATTCGTGCTGCCCATCGTACAAGAATTTGTTGTATGGATACACCTAACGATTACCAAGCCGCTTTCAGATTGTGCAGATCGCTGACTATCTTGAGTGTACTATTCACGAGTGGAACGATCTCCTGCTGGCGGCGCAATACCTGCCAGATCCGCTCGAATTACGCGATGATCAGTACCAGGCTGCCCTATATCACGCGCAGTACATCCTACATCTTCTACCCTTCCCGGCGTATATTATTCTGAGCAAATGGATCATCGGCGCTGCAAACAAGTATTTTCTTACTATGGCAGGGTTGTCACATATTGAATAGATACCTCGTTCGCAATGTACGCCGGTACATACTGTATTTGATAAAACGCTTCCATTCCGACACGTTCTTGAATTAGATCCGGACGTATGCGCAGCCAATGCTTCACTTGGAATAGCAATTTTTAGCGCCCATAATCAACGGTATCAACGTGAAAGATGGTTTCAAATCAGTATTGAGAGCCTGTCTAATATTAAAACCATAGCGCCTCCATGATTTATGCAGCTTTGGTCAAACGGCGGGTGAGCAATCGGATGGAGGCCAGATACAGCCAACGTTCGGAGGAGCGTGGATTGTGGTCGTATTCCTTGCTCAACTGACGATTGCGCCCCATCCAGGCGTGGGTACGCTCGACCACCCAACGGCGCGGTTGCACCTGAAAGCCCCGTTGTCCTGGCAGGCGCTCAACAATCTCCAGATCCCCGAACTGCCGCTCGGCCATCCATGCCGTGAGATCACCGCGATAGGTTTGGTCGGCCCAGACTGTCTGCAACCGGATCCCCCGCTGCGCAGTCGCCGTCAACACGCGCTTGGCGCCTGCCCCATCGTAGACGTTAGCGGCATGGACGACCGCCGTAATCAACAACCCTAAGGTGTCGACCAGCAGGTTCCGCTTGCGTCCCGACACCAATGTGCCGCCATCAACGCCACGCTCGGGACCGCCAGCTTCAGTACTCTTCACACGTTGGGTGTCGATCACGCCTGCTGTCGCCTCGGCGTGTTCACGCCTCTCGACCGTGACGCGCACCTGGCGGCGCAGGATGTCGTTACTATGCGCCAGCACCCCTGATTTCATCCATTTCTGGAAGGAATACCTCACTGTCGAGCGCTTCGGAAAGCTCTTGGGCAATAGACGCCACTGACACCCGGTGCGCAGTTTGTAGCAGATAGCGTCGAACACGCGCCGCACGTCAACCTTGCGCGCCGGTCCAGGTTTGGCTCGGATGTCGAGATGTGGACGAATCACGGCCCATTCGGCATGTGTCAGATCGGTCTCGTACGACTCGGATGACGATTGGACACTTGGCTCCGCTCGTGCTACCATCATGGCACCCCCTTCTGGTCTGACTGGTTGGCTTCATCACCTTCAGTCTACATCAGTGAGGGGGTTGTGGCGTTAAACGCTATATATGTTCAGTTCAGCACACTCCCTTCCGTTACTATTGGAATATTAGACAGGCTCTGAGCAATATCGTTGCTTGCCAGACTTTAGTACTTACTGGAACGCGCATGGTCGTCCGATGCTCGAAAGAAACATGGTCGATACCTACACTGTGGTCCATCAGGCGACGGGAATGGTTATGGATTTACGTCCGATCTTAATTCCAGTTACCTTTGCACCATATCTAATCATCCACGCATTTGTGCCTACCAACGCTGCTTCCCACGCTACAATGGTACAGCTTGATGTGCCGACTCTAGAGCCTGTTATGAACGTTAAACCATGCAAGAGACAAACCGATAGGCCAGCACGATGGCGAGGGCGACGATGCGCACCCCGGCCAGCGTCGCCGCCACACGTTCGTCATCACGCACCAGGCTACGGCAGCGCGTCATCCAGGCAAACCTGCGCGCGACCACCCAGCGCCGCGGCAGCACGACACCGCCGCGCGTGGCGGTCGGCAGCGTGCCCACCGCCATGCAACTGCCGTGGGCGGCGGCCGCGGCTGCCGGTTGCGCACCAGTTTACCCCTGGTCACCGACGGCCACCTCCACAGTGTCGCCGGTCACCTCTTGCATCCGGTGCGCCAGCGCCGCCACCTGCGCCCGGTCGTGTTCGTTGGCTGGCGTGACCACCACCGCCAGCAGGTGCCCCAGCGTAGCCACTGCCAGCTGCACCGTCGTGCCGTTGCGCCGGTTGTGTCCATCGTCGCCAGCGCGTTCCCCGCGTGCCGGCGTCGACGGGAGCGTCCGGCTGGCCACCATGACGGCGCGGGGTTGGGGTGGGCGGTCAGTGCTGTCGCGCAGCAGCATCCGCACCGCATTCCCCATCGGCGCACCCACGCCCACCGTCAGCCAGCGCTGGGGCTGGTGATCCACCACGGGCTACGGCGGCACGGCGGTGGGCAGTATCCGCCACGGCGTACCGGTACGCAGCGTGGCGCGCAGCCCGGTGGCGACGTCGCGCCGGGGGGCGTTCCGCTGCGGCGCTGCTTCGTCCAGCAGCGTCACAGAGGGCGCAACAAATGCCCACTCCTCATCAGAACCATCACTGGGATAGGCTGTTCGTGTCATAGCGTCGTGATATACGAGCAGAACCAAAAAGTCCATAACAGGCTCTAGGCAGCATGCGCCGGACCGTTCGTGGGCGCTCCCGGATGGCAGCGTGCTGCTGCTGTGGTGCTGAGCACGCGCTGCGCTGCGACCAGAACGTGGATATAGTCCAGTTCGTCACACGTTGGTGGGTTCATCAGCGTACACCTCCATCATCAGCCAGGAACACGGGAGACGGATCGACGAGTGCAACAAGCGAGAACACGGTTTGTAGCCTCACGTATACACCATCAGTCAGGAACTGCGTAACTCCTGATCTATATTCTCAGCATGACAATTTGCTGCATGTCTAGCCGTAGTAACCAATTGAAGTGAGGTTTAGCATATGAGTAACGAGCACATATAGCCAGTCATGGCGGCGTTGTCATGGCCTGGTATGTGATAACGATGAAGTGCTTTACTTCAAGGTATACCATCATAGCCTGAAGCGCGTTGTTATCACCGACAGCAATGTAGTTCGCGGTATTGAACTATCACATTGCAAGTTCGGCTCTGTGGCAGTGTCTATTCCAGGTTGTACGCAGCGTTTCGCAGTGATACTGGTAGTTTGCTTCTATCATTCCGGGATCACAAGACAAACTTCGTCGGGTCTTCAGTGAAAGCTGTCCAGGCAATGACTGTGTGGGGAGTAATTGCGAACAGGCCACCGTTATCCCATTGATGAGGATCGGGCGCATAGCCCATCGTAGCGTATTTCGTTGCGTAGGCTTGTGCTATGAGAGGGGCTATTTCAGGGGCAGGTGTGTCGATGGCGCTGGCAATCCCTTCGACAATCACAACGTCCTCGCCGCTTTCCAGATGAATCACAACGTGTGGGTTTGTCGCAATGTTTCGCGCGTGGCGTGTTGCCGGGCTGCCATCAAAGTAGAGCTTGCCATCCACCCAGACTGCCCACTTGGGCACAGCATGCGGACGGCCATCTGGCCGTACCGTGCATAACCAGTAGTTAATGGCATGGGTAAGGCGTTGTTCGACATGACTCCAGGGTAGCAGTGCTCTGGCCTGTTCGACGTACCCTGGCGGGAAGTGGGGGCGAGTAATGCGTGGTGAACTCATTGGCTTTTTCTCCCTAATACGTTGGCAATGATTTCGCGCAGGGCGTGCTCGACTTCCCAGTTTTCTAGCACTTCTTCAGTATTCAGATCATCATTTTACCTCCGTATAATCCGATTACTCGCTGTTCTCCAGGGGAAAACCATAACCGACTCGTGGTGGATACAATGATGGCGTGTCTTTTGTGAACAGTTCGATGTAACGCTTATACAACAAGTACAAGGGGGATTGAAATGGGCTATCTGCTGTGATACGTACAGCCAGCAGGGTGCAATTCTACACCTGTTTGCTGTAGTATACCTGTCGTATGTGGCATGCGCAAGAAATTATCTAGTGTTTGACAATTTGCATCCAATGGCTGTCTTCTGTAAGGGACAGAAGTGTCCCACGCAAAAGTCGGCGTATCGGGCACAAGAGATTCATTCAACCTATCGTACTCAAATTCAGCACAAAAGTTCTTGACAGCTCAATATACCTCTGCTATAATTCCGAACAAGTGAGCGACTGAACTTTTGTTCTAAGTACGTGTTTTAGAGGAGGCCCGCCATGGCAGTGACCAGTCGTGAAATCCGCTCACCACGTCGAATGTCTTCGATTGCCGTGCCCAGGCCGGCACTCGGCAATTCTGCATACATTGTCACCGGTCTGCTGGCAGTCCTTGCCCTGTACGTGCTAGTGAGCGCTGTTGTTGGATGGGGGCAGACGCTACTCGACGATTGGAGATACGGGCGACCCCGTACATTCCATCTCACAGCAGAAGTCGGGCGGGCCGAGGAGACAGTCGGTCCTACCCGTCTGATCGCAATGAATCTGGACCGTCAGGTGCTTATTCTTGAGATTCCTGGTGGTGATGTGAACAAGACCCGAACAATCGTAGGTCCGTATCTGGTTGGTGCAAATGAAGATCTAACACCGATCACAATGCGTCTGGCTGATATGAATGGTGACGGTCTGTCAGATTTGATTGTTGGTATCAAGAATGAGGAGATTGTCTACCTCAACCGTGGTGATAGTTTTGGTCTGGTGACCGCTGAGGAGCGCCAGCAGATTCTGCGCCAGATGCCTGGTCGGTAAACTTGGCTGGTACAAGTGTATCGTGAGATTATTGATACCTACACATGCTCAATGGCAAGCCGAGTGATGAGGAGATCAACTCCATCCTTGTACTAGAGCCTGTTATGAACTTTGAACCATGAGCGAGACAAACCGATGGGCCAACACGATGGCAACGGCAACGACATGCAAGCCGGCCAGTGTCTCCGCCACACGGTCGTCGTCACGCACCAGGCGACGGCAGCGCGTCATCCAGGCGAACCTGCGCTCAACCACCCAGCGCCGCGGCAGCAAGATAACGCCTCGCGTGGCGGTCGGCAGCGTGCCCACCGCCACGCGAATGCCGTGGGCGGCGGCCTCGGCTGCCGGTTGCTCACCGGTGTACCCCTGGTCAACGAAGGCCACCTCCACTGTGTCGCCAGGTATCTCCTGAATGCGCTGTGCCAGTGCCGCCACCTACGCCCGGTCGTGGTCGTTTGCTGGCGTGACCACACCAGCCAGCACGTGCCCCCACCGTAGCTACGGCCAGGTACATTGTCGCGCCTTTCCGCTGGTTGTGCCCAACGTCACCGGCACGTCCCACGCGTTCCAGCGTCGACGGGAGTACCCGTCTGTCCACCGTGACGGCACGAGATTGGGGCGTGCAGTCGGTGATGTCACGCACCAGTATCCGCACGTCGTGCCCTATCTGCACACCCACCCCTGCTGCAGCCGACGCTACGTCTGGGGGGAGACGACGTGCCACAGCGGCAGTTTGGTGGGCCGCATCCACCACGGCGCACCCGTGCGCCGCAGAGAGCGCAGGCCGTTGGCGACGTCGCGCAGGGGGTATTTCCGCTGCGACGCTTCTTCGTCCATCAGCGTCAAATAGGGCGCGACAAACGCCCACTCCTCATCAGAAACATCACTGGGATAAGCTTTTCGTGTCATAGCGTCATGATACACGATCAGAACGAAAAGTACATAACAGGCTCTAGACGCGTCTGCTGCACTGGTGTTGTGTGGATGGCACTGCCGTGTGGGAAGAGGTTCGCCCTTGTGTGTCGGTGACCACGGGCTGCTTGATGATCGACGACACGACGCTGGACACGCCGTGGAGCCGGGCGATTGAGCTGGTCACGCACCATTGGTCGGGCAACCAGCAGCGTGTCGTCGTGGGTATCAATCTGATCAGGATGCTGTGGACTGATGGGAATGCCCACCTGCCCTGTGACTTCCGCATCTACGACAAAACACACGACGGGTTGACCAAGCACGACCACGTCCGGGCGATGGTGCAGGCGGCGGCACGCGGGTTTCAGCCTCGCCTGCTCGCCGTCGATAGCTGGTATGCCAGCCTGGAGAACCTGACGCTGGTGCGCTTGCTGCCCTGGCCGTGGCTGACTCACCTGAACGCTCATCGCCTGGTTGATCCCGATGGATCGGGCAAGCGACCGATCAGGGACGTACCTATTCCGGCTACGGGCGCGGTCGTGCATCTGACGGGCGATGGCTTCATCACGGTGGTCGCGATGGCCACCCCAGCCGGTGGCAGTGACGACTGGGCCACAAGCGACCTGGCATGGGTGCCGACCAGTGGGCGGAGTATGCCCGGTACCGGTGGCGGATCGAAGCGTACCATCGCGGGAGCACGCAGTACTGCGGTATCGAACGCGCCCAGCACCGCGCCGCCCGTGCCCAGCGGAATCATATCGGTCTGGCGCTGCGGGACTTCCTCCGCCTGGAATATCACCGGTTGCGGACAGGCACGTCGTGGTGTGCGGCCAAAGCCGCCATTGTCCGTGAGGCAATACGGGCCTACCTGGCTCATCCACGCTATATCCAGCTCTCAACTGCGTAACTCCTGACTATCATAATGCACCACTAATAATCGACGGCAAGTATCCATCCAACTGAAGCACTATTCCACATCCCAACGTTGACGGTAGCCTGCGTCAAGACGGGCCGAACGTCCACATTTGGGCCGGTTGCGCGTGTGTCGCGCAATCCGGCCACCTTACCCATCCCGCACGCAGAAAACATCTACGCTCCGGACATGTCCGTGTTTGCCGTCCTGTTCAACCTACCGATAGAGCCAGTGCACCACGCAGCGATCCTCCACACGCAAAGCTTTCCTCAATTTCAAAGGTTGCATGGGGCGAAAATGCTCGCCAACAATCTTCCAGCCGGAGATCACCGTGCAATGGGACTTTCAGAATCACTGATCACCAGGCTTTACCACCGGCAGCCCGGCATCGATCCATGCCTGCACACCGCCTTCGAGAATCTGCACATTGGTGAAGCCCATCTCATGGAGCAGCCCGCCGCCCAACGCGCCTAACGGCCCGAGACCACAGGTGGTCACGATGGGCCTGGCATGGTTGGCCAGCCGGGGGTCGCGCCAGTCTTCCGGGACTGTGTGATCGGCCGCGTAGGTCAGTGTACCGTAGGAAAGATTAATGGCGCCGGGGATCGCACCGGTTTGGACGACTTCTGCTGCGTCGCGCACATCAATGACGAGTAAGTCTGGCTCTCTTTTCAAGCGGCGGTGAAGATCGGCGGCTTTGATAGTTGGCACGCTGCGATAGGCTGCGTCGACCATGGCTTGAAAGGTTTTCGGCGGCGGCGGCCAGGCTGGCAGCGCACCGAGTTGTTGCAGCAGGCTCAGCGCATCGACCAGTATGCGACTATCGACAAACTTGCCATCGACGACATGATCGATAGTCCAGGCTGCCACCTTGACAGCGCGATGGGTGGGAGGGATGCCCAGAAATTCGCCGCGGTGCGTGCCCATCCAGGTCGAGCGCGCCATCACATACTCGCCCTCGGCCACCATCTCCTCATTCACCCATACGAGATCAGGGAAGGCCTTGAAGAATGATTCGCCAAGAAAGGCTTTGAGGCCGGCAGCTCCGGGACCCTGACCAGGCAAGGGGTCAAGTTCAACATAATCGGGCAGGCAGATTTCGTCGATCACAGCCAGATTCTTGTCATTGAGCACCTCTTTGACGAAGCGACGGATCACAAATTTTGCATCATGGGTTGACATAGGCTTTCTCCTTATGGTAGGTCGGCGCGAAGATCGCATCGATCACCTCGATTCTGTCTTTATTCCAGACTTGAAACTCACGATTGACAAGCTCTTTGATCGGTTACCTTGACATGAATTCCTCCTTATTTAAGGGCCTATCTTGCTGCATAGAGTGTTTTCCTTGCTCTGTTTGCAGAGCCTTACAAACCGGTTGACAGTAGTTCAAACGCCGTAGAAGAGGTGCAGCGCCAATTTCTCGCGCCGCCTTGTCAACCCTTAACCATCAGCAACCCGATCCAACCAGGTACGTAGAGCGAGGAGATGATGACGCCAAGCTCGGTTGCGCTGAGCCAGGGAATACGCCGCTGGAAAAAACTCTGTCGTATGGGCTTTATTTGTCGGTCAGCCGGATCAAAGTATTCGGTAGTGATCGCTCCGGTATACGTCCACGCCTTCAGTTCAGGCGGAACTTGAACGGCCCGAAGCCCATCGAATGCCGCATCTTGAGTCAGCAAGAAATGGGCATGGGCTATTTGCCGTCGGTAGACGTCCACCAGATAGTTGTCGGTCGCCGCAAATTGATTCCAACAGATACTCATGACGATGCCCAGAATGCTGGCAAGCAACCACAGCTCTGGGGTACTCTGGGCAACGGCGATAGCAAAGAGACCGGTGTTGATTGTCAAGAAGAAGTTGAAACGAATCCATATTCGGCTCAAATGGTCTTTGAGATAGTTCACTCGTAGCTCATATTCTCGCTGCAAATAGTCTCTTGGTAAGAATGCCATTTCCAATCCTTCTATGTGCAGTACTTGCACCATCCACCGGCAAGTACACGCCAGCAACATATCTCACCATACTACGTAAACCCATCCATATGCAGTGACGCTGCTGTAGGCTCGCCACGTAAACACACCAATAGTAGTCACCAGGACGACGGTCGACCACGACGGGAAGGGTGTCCACACGTGCACGCCAGGCATTGCAATCGTGATCACAACAACTATGCAGATCAAGGCCATGCGCTTGCGGTGTAAGCGGAAGGCGTCAATCTGTTGGTCGAGGTCATGAGGCACAGGATTGCCGCCTGCCCGCACGAACAGCGCGTTAATGCGCGGCTGGAGAAGCGCATGGACGTATGTCAACAGTCCAGCAATGATTAGGAGAAGCAGAAGCTTGAGCTCGAGGATCGGGTTGATTGCCAGGTCCTTCATCCCCATTCCTCTCAGCAGCACCAGAGCCAGTCCTGTTGCGAGGGCAGTGTTCTGGCACACATGACAAGCGAAGGGTCAATATAAGTACCTACCCGCCTGCCCAACGGCAGCCCCAATCAGATGCGTTAATTGACAGCGACGAGAATGCAGCAGGGACACACCATCGGAATAGGAGTGAGGGTATGGATAATCTTCAGCACGCTGACAACGGTCTCTACACGCTCCCCTCACTTGTTCCTGCCAACCCAGACATATGAGACCTTCTGATTGCGTACAACGATAGCACAGACCCACTTGCCTTTTTTGCCATTTCTTGCCAAAACGGCGAGGCAACGTGGTGTAAGGTGCGCTATAATCTGCACCATCACGGTTCTTGTTTGCGAAAGGATGTGTCCTGTGTCTGCAACAGATGTTGCGTTGGACACCTGCACCACGTGTGGAGAGGCGTTAAGGTTATTGCGCCGTCGCGCTCGCCTGTCGCAACGCGAACTCTCGATCGCTACCGGCTACAGCGAATCGCACATTAGCCGCATCGAAAATAACGAACGTCCTCTCGACCGTCATTCGCTGCTGGCGCTCTTTGTACCGGCCTTACAGCTCCAGGCGGAGCCGGGGACGGTGGCGCGTTGGCTAGCCCTTTGCACATCTACACCCTCGTCTCGGTCTGAGAGCGCCCGATCAACAGAGTCCACCTTTGCGGAGTCGCCTGCGTACTCACCCACACCGACGCTGCCGCTCCAACTTACATCCTTTATTGGGCGCGTCGAAGAGGTGTCAGAGGTATGCACTCTCTTGCAGCGCCCAGATGTGCGCCTCCTCACCTTTACTGGCATTGGCGGCTGTGGCAAAACCAGATTGGCGCTGCGTGTGGCGGAGATGGTGGCACCTGGCTACGCACACGGTGTGCATTGGGTCGAGCTTGCGGCGTTGGAGCAGCCGCATGTGCTGCCGCAACTTATGCTCGAACGCTGGCAATTGCGTTGCGGCGCCACCGATCATCCGCTCGATGTATTGAGCAACTTTGTGAGTAACCGGCGCATGTTGCTTGTCCTGGATAATTGTGAGCACCTTGTCGAAGCGGTTGCGACCCTGGTGCTGACGTTGTTGCAGCGATGCCCGTTGCTGCAGATCCTGGCAACCAGCCGCGAGATTCTGGCTGTACCGGGTGAAGTTCATTACCACGTTCAGCCGCTCTCCCTGCCCCCAGCCTGGCGCAGCGGTTCCCCGCCCACCACCGAGATCATGCGGTATGAAGCAATCCAACTCTTCGTAGCGCGCAGCCAGGCTGTCTTTCCCGCCTTTACTTTGACTGACACCAATGCGGCAGCAGTGGCCTCCATCTGCCAGCGGCTCGACGGTATCCCGCTCGGAATCGAACTGGCGGCAGCGTGGATGTCCACCCTGGCGCCGCAGCAGCTTGCAGAGCATCTGCAAACGGACTTCAGTTTGCTGGTGGATCAGCGTCGCAGTGTATTGCCCCGCCACCAGACGTTGCGTGCCGCCATAGAATGGAGTTATCGCCTCCTTACCGACCCCGAACGTACACTGTTGCGCTATCTGGCTGTCTTGCGCGGCGCCTGGTCGCTGGCAATCGCAGAAGCAATTGCCGGCGAAGCGGGATTTAGTGCCACCCATCAACTGTTGTACATACTCAATCGCCTGGTCAGCAAGTCGCTCATTACGGTCGATCATCGGAACGAAGGCGAAGCGTGGTATCGACTGCTGGAGCCGCTACGCGAGTACCTTCTGACGATGCTAAGCGAGGAAGAAGAAGCCCGCATTCAGCAACATCGTCTGCGCTATTACGCACATCTTGTAGAAATGGCGGAGGCGGGCTTATCTGGTGCTCTGCAACAATCGTGGTTGGATCGGATGGAGCGCGAACACGACAATTTGCGTGCTGCCCTCAGTTGGGGCTGCGATCACACCGGGGTGCCGGCGCACCTTGCCGCGTTGCTGGCATCCCGCATCTGGCGCTTCTGGTTGGTGCGTGGCTATTATTGCGAGGGGCGCCGCTGGCTAGAGGAAATGCTCACGCGTACTGCTCCATCCGGGCAGGTGCGTATCCGCCTGTTGTATGGCGCTGGCGTGCTCGCACGGCTCCAGCTCGACCTGGACGCTGCGGCTCGATTTGCCGGGGAGCAACTGCAACTGGCAGCAGAACTGAATGACCTGCGCGGCCTTGCCGATGGCTATGGGGTCATGGGATGGATCGAGGCGTTTCAAGGCAACCTGCAAGAGGCGACGCGATTCTTTGAGCAGCGACTGATCCTCTCCCGTCAACTCAACTATCAGCGTGGAATTGCCTATGCCTTGCGCGGCCTGGGCGAAAGCGCAACAGCACAAGCCAATTATCGAGAGGCAGGCGCTTATTTACAGGAAGCACTGAGCATCTTTACCGAATTGGGCGACCGTCGGTACATCGCGCAAATCTGGCGGGACCTTGGACGTCTTGCTTACCACGAAGATGATCTGGAATCTGCCAGCGCAGCATTCCAGTCTAGCCTGGCAATCTACCAGGAGGTGGCTGATACACATAGTGTGGCTGAACTGTTGCTCGATCTGTCCCGGCTTGCCCTTGCCGGTCATGATCTAGAAGCCGCCGTCGTCCACCAGGCTGCCGCCGATCGCTTGATCGAGGATACAATCGATCACCAACTCCGTTGCATATCTGACCTCAATCGTGCTCGAATCGCCCTCCGCCAGCAAGATGTCCCGACGGCCAGGGAGTATCTGAAGGAAGCACTTCAGATTCTGGCGGTGATTCATGATCGACCCGCTATGATAACGGGCATAGAACTTTCGGCTGCTATTGCGCTGGCTATGCAAGAGCCGGTGCACGCGATCTGCCTGTGGAGTGTAGCCGGACGTTTCCGCCAGGGAAGCGGTCTGTGCGCGCCCCGCTTCGAGTCTCGCTGGACGCAACAGCAGATCGATGCGCTTCGTCTGCGCATGCCGCCGGACGACTTCAGCGCTTTCTGGCAAATCGGTCAGGAATGGTCACTTGAGCAGGCTGTGACGCAGACGCGCATCCTCCTGGTTGGGCAATCCTGATCTGCATTCGGATCACGGATGACTGTGGCTCACAACACGCCATTAAAGAACTACCCCCGAAAGCGAGTCAGGGTAGGGCGTATCGCACGGCAGCACTGGAAGCAGTGTAAGCACGATACGCTCGCAACCCATCACTCTGGCGCTACACCTGAACGCAACTGCCCGTGAAGCGGTTCGTGTGCTGGTGACAAACTTCCAGCGATTCACCGGTGACACCCTGACAGTGCGCCGATACAAGACTGACAACCCACACGATGCACAGTGGAGTCAGTATTTGATATAGTTCGATATTCATGCACCAGCCAGACAGTAGCGGGGAGGAGCTGACTGCAAGCCACGTGTACACCAAGCGCGGGATGCGCCTGGCCCAGCGGTACCTGCCCGGCTCCTGGTTGCCGGCGATGGTGGACGGGTTCACACGAACGATCTCGGTGCGGTTCCTGCTGATGTTTCCTGCATGCGCCTGACCGGCAGCGACACTGTCTGGTACGGCATGGCAGTCTGGCCTGGCGTTCATTGGCTGGGTGCGTGTGCAGCTCAATGCTGTGAGTCATGCGGCCCAGCCGTTTTTGTTGAGTGATGGCGCGTGTGCCGCCGTGGGGATGTGGCGGGAGTTGACGTCACGGATGGGGCTGCTCGTGCGCTCAGCCCGCCATTGCCGCCTGCTGCGGCAGGAGACAGATCGCGACTGACCATGCCTGTATGGTGATGGTGATCGCACTTCTCCCTGCATGAATTTCAGAGGTCAGGCAATTCCCTGCCTGACCTCAATCGAGTATCTGTGGTGTTTCCGCCAAGAAAACAGGACGCAGCAACCTACGTTGTTATGATAGCCTCTCTGGGATTTCCAGGTGTCAAGGTGAGGCTTTAAACCTGCTGGTTTTTTCACGCCATTGGTAATCGCAACATGCGTCGGATTGCTTTTGGATGCCAGAATGGCGTTGACGCTAGTAATCGTCCATCTTGCTCACATTGTGCCTCTAACCACAATGCTTGCTGATCAGGCACATCTGGCGGCGGTGATGGTGGTGCAGGCGGCGGTGGAGGGGTGAGGAGGCCCAATCTCATCAAGCTCCGGCGCATATCAATCTCCTTGTCTGAAGAAAATAGTCTTGTATATATAAAACCGGAATATTGGTCAAATAGTTACACACATTTTTGGGTCGATTTTAGGCGAACAAATGTTTTCGATAGATTAGGCTACGGTAGGTGCATTATTAATTTGAAGCGTTAGCGCTTTTCATGCGTTCGATAGCGCAAGAATGTCTTGCTTGACCACATCGCAGGTGCTTTTGGTTGGTTATCTATCAGGAGTTACGCAGTTGCCGACTGATGGTGTATACGTGAGGCTACAAACCGTGTCCTCGCTTGGTGCACTCGTCGATCCGTCTCCCGTGTTCCTGGCTGATGATGGAGGTGTGCGCTGATGAACCCACCGAAGTGCGACGAACTGGACTATATCCACGTTCTGGTCGCAGCGCAGCACGTGCTCAGCACCACAGCAGCAGCACACTGCCATCCGGGAGCGCCCACAAACGGTCCGGCGCATGCTGCCTCCACGCGGCTGCTGCACCGGTGTTGTGTGGATGGCACTACCGTTTGGGAAGAGGTTCGCCCTTGTGTGTCGGTGACCACGGGCTGCTTGATGATCGACGACACGACGCTGGACAAGCCATATAGTCGGGCGATGGAGCTGATCACGCGCCATTGGTCGGGGAACCATCAGCGGGTGGTGGTAGGTATCCATCTGATCAGGATGCGGTGGACTGATGGGAATGCCCACCTGCCCTGTGACTTCCGTATGTACGACAACGCACACGACGGGTTGGCCAAGAACGACCACGTTCGGACGATGGTGCAGGCGGCGGCGGCACGCGGGTGTCAACCTCGCCTGCTTGCCGTCGATAGCTGGTATGCCAGCCTGGAAAACCTGACGCTGGTGCGCTCGCTGCCCTGGCCGTGGCTGACCCACCTGAACGCCAATCGCCTGGGTAATCCTGATGGGTCAGGTAATCGACCGATCAGGGACGTACCGATTCCGGCTGCGGGCACCATCGTGTATCTAAAGGGCGATGGCGTCATCACGGTGGTCGCGATGGCCACCCCAGCCGGTGGAATGACGACTGGGCCACAAGCGACCTGGCGATGGGTACCGACCAGTGGGTGGAGGACGCCCGCTCTCGATGGCACAGCGAAGCGTACCATCGCGGTAGCACTCAGGACTGCGGCATCGAACGCGCCCAGCACCGCGCCGCTCGTGCCCAGCGGAATCATATCGGTCTGGCGCTGCGGGCCTTCCTCCGCCTGGAATATCACCGGTTGCGGACAGGCACGTCGTGGTTTGAGGTCAAAGCCGCCATTGTCCGTGAGGCGATACGAGCCTACCTGGCTCATCCACGCTCTACCCAGCTCTCAACTGCGTAACTCCTGAATATTTCAGACATGCTCTGTGTAGCTGCTGGCGAGCGCCTATCGCTGTGCTGGGTTGAACTTTGGATCAAGCAATTGGTCAGGCTCAGTCGTAGCGAGCGCTATTCGACTGGCCGGGCATACTGCTGGGCCAGCGCAACCAGTCCAGTCTGTATACAGGTGTGGTGGACATCGGAGCGTGCGGTTCAGAGTTGCCACACGAGAGGCATCGTCAGCAGCAGAGTTATGAAACAAACCACAGTTTGCCCGAAACCGACACGGAAGAAGTCGCTGAAGCGGTAATTGCCTGGGCCCATCATTAGCACGTTGACTGGGTGGGCAATTGGAGTGAGGAAGGCGACGGAGCAGCCCATGGCTACCGCCACTGCCACCGCCTGTGGGTTGGTACCTGCGCTCATCGCGGCACTGACTGCTATAGGGCCAATGATCAACGCAGCGACCTGCCCCCCCACCAGTTGCGTTACCAGCACGGTGGCGAGGAATAACCCCGCAATCAGCGCAAGTGGACCGTATGCCGTCAGGCTTTCAGTGAGGATAGAACCCAAGCGTGCACCCAAGCCGGTCGAGACAAGCGCTGTGCCAATTGGCAATAACCCTGCAATCAGTACCACAACCCGCCACTCTATTGCACGGTAGGCCTCGTCCATACTGATGCAGCCGACCAGTACCAGCGCCGCAGCTCCGGCCAGCATCGTCTCGACCGTCGCAACCCAGCCAACCGCAGCAATGAGCAGCACCACGGCAGTGATTAGTGCCGCCCAGACGACCTTCCGTCCGGGAGACGGGGCAACATGGGGTGTATCCAGCACAATGAAGCCGGGCTCAGTAGCGAGCTGACGTACCCGCGTCGCCGAGCCGGTCATCAGCAGCGCGTCGCCAGTCTCAAGCGGGAAGTCGCCCACATTGGTGCGATAGCTTCGTCCATCGCGCCAGAGAGCCACGGCAGTCAGCCCGAACCTGGTGCGGAACTGGAGTTGCCTGAGCGTCTGGCCGATAACAGGCGCCCGTGGCCCGATCACCACCTCGGCAAGCTCGATTGGTACGTTCCGGTTCAGATCGGACACACCGTTGCGGCCAATCTGCAGGCCGATGGACGCGAGCTGGCGAACGTTGGTTTCTCGCCCTAACAGAAGCAGGATGTCACCTGCGAGCAACCGATCGTCTGGTGCGGGGTTGAGCCTCGCTTCGTGGCTGCGCCAGATCGCCAGCACAGTGGTTCCCGTGTGTGTGCCGATTGCACTCTCAGTCAGGGTTTTACCAACTACATCGGCACCCTCTGGAACCCACACTTCCCATAGGCGTTCGTCGAGGCGGTAGATGCTGCGAAGATCTACTGTGGAGACAGCGGTGCTCCCAACACTCTCGCGAGCTGGCAAGAGCCGGCGCCCGACGAGCAGCATATAGATCATACCGGTGACGACCAGCGGCCCGCCAGAGCGAAGGAAGTCGCCCATGGTCAGCCCACGCTGGCCCTGGGCCACCAGATTGCCGCTGAGAATGATGTTTGCGGTCGTGAAGAGAGTGGCCATACCGCCGAGCAAGGTGCCGAACGAGAGCGGGATCAGCAGTTTCGATGGCGGCACCCGATTCTGGTGTGCGATACGTACCGCAGCAGGGAGCAGCACGGCTCCGGCTGCGATGTTGTTTACCACCAGTGAAAGGATGACCCCCGCAGCCATGAACACAGCAACCATGCGACCCTCGTCCTGGCCGCTGAGCGCAGCCAGGCGGGAGGCGAGCCACGCAACCACGCCGATCTGCTCTAGTGCCGCCGTAATGATGAAGAGCCCGACGATGGTGAAGACGGCGCTATTGCTGAAGCCACTCAGGGCTTCCTGCGGAGTAAGCACGCGGGTGACTCCGAGGGCAATTAACACCAGCAGTGCGGCAAGGTCGGCGCGGAGCCGATTGCTAACGATCAATCCAAGTCCGACAAGCGTGATTACAAGGAGCACCAACTCTGGAGTACTCAAGAGTGGCACGGACATTATCAATACCTCACCGCTAGTCTTGCAAGACCAGGACTACAACGCCCACCCGCACCATTGATGTCCAGCCATTCGGCGACGAGGATCTCTCGGACAGAAAGGTGAAGATTGTCACCAGTACGACGCTGAGCTTGTCGACCGGGACAACCTTCGACGCCTCGTCGATCTTCAGTGCCTAAAAGTAGTACACCCACACAGCGCCGGTAGCCAGACCGGAGAGGATCAGGAAGCCAGGGTCTTGCCGCTGAGCGTAAGCAGGTTGAAACATTTGCCCGCCAGCTAGACGAACACTGCTAGCACGAACAGGATGACTACGGTGCGGATCAGGGTGACAAGATCAGAGTCAACACCCCGGATGCCAGTCTCGGCAAAGATCGCGGTGAGTGCCGCGAAGACCGCCGGGAGTAGCACTCAAAAGAGCCAGGAGGTTGTGTTCATCGAGGTTTCCTCACTCTGTCGGCGCATGCCCCTATCTCAATCTGCTCTCTGAGTGACGCCGGATACACTGCGATGCATCCGGTGTCAACAAAATTAGCTTCTCCCTTGGCCCGCAGGATCGCCTGATAGAATTTATCAGCCGCAGATGCAGCAGTTGACCGCGAGACTCATCACGTTGGTATAGTCACGAATACGCTGTATCATAGCACTTTGGCATCATTGGTGCAAACTGCGGTTTGCAGTGAAGAAGCCTTCCAGGCGACTGATCGCCTATTGTGGCGCAGATGACTGATGACCAGAGTCGCGGCTTATGAACTGGAACTGCCGCTGCTGGAGATGATCAGCAGCACAAACATAAACAAAATGACCAGCCAGTCGGCGCGCTTGCGAATCATTCGCGGGGCGCGATCTGCAAATACGGCTCGTCCAGATCTTCAGAACCACCGATCTTCTGGATGTCTTCGGGACCTCTTGATCGACGACATTAAGAATATCATCGACCGTGTCAAAATAGCATGTTGGTGACGCAAGCAGGCTTGATAGGGGTTGCCGTATGGCAGACAATGGCATACAAAACACATTTGGATGTTCAGCCTGTTATCGGCGAAGTATCGCATGAGGCAGCACGTACAGATACTGTCGCGGTTGGGCGGGTTACATTGACGGCGCGTGTCCGGGTGTGGCATAGCCCCTGCATTCACCGCCAGGTTACCTCTCACCATTGCACTTGGCCGATTGTGCCCCACCCGCACGATGCAGCGCAGGTATATCGCCGCCTGGGGGATTGCAATCAATCCCCAAAAACCACCAATGCCTATCGATCTCGCCAATTGTATTAAGCAGCAGGAGACCGTCGTCACCTGACTGGAGGGAAGCAACTATGACCTTCGTGCAAAAGTTCTTGACCGCCATCCTACCCAAAGCCTGGGCAGAAGCGATGCGCGCTGAGTCGCAGAGCTGGACGATGCGTTGCCCATGCGGCTTTGAACGCTCTATCTGGGACAGCGGAGGTGTCCGCTGGAAGGCCAGGGGTAGCCCACGGCGGCTGTGGCGCTGTCCACGGTGCAGGAAATGGACGTGGCATACGGTTTATCGAAGATCAGGGACGTAACCGGTAGTGGTCTCGTCACCAAAGATGAACGTTCATTGAAGCTGGTGACGAGATACGTTATACTGGCGGCATCGAGGCGGCGACATTCCGGTTAGTATTGTTTGAACGGGATACCCAACCTGCCGGCAAGGGGCGGGAAGGAATGGAGTTTGGTTCAGGTCGTAGGGAATTATATAGTTCAGCGGCAGGTCAATATACCAGAAGGATAACCATGACAGGCAGCCATCCCCTCAATGTATCCCACGTGGCCTTAACCGGCTGGCGCGTGGCGTACCTAACGTTCGCGACCGCACAAGCAGCCGGCAATTTTGATCAGGCGATCCAGCGTATCTTTGAGCAAGTGAAATCCTGGGTTCGCGAACAAGGTGGCACCACAGACAATGTACCAGCCATTGGTATTGCTTCTGTCATTGACGGGAAACTCCAATCGTATGAATGCTGTATCCCCATCAGCGAAGAACTAGCCTCAGATGAACCTGGTGCTCCGAAGATAAAAGTTCTGCCGGGTGGGCAATACGCCATTCTCACCATCGAAAAGCAGTCTGAACGTATTGGTGAAACGATACGGCGTTTCTTTGACGAATATGTGCCGAACGTCAGGCTTCGGATTGACGACTCTCGTCCGATATACGAAGTGTACTGGGAGACAGTGATGGATTTTTGTGTTCCCATTCTTGTCTGACTTCGCAAGATCGAACGATGTCACTGATGCAAAGGCTGTGTTACTGGGCCAGCAATAACCACCTGACACAGCGTACATGAGACTGGCGGGTAGGGGGGTGTGTTCAAATGGTTTCTTTGCCACAGGATGGTTCTATCAGACCAGTGTTTCTGTCCGTCCTGCCGGCCAATAGTGCAAGCCGTTGGGCTGCTGATGAGGAGAATCATATGTTTCGCTACGCTGTACCCAAATTTCCTGCTGCCAATGTGCAGTCTTCGCTCGAATTTTACAAGAATAAACTGGGGTTTACAGAAATTTTCAATTATGGCGATTATGCTGCCATCAAGCGTGATGCAGTGGAGATTCATTTATGGGAATGTCAGGATAGACATATTGCTGAAAACACTGCTTGTAGAGTGGCTGTTAGCGATATTGAAACAATCTATGCAGAATACAAGCAAGCGGGCGTTATCCACCCCAATGGCGCTTTAGAAGAGAAACCCTGGGGCGTTAGAGAGTTTGTTGCACTTGATTTGGATGGAAATGGATTATTCTTCTTTGAAGATAAGAGCGATTAAACTTAACCTGTCGGCCAATACGTACTTGCACCTGATGCTATTGGTTGTGCACCTGCCCCATCCCTAGCCCGCTTAATCCATTATCCGGGAACAAAGAATGAACAAACGAACCATCATTATCTCCATTATCGCTGGTCTACTGGCGATAGGCGGCGGTATCGTCTTTTACATTCAGCAAACGCTGACCTTTGCTCCGTTGCCCACCTATAACACCAGCATTATGTCAGGCAAGCCCGAAGGCGCAAGTTGCATCAATAAATCTCGTTCTGCGGGGATTGCGATTGAGTTGATCGATTTGGAAGCAGACAACGTCTATCTGGCGGGCGGGAGTAATCCAATTACGCTCGAAGAATGGAATAATACTACTGTCCGCTTTCCCTTGATGAAAAATTCAGAACGCCACATATTATTTGATGATACCTGCCTGTATCGCTCTCCTGGCATTCCTGAAGATTGTCAGGGTGATGACTGCGCAATGTTTGTTGAACACTACGGTCACACCTGGCTTGTCCTCAGCAACATAGCAGGACAGGGATGTTTCCCTGATCGCAATGGGTGTAATGGCGATGTTGTTGCGCCAGGGTATGTAAGTATTACCACGATTGATAAGTGTCAAGAGATGACCTTTTTGGGTCCAACCATCTATGAATTGGTGGACAATCGTGGCAACCGCTATGTTATGCACGCTACAGATGATGGTTCACCGAACGTTGACGGAGTACACCTGCCTGAAGGCTGGTCTCTGGCGGAAGTGACCATTAGCGAACCGCTGATCCTCCAGCCACGTGGCGAAGGTCATTGTTATTACAATATCGTGCGAGACAGTACGCTCCAAAGTTATCATCAGTATTTTTTTGTGGATGAGGTATTTCCTTCAGACGGGAAATAACATCACGGCAGAGCGTAGTTTAACCGGGGGTACACCACCTGATGTGGGAAAGTCTATAGTATGACCACCTATCTGGCTCCGTCCCCTGGAGAAGCCGGCGGCTTCTGTGTCGTTGCGCAGGAACTGCTCTGACCAGGGACCTTATCGACCTGAGCATGCAACGCAACGAGTCAGCCGCTTGACGACGTATAGTGTCACCCGGTAGCTCGCTGCTCGCTCTTTGGCGCATCTTCGGTCCGCTACTGCGTATCGCCCGCCTCAGCGGCCAGGCATCGCCGAGCTTTCACTAGCCGTCTGCGGATACGGTTTCACGTCACAATCAGTGATACCGTTGTTGACCCGTCTACCTCTAACGTCGCTCAATCTGTCACGCGGTACAGACAAAACGGTACTCTTGATGTATACAATCGGGCAAGCGTCCGATCACCAGCTCCACCACATTCCCAGGCAAGTACGGACACGAACAGAGCAATCGCGCCGGGTTCTCACTGTAGCATCTCCCGATGTCGAAACGGCTGAGCCGCCAGCACCTGAGTGCGAGTGGCGACGGAGCTGTGGTCAGGTACTAGCAGAAGGAACCGAAAGGCTGCAACCACAGCAACACCCATCGCTTGAGGGTGGCGTGTGTTATGGAAGAAGGGAGAAGCGTGTGATCCACATATACGCTGCTTCGGTACGGATGGCAGCGCGTTTCAGGCTGATGGCCTCAGGCATCTGGTCGAGGAGTTTGGGAGGATGCATACACGATCACTTGTTGACGATGAGAGCAGCAGCGTGCTATGCTAGGCGTACTATGCTAGAAGTGGAAATTTGAATGGGGCGGCCAGAGCTGGCACTTCCTACGTCGCTCTCCCTGTAGGCAGGATACGAAACCCTTCCGCAAGACGCAACCATATAAATGCTTAGGCGGAATCCGGCTTAGCTGCCTGATAGGGATATCAGGTGGAAGCGGTCTAAATAGTTAGCCAACCCTTTCTAGCACTTGAACAGAAAGGGACTGGCGGGGAAAGAGCTATGAAGAAAGTTTGGTTCTACATAATCTGGCCTCCCATTGTGCTGAACCTTGGTGGGCTGTTGGTTGTTGCGGCAATATACGCTTACAAGTACGCCTCATCGTCTACACCGACAGCAGGGACGATTCAAGTCAGCTCCGGCCAGATTCAGTTCGCACTGAGCACCTTTTTTTTCCTCGCAGAATGGGTCTTCGCCGGCTTGCTCATCTACGATTATCGCAAATCCAACGCATCTATTCGACCCTTGTTCTCTCGCACAGCTAACTTGCTCAAATTCCGCTGGCTGCCGGCCATTCTGCTCTTCGTTCTTTTCAACGCCGTTTTCATCGGCTACATGCTTTATCTGATAGCAAGAATGCCCGACCTATCGTACCGCGATATGAGTCCAGTCCAAGTCGGCTTGTTTATGTTTCTCACCCCACCTACGGCGGCTTTCACCGAAGAATTGATCTGGAGAGGGCATATTCTTTCAGGCCTTGAACTGATGGGAAAGAAATCTTGGGCCGCGCTGCTCATCTCAGCAGCATCGTTTGCACTGATCCACGGCGTGTTTTTGCTCGACAAGTTAGTAGTTACATTCCTGATTGGCCTCTTGGCAGGGGTGTACTACCTGCGTGAACGAAGCTTATTACCGCTGATAGTCACACACTGGTTTGTTGATGTCTGGAGCTTTGGTGTGTTTTTATTCCGGTGAAATCAGTTGAGGGCTGGCTAACACGCGGTTCCAGCCGACACGCTCCGCTCGCTCCGCGTGCGGCTGAAACGCCATCTGTTCGGCGGCAGGAATAAACGCTTGCACTCTCTCAATGCCCACTGCTGTGCTACGATAACACTCACTGATCTTTTCCTGTTCACATCACCCCCACGAGGTGCACTGTGGATGAACGACCCGCATTGCTTCGTCTAGAAGCGGTCCCACAGCGGTTATTTTTTAGCACGCTACCCAATGGCGAACAGGAATTCGCTTGCTTCGTGTGGCCTCGCACCCAGGATAGGTCTCGCATATCTTTTCGTGAAATAACTTGGAGCATTACCGATACGACAACTGACGCAGCCAGTTTGACCGCTAGAGCCTGTTATGAACGTTTAGGTGCTGCTCGTGTATCATTATGATAATCCAAGTTGCTACCTATGCCGTGAGAAAGCCACGGAGGCTGACGGCCAGGATGAACA
>FWWM01005463.1_pt1 | contig 27843 bp, 29 predicted proteins | sample 2228351 | NCBI WGS metagenome assembly FWWM01 (sample SAMEA103939774, study PRJEB20133) | metagenome | reverse complement strand
ATAATGGGGTTGTAAGATCTACTTCAAAGAATGGTAAAGTTGTTAAAGGTATGGATCTTTCTTATGATAAGGAAAAATTAAAATCATTGATAGACACTTTTAAAAAAAGGGAGGGGATAGTTGATGTAAGAGTTTGGATCAATGAAGGTTCGCTCAAAGTAGGAGATGATATTATGTATGTTCTTGTTGCTGGTAAATTAAGGACATATGTCCTGCCAGCTTTACAGGAACTTGTATCAAAAATTAAAGAAGAGATTGTTTTCGAGGTGGAATACAATTAGTTTATTTTATTCATAAAAAATATGGCAGATGCAGTATTTGAGAGGTTTTAAATTCTTTCGAAGATCTCTAATTGAAAGAAAGCACTTCTATTCAGACAAAGCAATATGTATCGATTTTAAAAAGTTATCTAACAGAAAAGGGTTAAACATTTTACCCGATTCTCTCGCCATTATAGATAATATTTCTTTTACCTCTAATTCCCTTCTATAAGGTCTTCTACTCCTGAGTGCATCAAAAAAATCCGCTATTGCAACGGTCTGACTGCAAATATGCTGTTTCTTTTCGCCTGCAATTAACGATGGATAGCCTTTTCCGTCAAAACGGAGGTGATGCTCATAAGCCACTATTGGAGCGAGGCTTGGGATATCTTCCAATTTCGCAAGATATCTTGCTCCATATAGAGGATGCATCTTTATTTCTTCCCATTCTCCTTTATCAAGTGAAGCACTCTTTTCGAGAATATCCTTTGATATAAATAATTTACCCACATCGTGAAGAAGAGCAGATATACCTATATCACGTAACAGTGTATCTTTTATACCGAGTGTCTCCGCCTGAAACATTGAAAGCACCGCTACATTAGTAGCATGTGTATAAGTATATTCGCTATATGATTTTACAGGACTTATCAACCTTAATATATTCACCTCTTTTCTGAATGTGATTATAAAATTAACAACGATTTCTTCAAGCCCTGCGACATTAAGTCGCTTGAAAGGGCTAATGTTAAAGTATATTTCTTTAAACTTTTGAACCTGTTCCGAAGTAAAGCTTAAAATATTGTCTTTATCAATATCCCCTTCGAACTTTATACCTCCTATCTTTACATCTACAATTCCCTTTCTTATATAAGGGGAGGTCTTTATTTCTTCTTCACTTGATAATTCAACAACCAATTGTTTTAATTCTGAAAATGATACGCCTTTTAAAAAATCTATCCTCGAAATTCCTTTTCTTTTCAGTCTCTTTATTAAATTTAACCCTTGAACTCCTATATCCCTAATCGGAGTTTTATTAACTATAAGTTCATCATCTAATATCATTATCTCAAGACTTTCTGAATTCACAAAAAAATCATTTATTATAGATAAAGCTCTGTTGCTTAATTCGCTAACAGAATCATGATCTTTTGAATAAAGTGCGCAATTCGATACGGCTGACATAAATGATGATATAAATCCCTTAATTATATCCATCTTGTTCAATTCTTTTTCTTAAACGTAAGGATTCTTCTCTTATGTATTTATTTTTTGATTTTAAGCCCTTCTCTATAAAATCCTTAATGTCACTTAATGGATAGTTCCTAAGGGATTTATATATTTCTTCTTTAAGTTTCTCGGATGCTCCTTTAAAGATTATGCTTTTTTCAGAAAGTAATTCTCTTAATATATCAAGGGCTTTGCTGTCGCCTATCTCCCCAAGTGCTTTGACAATCGGAATTTTTTCATATAAATCAGACCCACCTATTCCCCTCTTTTTAAGCATAGACATTAGTTCATCAACTACATTTCTTATCCTGAAGGTACCTGCTAAAGCCACTGCATGATCAACCAATTCCTTTGAACCTGAATTTAGAAAATCTTTGACTACTTCCACACCGTAAGTGTCTTCAGCTTCAAGAAGGCATTTTATGGCTTCAATACTAACTTTATGATTCTCATGACGACAGTATGGTCTTATATGTGGAAGAACTTTTGATTTTGTACATCGACCAAGAATATATATCATATTTCTTTTGATAAACCATCTGCTATCCCCAAGACGTTTTAAAGCTTCTGGAATAACTTTATCTCCAAAATTTTTCAGAAGACTTAAAAGAAATTTTCTTACTGTCTGAGAACTCTCTTCAATTAAGGCGTCCATCAGACTTGGGATAATTTTATCGTCGTAATATTCACAGATAAGCCATGCCTCTTCCCTGTTCTGTCTACCCTGCACCCTGAAGGAATCAATAAGTTTCGCAATAAACTCTTTAGAATGATAATATTGAAGGACTTCAGATGTTATAGAGTAAAACTTATTGTCTCTAATGTTTGACTCTAAAACTTTGAACGTCTTAAGAATCTCTTTAAATTGACCTGTCCACAAAAATTCATCCACATGTCCTTTAATGGCGTCTATAAAGTGTTGATATTCTTCCTCTGACAAGATCTTAGATGAAATTATTTCGAGAATTATGTGATTAAAATCTCTATCAACATAAACATCATCATACTCTCTTATATTCTCCTTTAATTTCGAGGTAATAATTTTAGAGGTATCATAATTTAATAATTTTTGAATCTCTTTTCTATATGTATCAGATACAAAGGCTTCAAAATTACCGCTGAAAAGCGTGATAATATCATGAGAAAGAAAAATATCATCAACAATTAAACACCCTTCTTCAGTCACAATCTTTTCAGAGCCATCCTGAGGAAGTTTAGAAAGTTTATCAAGAATATTCTTAAGGGCATCAGGAATCACCATTTTCTGCTCATTTATAATGTTCAGTAATTCAATAACCTCATCAACTGATATGCCACCGATTATTTTATTTAATGTATCGTAATCTGTTGATATAGTCTTTACTGCTGAGGATAGAAACTGTTTTTTTAATTCTGGCTTCAAATTATTTATGAATTCTATCAATCTCTTCAAATCTGCGCTCGAAAAATAGGACTCTGAAGACCTCCGTATATAAGTAGTTATGACTCTGTCATATGCTTCCTCTTTAATACTATTTGGTATGTCTTTATTTAATAACTGAGCAAGAAGATGTGGTGGGATCTCTCTCATCTCCGTGGATATATCTTCGGTTTGCAAAGTTCCTTCAAGTAGTCCATAAACATAGCGTTCCCATAAGGATATATCTGTTTTTTCCTTTGAAGTCTTTCCTTCTTCAAATACAAAAACATCATAATCAATGAATCCGATTTTGATATGAAAAAGCTGGCTCCCTTTAAATCTCTCTTGAAAACTCTCGCATGTGTTACTAACAAACTTTTCAGAGATCAGCTTATGAAACTCGTAAAGTTCATCTATTGTTAGACCTGTTATAAATGTCACATACGCGATATTCAATCTGCTGAGATGGGCTGCAAATTCCTTATAAACGGGATTTTTCCTATCAAAATAATAATCATCTATTATGAAGACATCCTTCGCTACTGCAAGTGTAATCTCGGGTCTCAATTCAAAAAGCTTTTGTAAAAAACTATACGCACGATTTAATGATTTTTCTACGGAGGGATGATCCTTTGGATAAATTGTTACATTTCGGCGAGAAATATTTAATTCGATAATTGCATCACTCAATAATCGAGCATCAAGTGGTATTTTTTCTGTTTCGTCAGGCATTCAAATAACCGCCTAAACTTTACTTAAAAAGTATATCTCAACAGAAAAATTTATACAACTGTTTCACTTCCCCTGATCTCTTCAAGCTTTGTAGAAATGTAATAAAGCACTGGCTCAATGCCTTTTTTTGTTAGAGATGAAATAGGGAAAAACTCGATATCGTTAATTTTACAATAGTCTTCTAATCTATAAAGTCTTTTTTTCTCTATTGCTATGTCAAGTTTTGTACCGATTACTATTTGTGGCTTCTCAACTAATTCTTTATTATATAGTTCAAGCTCTCTGTTGATCTTTTCTAAACTTTCCACAGGGTCTCCTATTCCCATATCAGAAATATCTATAAGATGTAGTAAGAGAGAAGTTCGCTCAACATGTCTCAGAAACTGATGACCAAGCCCAGCCCCTTTATGAGCACCTTCTATAAGACCAGGTATATCTGCTACAACAAAGCTTTTATAATCCTTTAGCTTTACAACGCCTAATACAGGGGTCAATGTTGTGAAAGGATACTCAGCTATTTTTGGTTTTGCGGAGGAAATTACTGATAAAAATGTAGACTTACCAGCATTGGGCAGTCCGATTAAACCGACATCTGCAAGAAGTTTTAACTCAAGAATAAGCGACTTTTCTTCACCCTTCTCCCCAGGCTGAGCAAATTTTGGAGCCTGTCTTACTGGAGTTACAAAGTGGGCATTGCCAAGTCCACCTTTTCCGCCTCTCGCGACTATAATCTCCATGCCATCTTTATCGAGGTCAGCGATTAGTTCATTGGTCAACGCATCTTTTATGACGGTACCAACTGGAACATTTACAATGAGGTCTTTCCCATTACTTCCATGCATATTTTTGCCTTTGCCATGATGTCCTCTTTCAGCCTTATAGGTACGCTTGTATTTCAAATCGAGAAGTGTATTTAACCGCTCAGTAGCCTTAATTATGACATGTCCGCCTCTACCGCCATCACCACCGTCAGGACCACCTTTTGGCACATATCTTTCTCTTCTGAAGCTTACACAGCCTCTTCCTCCATCTCCTGCCTTAACATTTATTTTTACATAATCAACAAAGTGCATCTTATTAAACCACTCAAACCTATGGTCAAAGGGGATTATTAGTCCATCTCTAATGTCTTTGTCCGTAAAGATTATTTTTTAGGTTCTTCTCCAATTTAGTTGCTAAAAGAGATTCCAGGATTCTAGGGTTCAAGTGCTTATTTCCCTTTTGTTAATTTATAAATATCTAAACATAGTTGATAAGACCTTTGCCAAACTTTTAAGTCTTTGTAATCCTTAAGCATTTCCCTCGAATCCCTGACTCCTTGACCCCTCAAATCCTCATGATCTTACCAACTTTTTTGGAGATGATCCATTTTTTATAAATATTACGGACAACTTCAATACACTGGGGAACGGAAAAAAATTTTTTACAATATCTGCATGATTCTAATTGTACTTCTATGGTAAAACTCCTGAATGCATTCAGGATTTCTCAAATAGATTGTGAATCAAATTGAGGACGTTCGTTAGGGTGATACTTATCGAACTTTTATAAAATTATTAGCATTTTTTCAGGTTTATATTTTATGACTATTGTTTTATTATGATATACTTTGCGATACAGGATAAACGCTAATCTGTAATCTTGCCCTGTCTTTTCTTTCAAATTTGACTATTCCGTCAACCCGGGCAAAAAGAGTATCGTCTGAACCTTTGCCCACATTGAGACCCGGATGGAATTTTGTCCCTCTTTGTCTTACGATAATATTGCCTGCGCGAACAAACTGACCGCCGAATTTCTTTACACCAAGACGTTTTGATTCACTATCACGACCATTCCTTGAGCTGCCTACTCCTTTTTTATGTGCCATCGTTATCCTCCAAAAACAATCTCTTTAATTTTTAAGGTTGTATAAAATTGCCTATGACCTCTTAATCTCCGATAGCCTTTTCTTGTTTTTTGTTTAAAAATTAATATTTTTTTATCCTTCGTCGTATTTTCAATGGAAACTTTAACCTTTGCTCCACTGATATAAGGAGAACCATAAGTGATTATTCCTTCTTTATTGACCATTAAGACTTTATCTAAAATTAGCTCTTCATCTTTTCTGTCGAAAGGTAGTTTTTCGACCTTAATAATATCACCTTCAGAAACTCTATACTGTTTACCACCTGTTTCGATTATCGCATACATTAATAATTACCTCCTTATTAAATAATTAATTTAACATATTTTAAAAAATGAAAACAAGATTTATAAAAGGGCGGTAATCATACCCTTTTTACCCTAAATGCAATTAAAATTTCGCAGATGTTTTGAAAAAATTCATTTTCTGATTCCTTAGTTGACCGAATATTCGTTTGTTATCGGTCATTAGTATTAAAACACAATTTTTACAGACGCAAAACATGAATTTCTCATTTGAGCAATGTCTGCTTATTCAGGTTAATGATGAATGAGTTTTGGCAATCGAAAAATATTCCTCCGCCAATCTTCTTAGTAAAAACATTTGGGATGTAGTAAGAATACCTGAAGAGGAAGCATAAACAATTTCTTGATATATTTCATCACGGAAAAGGTAATGCTTATACTAAAAAATCAAAGCTTTTATAAGGAATCTATTTCATCTTATTAATATACCTGCATAGCCTACGACATGGTCATAGTCTCCACTTACTTCAGCAGATGTTGTGTATTTGACTAATTTAGAAGAATTTGCACCAAGAGCTTTCGCAGCAAAAAGCATGGTTGTAACAGGCAAATATCCACACATGGAAATTCTCTCCTTAAGGACAGTCTCGTATAATCCTTCGGGGTCAAGAGCGATAATCTTTTCTATGGCTTTATTATCCTTTTTCCTTGCAACATCATCAGGAACATAATGGCTCATGTCAGAACTTGCGACGATTACAACGCTATAATTAACACTTTTTACTGCATCTGCTATACCTTCACCAAGTATTTTACACTCGTCCACAGAGGCTGAAAGTATAACCACGGGAACAATCTCAACATTTTTTGAAAAATAAGCAATAAAAGGAAGTTGTACTTCGAGAGAGTGTTCAAACATGTGCGCCTGTATATCTTTTCTAACAAAAGGTACATTCATAGCTATTTTATATGAAATCTTTTCATCTATAAGAAATATTCCTGTTGGTATTTCCCATTCACCAGACGCCATTAAAGATACTTTTGAGCCAAGTCCTGTATGATTAGGTCCTATTAATACAAATGTTTTGGGAAATTCAATTGAGGAATAAACAGCACCTGCAACGCTTCCAGAATAAACAAGCCCTGCGTGTGGAGATACGACTCCTATCGCCTTCTCTCTCTTTAGATTTTTTATTATATACTGTTCTACTTGCTGGTTAAGTTTTGATGTAGAATTATAATAAAATTGGCCAGCAACTGCAGGTGGTCTTCTCAAAATACGTCCTCCTCTTCAAATCCCTCAAACTCCCTCTCTATCATGTTCATAAAGCGTGTACAATTGGAAACATATGTAAGATTAACCGTTACCCCTGCTGGTCCATTTCTCTGTTTAGCTATGTCAACTTCCGCTCTGCCTTTATTAGCTGGATTGTCCTTATTATAAATTTCATCTCTATAAAGAAAAAGTATTACATCTGCATCTTGTTCTATTGCGCCTGATTCTCTTAAATCAGCTAATATCGGTCTTGGCGGTCTTCTTTGTTCAACGCTTCTGTTTAACTGACTTACGGCTATGATGGGTACATTTAATTCTTTTGCTAATGCCTTTAAAGAACGTGATATGTCAGATATTTCTTGTTCACGTCTTTCAAAACTTCCTCTACCCCTCATTAGCTGAAGATAATCTACGATTATAATGCTTAATCCATGTTCCATCTTTAATCTTCTCGCCTTCGCTCTTAATTCTAAGACGGTAAGACTTGATGAATCATCTATGAAAATTGGTGCATTTGTAAGTTTACTTGCTGCGCTTGTCAATTTATGCCAATCTTCTTTTTTTATAAATCCCTTTCTGATACTATTAGAATTTACCATAGCCTCCGCGCATAACATCCTTAAAGCAAGTTGTTCTTTTGCCATCTCCAGACTGAATATAGCAACAGGCTCTCTTAATTCTAATCCCACGTACTGGGCAACATTAAGAACAAATGCTGTTTTACCCATCGATGGTCTACCCCCCACTATAATCAGATCACCTCTCTGAAATCCTGTTGTTAATTCATCAAGATCCTTAAAGCCTGAAGGCACACCTGTTATTGTATCCTTTTTATCATAAAGGTGCTCTATCATCTCAAAACTATCCTTTATAACTTCTTTCAATGGAACAAATGAAGCTTTAACCTTCTTATCAGAAATGGTAAAGATAGATCTCTCTGCATAATCTACAAGTTCTTCTGCATCATGACTTTCTTCGTAAACTTTTCTTGCAATTTCATTCGAAGCTCTCAGAAGACCCCTTAATAAAGATTTCTCTCTCACAATCTTGGAATGATATCTTATATTCGCAGCAGTTGGTGTCATGTTAATCAATGAGGAGAGATAGGAGATTCCGCCTATTTGTTCAAGTTCATCTTTTCTTCTAAGATAATCTGTAAGAGTTATCAAATCTATAGGTTCATTCTTTTCGAACAAATAAATCATAGCCTGAAATATCTTTCTATTGGAAAGTTTGTAAAAATCATCAGGGTCGAGTATTTCGAGAGCCTTAGGCAATGCATCATTATCAATCAAGATTGCACCTAAGATAGACTGCTCGGCCTCTAAATTTTGTGGTGGGAGCTTGCCTAAATGTAAATTTACTTCTTCCATTTTATTAAACTTTATAGAGTCAAAGATTTCACTAATTAACTTCTCAAAAAATACAATTCAAAATGCTTACTGTTCTTCTGCAACAACTTCCAAATTGATCTGCGCAGAAACCTCGGGGTGAATCTTTATACTTATAGAATATGTCCCCAGCCTTTTTATCGGCTCTTCGAGCAAAATCTTCTTTTTATCTATTTCGATTCCTTCATTTCTCAAAAGTTCAGCTATATCAATGTTAGTTACAGAACCAAATAATTTGCCCTCTTCCCCTGCTTTGGACTTAATAACAAATTTCATTTTAGAGATTTTATCAGCAAGTTCTTGTGCAGAATTTTTAATCTTTTTAGTCTTTTCATTTATAATCCTTTTTATATGTTCCATCGATTTAATATTTTTGGGATTTGCCTCCACAGCAAGGCCCCGTGGTATCAAATAATTTCTTGCAAAACCATCTGCTACGTTTACTATCTGTCCCATCGTTCCTACATTTTTTACGTCTTCGTTGAGTATAACCTTCATTATAGAAACTCCTTTTCAATAAAATTTTAATTGATAAAATAGTATAGCATGTCTAACGTATAGTTATACAAATGTCCTATATTTTAATGCAATTATAAAAATGCAAATGTTGCTAAAAATCTATTTTTCGATTACTTAGTCTGTCAAATATTCGTTATCCATTAATCTTTATCCGTTATCCGTATAAAAAACATCTTCTTATGGACACAGATAATAGACACGAAACATGAATTTCTCTTTTTAGCAAAATCTGCGTCAGACGAGTTAATTAAAATCTTCTTACGTAAAGCGTAACTCGCCTCAATCTGACAACTTCTTACAAAATCTTAAACGGAACAGGGATAAATGTGATTAATAATATCAACAGAGCTAAAAATCCTATTGATTTTCTCCTCCTATCAAGGGACATTTCCCAGTAAATAACTGGTGGATGTCTAACACCAAGAAATACTAATAAAATACCCCATATAAGCCAGCCTTCCCATAGTAACACGCCGAGCAAAAGGAGGACAATTATAAGTAGCTTCGAAACAAACGCGTGACTATCGCCAATAAGTGCATAAGTTATATGTCCACCATCAAGTTGACCTATGGGAAGAAGATTTATTGATGTTACAAAAAGTCCTATCCATCCAGCAAAAGCAATCGGATTTAAAAGAATATCATGATTTTCCGGGGGAATTCCTATTATTAATCTCGATAAAAAAGAGAATAATAAAGAATCTCCAAGACCTAAAGCACCTTTATTTTCTGCTACGGATACAACATCGGAAAGATTAAGACCAATAACTGAGGCTATTACAGAAACAACAAATCCTGCAATTGGTCCTGAGGCCCCTATATCTATTAAAGATTTTCTTGATATAATTGGCGATTTCATCTTTATAAAGGCTCCAAATGTTCCGATAATTGTAGGTGCAGGAATAAAATATGGGAGGGTAGCTTTTACCTTATGTTTTTTTGAGGCAAAATAATGGGATAATTCGTGACTCAATAATATTGTCACTAAAGTAACAGCAAAAGGCAATCCTGTATAAATCTTTGCTGGTTCCTCAAAGACATTTATACCCCTTTGCATTGCCCCCACCGTTATCGTAGAGAGCAAAGTAAGAACGAAAAGTATGAGATGCAAGAATGGAAATTTCTTCATATAACGATTTAGCTATTTGCTAAAACCCTTATCATTATATTATTATTTCATTATATTTACCCCAAAAAGCATTAAAAATATTGCAGATATAAAATAAAAATTTATTTTCGATTCCTTTGTGAACTGAATATTTTTTATCTGTTAATCGTTACCCGAATAAAAAATATTTTTACTGTGACAGACAAAGGACACGAAACAGTAATCCCTCTCTCTTATTCTGGTTAATTATGTTAGATATGATAACACAAAACTTAATAATTATTCTTTAAAGAGATAATCTTTTCTTTTATGAGGAAATAAGATCTAATCATAATAATTAAGATATATTTGACCTTATTTACTGATAAAAATCCATATCTATCTTTTGACTTTTTAAAAAGTCTTTTTTAAGCTAAATTAGCACTTCTAATCCAAGAGTGCTAATTTGGCTTAATCCATAAATGCATTTATGAATAGTTAATATAATACGGTATTATAAAAATGTTCATGACTGAAGAAAGAAGATTATTACAGGATATCTGTACTTCCAGAAGAGGTGTTAATCTTCAAACACTTGAGGACGTGATCTTACTTGCTGTCGAAATTGCAAGAGAAGGAAGAGAAGGCAGAAAGATTGGTACTATGTTTGTTGTTTCTGATGAATACAATGTTCTAAAAAATTCTAAATGTCTAATCCTCGATCCCTTATGGCATCATCCTAAGGAACAAAAACACATAAGTAATCCGGATTTGCGCGAAACTGTCAAAGAACTATCAAAGCTGGATGGAGCTTTCATTGTAGCTGATGATGGAACCGTCCTTTCAGCAGCCAGATATATAAATGCCTCTTCAGAAGGTACTAATCTACCATTAGGATTGGGAACACGTCACATGGCTGCCGCCTCAATTACAAGACAAACTAATGCTATCGCAGTAGTTGTGTCAGAAAGTTCAATAGTTAGAATTTTCGATAATGGTGAAATAATTTCCGAGATAATTCCAGAGCTATGGCTGTTCAGGAAACATAGTTTACATCTTACAGGTAACTATTCTACAAGAAGCAGTGATCAATTAACCGTTGCAAGTAAAAAGGAGGATTAGCCATGTTATTCATAAAAAAGGTTCTTCTCCAATTTAGTTGCTAAAAAGGATTCGAGGATTCCAGGATTCAAGGGTTCAAGTGCTTATTTCCCTCGAATCCTCATGATCTTACCAACTTTTTTGGAGATGATCCATAAAAAATTTGGCAGATGCAGTATTTGAGCAATTTTAAATTCTTTCGAAAAAAAGAATTTTTTTCGGGCTCGATGGATATCGAACCGAGAATCAACGAAAATACTACGTCTGCCAGCTATCTATAAGTTTACGAATAATATAGGTGAGTTAGATTATTTCTTCACTTTAACAATTTTATTATCGTCATCAAGAATAACTATCGTCGGTTTAAAACTCTTCAATTCTTTCTCTTCAAAATAACTGTAACAGAATATTATAATTTTATCCCCTATAACCCCTTTTCTTGCTGTAGGACCATTGAGGGTAATCTTTCCTGAATTTTTTTTGCCTGGTATTACATAAGTCTCGAATCGCTCACCATTATTAAGATTACTAACCATAACTTGTTCAAATGGAAGTATACCCGCCTCTTCCAGTATTTGTTCATCGATGGTTATACTACCTTCATAAGAAAGATTGGAATCTGTAACCTTTGCTGTGTGTATTTTTGCTCTGAGAACACATCTTAACATACTCAATTTATTCGATTATCCTTGGCACACGGTAAAACTTCTCAGATCGGGACGGCGCATTCTTGAGCGATTCTTCTCTCGGGAGTGAATCTTCAAGGACATCATCTCTCATAACATTATTCAATGTAATTACATGAGAAGTAGGTTCTACATTCTTTGTATCAAGCTCATTTAATTTCTCTATATACTCTAAAATATTACTCAATTGTGCACCGTATAATTTTTTCTCTTCTTCGGTAAGACTTAATCTTGCTAACAATGCTATATGATCTATTTCTTCTTTCGATATCCGCATATCATTTTAAACTTTCTCAAGATTTGCGTAGCGTACAGCAAGCCTTTTCAAGCCTATATTAGGAAAATTTACAGTTATCTTTAAATCGTCACCATCTCCATAACAATCTCGTACAACACCTATACCCCATGCTGGATGTTTTACCCTGCAACCAATAGAATATAATGCAAATTTATTTTTAGTATGTATTTTCGGCTTTATAGCTTTAGCCTTAATTTCTTGCCGGTCGGAAATCTTTTCTACCCAGTGACAACACTCTTTTGGTATGTCTTTCAAAAATCTTGATGGTTCTTGTTCTTGAGTTTTAGAATATAATTTTCTCTTACTCGCACCTGTTAACCACAAAACTTCTTTAGCACGGGTCATACCTACATAAAAAAGTCTGCGTTCTTCCGCAATCTCTTCTTCATGTTCTAATGCTTTGAAATATGGGAGTAAACCTTCTTCAAGCCCCGCAATAAACACAAAAGGAAATTCGAGTCCCTTTGCATTATGCAAAGTCATTAATGATATACAATTATCGAAACATGCTTCATCCATATTAGTGAATAAAGAGATTTTATCAATAAACTCTTTAACACTCTTCGACTCAGCAGATGAAATAAGTTCTGTAACGTTTTTTAATTTCTCCTCGTCAAGTAGGTCAATATAGCCTGTTTTTTCCAAGATATTTTTTAACATATCAGAGGCAAATTTAAACTTCGTGTTGGAAAAGCCTTCAATGAGTTTAACGAATTGCTGAAGTTTTTCTCTAAGTGTATTACTGAACCCATCTCCACGAAGAATTGATTTTAAAGCATTGAACAGGGAGAGCGATTTTTTCTTTGCCTCATGTTCTATCTTGCTTAATGCCGCTGTCCCTATACCTCTATGTGGAGTATTAATAATTCTTCTAAAACTTACATTATCACCACGATTTAAAGCCAGCCTCATATAAGCAACCAAATCCTTTACTTCCTTCCTTTGATAAAAACCTATTCCTCCAACAACACGATATGGCAATCCTTCGCTGCGTAAGGCGTCTTCGATTGCCCTTGATTGAAGATTTACCCTATAAAATATTGCGAAATCTTTATAATCATATTTACCCTTTAAATAATATTCTTTAATAACCTTCGCAATGTGTTTAGCCTCGTCTTCATATGTATTCAACCAGCAGAAATGAACTTTTTCTCCACATCCCTTATTAGTCCACAATTTTTTTGCTTTCCTTTTTATATTTTTTGATATTACAGCAGATGAAACATCCAGTATGTTCCGAGTTGAACGGTAATTTTGCTCAAGTTTGATGAGTTTTGCCTCGGGAAAATCATTTGTGAAATTTAAAATATTGTTTACATTAGCTCCTCTAAATCTATATATACTCTGATCATCATCTCCTACTACACATATTTTTTTATGTAAAGATGCGAGTAGTCTAAGAAGACAATATTGTGCATAGTTAGTATCCTGAAATTCATCAACGAGAATATATGAAAACTTCTCCTGATATTTCTCAAGCAATTTTGGATTATTCTCGAATAATTTTACCGTCAACATTATAAGGTCGTCGAAATCAAGTGCATTACATCTTATAAGTTCATCTTGGTATCGGACATAGACCCTTGCAAGTTTTTCATCGAATCCGAATCCATCACCCGCAGACAAAAATTCTTCAGGGCTAACTAAGGAGGACTTCAGGATACTTATACGCGAAGCTATACCCTTATAGAGGGCCTCGTACATCTTGAATTCCTTCAGGATATGTCTAATAAGATTACACTGGTCGTCCTCATCATAAATAGTAAAATTATTTTTATAACCCAGGGCGTGAATTTCCTTACGAAGTATCCTGTTACATTGAGAATGAAATGTCCCTATCCACGAAGAATTAGTATCTTTCTCAAGAATTTTTCCTATTCTTTCCTTCATTTCATCAGCAGCTTTATTTGTAAAGGTAACTGTAAAAATGGAATCGTGGGGGATCTTTTTTGATTTCGTCAGGTAAGAAAATTTATGGGCTATTATTCTGGTTTTTCCACTTCCTGCACCAGCAAAAACAAGTAAAGGACCATCGACATACGTAAGGGCTTCTTTTTGCTGGGGATTTAGGTCATACATTCAAAACTCCTTATCAATATTAACAAATTTCTAATGATTAAATCCACTTTTAATGATTATTTATTGATTTTTTAATTAAATTTATTATTTATTGGTTTAACTTCTTAAATAAGTTACCGTCTTTAATCGTGTTATTCGACGGTGACACTTTTTGCTAGATTTCGCGGTTGATCAACATCGCAACCTCTTAGCACGCCAATATGATATGCCAGTAATTGTACAGGAATAGACATTATTAAAGTGGTCAGATATCTGTTTGACTGGGGTACTACTATACACTTGTCAGATATTTCGCAAATATCATTTTTAACGTCTTCATTTGTGATTGTTATAATCCTTCCACCTCTACTTTTAACCTCCTGTATATTTGAGACTATTTTTTCAAAGAGGACATCTTTTGGTGCAAGAACAACTACTGGAAGTTCTTCATCTATTAATGCTATAGGTCCATGTTTCATTTCTCCTGCAGGATAGCCTTCTGCATGTATATATGATATTTCTTTTAATTTTAAAGCTCCTTCAAGAGCAATCGGATATGTTATACCTCTACCGAGATAAAGGAAACCCCTTGCTTTAAAGAATTCTTTTGCAATATCTTTTACATTATCCTCTACTCTTAAAGCCTCCTCTATTTTTCCTGGTATTACAAGCAATTCTTGCAGTAAGGTTTTTGATATATTTTTTGAGATAATACCTTTTGCATTTCCGATACCGATAGAAAGCAGGTAAAGTCCTACTATCTGGGTTGTAAAGGCCTTGGTCGAAGCAACACCTATCTCAGGTCCTGAATGTGTATAAAAAACTGCATCGGCTTCCCTTGACGATGTACTACCTACGACATTACATATAGTTAATACTTTTGCGCCAAGTCTCTTTGCTTCTCTTTGAGCCGCTATTGTATCGGCTGTTTCTCCAGACTGCGTTATTACAATCATAAGATCATTAGGCATAATAATGGGATTCCTATAGCGGAATTCCGATGCAATGTCGACTTCTACAGGAATTCTGAGAAGGTCTTCTATAATATACTTTCCGATTAAAGCTGCGTGATAAGAAGTGCCACACGCTACGATAAAAACCTTTTTAAAAGATTTTATTTCTTTCTTATTCAAGCCGAATTCTTTTAAATTTACTTCACCAGTTTCTGCATTAAACCTTCCTCTCAATGTATCAGCAATCGCCCTCGGTTGTTCATAAATCTCTTTTAACATAAAATGTCTGAATCCCCCTTTCTCTGCCATAGAGGGACTCCATGGGATAGACTGAATGTTTTGCTTTACTGGTGTGCCATCCAGCTTACTAATCTCTACGCCTTTCCTAGTGAGTATAGCCATTTCGCCATCTTCAAGAAATATCACTTTGTTTGAATAAGTCAAGAATGCAGGCACATCTGAAGCAAGAAAGTACTCTTCTTCACCCAATCCAACAACGAGGGGACTGTCCTTCTTGACTCCTACTATTTTATCCGGTTCATCTTCCTTAATAATTGCAAGTGCATATGTGCCTTTAACTTCTTGCATCGCTTCTCTAACTGCATCTTCAAGTGATCGATTTTTAGCATAATCTGCTATCAGATGACACAGGACTTCTGTATCCGTCTCAGATGTAAAAATATATCCTTTCTGGACAAGCATTTTTTTTAGTGCGAGATAATTTTCAATTATTCCATTATGTACAAGAACTATAGTATTGGATCTATGTGGATGAGCGTTTTCTTCTGAAGGTTTTCCATGCGTTGCCCATCTTGTATGACCTATTGCATTACTGCCTTCCAAATTTTCAGACTCAAGCAATAAACTTAGATCCCTTATTTTCCCCTTGCATCTTTTGATCTCTATACCTCTGTTAGAAAAAAAAGCAACACCAGCAGAGTCATATCCTCTATATTCTAAACGTCTTAATCCGTCTAAAACTATAGAGATAGCATTCCTTTTGCCTATATAACCAATTATTCCACACATCGCTCTTAGCTCTTAGCTCTTTGCTCTTTGCTCTTTGCTTTTTGCTCTTTTTCTCTTCTCTTAATTGCCCATCCATCAATATTTTTTTGAGGCACTCTACTCAAAGCAAGGGCGTCACGTGGAACATCCTTCGTTATAGTTGATCCCGCTCCCACATACGCACCCCTACCTACCTTTACAGGAGCAATTAATTGTGAATCGCTTCCAATAAATACATCATCTTCAATAGTCGTAATGTTCTTTTTATAACCATCATAATTACACGTTATTGTACCTGCTCCTATGTTAACATTCTTGCCTATTCTTGCATCTCCAATATAGGTGAGATGTTGAGCCTTAGAGCCCGCACCTATTACTGATTTTTTTACTTCAACAAAGTTGCCAATTTTAGCACCACTTTGAATTTCGGATTCGGGTCTTATATGTGCAAAAGGACCAACCACTGCTCCCTTCTTTATAACAGACCCCTCAATCAAAGTGGAATCTTTGATGATTGCTTCATCTTCTATAACAGTGTTCTCAATACGTACATTTGGAAAAATCATACATCCTTTACCTATTACGGTATTACCTTCAAGATAAACATTCGGATAAATAACCGTACCTCTTCCTATCTTTACTTTTGAATCAATAAATACGGATTCCTTATCTAAAAACTCCACACCATTTTTTATATGAGTATTGAGTATTCTTATCTTCATCAATCTGCGCGCAGTTTCCAATTCCTCACGAGTATTTATTCCTGTTAACTCTTGTTCTGACCCTATGCAAAAGGCATCTGTCCTTGCCCCCCCATCTACTGCTAACTTAACTATATCAGTTAAATAGTATTCTCCTTTTGTTTCATTAAGTTTAATTTTTTTAAGAAGTGGCAGAATATTCTGTTCCATAGCATAGATACCACTATTAACTTCCTTTATTTCTTTTTGATCAATGGTTGCATCACTGTCCTCCACAATGGATGAAACCCTGCCATTTTCATCCCTTATAATCCTTCCGTATGCCCCTGGAGATTGTGAGATAAATGAAAGTATGGATAAATCATTCTTTTTCTTGTGGTGTAACAAAAGAAATCTTTTTATAGTTTTTGTTGTAATTAAAGGTGTGTCTCCATTAATTACTAATATTGTCTTTCTGAATGAACCGAGATAAGGCAATGCGCATGCTAAAGCATCTCCAGTGCCCTTTGCTTCTTTCTGATGTGCAAAGACACTCTTATTAGAAATATCCAATGATCTTTCTATTTCTTTAAAATGTTTACCAACAACTATAACCACCTTGTAAGGATCGAGAGCATAAATGATATTTAACACATGTTGAAGCATCGGTAATCCATGCAGTTTATGTAAAACCTTTGGAACCGAAGAATTCATTCTCTTACCAAGTCCAGCTGCTAATATAACAACCGCACAGTGCATTATGGTGCCTCTGATATCTTTTCAGGTGCTGTAATTCCACCTGAAAGAATAATTTTTATTCCATCATCTATTGATATATTGGTATAAAAAACATCCTCATTTTTAAAAAGGGCTATTTCACCAAAATAGAGATGATTCGTTGGAATGTAAACAGCCTTCATACAGGTTTCAGCCCCATCTTTGCATTTTAAAACAGTACACTCCTTTGTAAGGAAACCAAAGGCAAAAACACCGGGTCGTGGATACTCTACAATAACAAACTTCTTGAAGGATGAACTTTTACTCTCTGGAGAAAAAGCATCTACAAGCTGCTTAACTGCAATATAAATACTTTTAAATATAGGTATCTTGAGCATTAATTTTTCCGTATATTCTATTACCTTTTTCCCTATAACATTTGTAGATATAACTCCCACAATGAATATAAGGACTATGGCAGAGATAAAACCTAAACCTGGCACATGGTAGCCGAGAATTTTAAAGTAAATTGGTTCAAGAAGCCCATCAACAAAATTAAAAAACCATGCTATGATAAGAAATGTAATAATAGCAGGTATTGAAAGAAGTAGGCCCGCGAAAAATCTTCGCTTAAATGTAGCACGTATAGAAAATTGAAATCTACTTCCCAACTTTTAAGAGAACCTCATCAGGGATATCAAAATTTGTATACACATTCTGGATATCATCATGATCCTCGAGCATTTCTATAAGTTTAATCATCTGTTCTGCATTTTTTTCATCAAGGGTAACATAACTCTTAGGTAACATGGTAACCTCAGCGAGTGAAACTGGGATACCTGAAGCCTCTATTGCAGACTTAACCTTATTCAAATTTTCTGGTGCTGTAATTATTTCATAATTATCTTCTTTGGGATCATTCTTCATGTCTTCAGCACCTGCATCAAGAGCCACTGCGATAAGCGTATCTTCATCAGCTTTATTTTTCTCGATTAAAATATAGCCTTTCTTATCAAAAATCCAAGATACACAACCTGCTTCGCCGAGGCTTCCGCCGTGCTTGCTCAAGATATGTCTTATTTCAGAGCTGGTTCTATTTTTGTTATCTGTAAGGGCCTCTAAAAGGATTGCAACGCCCCCCGGGCCATATCCTTCATAGAAAGTTTCTTCATATGAAGTTCCCGGAAGCTCGCCCGTTCCTTTCATAATAGCCCTTTTAATATTTTCGCTGGGCATATTTACCTCTTTGGCTTTTTCGATAGCAGTTCTGAGTCGCGGATTCCCTGCAATATCTCCCCCGCCCAACCTTGCAGCCACCGAGATTTCTTTTACAATTTTACTGAAAATCTTTCCTTTTTTTGCATCAACAGCTGCTTTTTTATGTTTAATCTGTGCCCACTTAGAATGTCCAGCCATTCATCCCCCACGAATTCTTATTATTTTAAATTTTTAAAAAGATTTTCTCTAATTTTGACATTAATGAAATTAAGATTTTTATCATTACATTTCAATTTTCTATAAAATTTATAATAATTACACACTAATAATAGTGTCAACCTTCAATCCCATATTCTTTAATCTTTGTTAGCAAAGTCTTATAGCTTACTTTTAAAATTTCTGCCGCCTTTGTCTTATTACCTTTTGTCTCTCTTAAAACTTCTATAATTCTTTTTGTCTCGGCCTCTTTCAATGCTTCTTTTGCAACTGATTCGAGAGTTGAAGGCAAAGTTAAATCTCTCTCCGAAGACTCACTTTCAAATTTATTACTCATATACTGGTCAAGTCTAAAGTGTTCGGTATCAATCACTTCACCATCACAAAGAATTACTGCCCTTTCTATCGCATTTTCAAGCTCCCTAACATTACCCTTCCAGTGATAATTCATCAGTAAATCAATTGCCTCTTTTGATATATTCTTAACCTTTGTTTTTATCTCCACGCAATATTTATTTATGAAATAATCAACCAATAAAGGAATATCCTCTTTTCTTTCCCTGAGAGGAGGTATTTTAATAGGAAATACGTTTAATCTATAATATAAATCCTCTCTAAAAGTTTTCTCGCGGACAGACTTTTCGAGATCTTTGTTACTCGCTGCGATTATTCGTACATCTACTTTTATCGGTTTGACAGCCCCTACCCTTTCAATTTCACCTATCTCGATCGCCCTCAAAAGTTTCGATTGCAATGTGAGTTCCATATCACCAATCTCGTCAAGAAATATGGTTCCTCTATCCGCAAGTTCAAATTTACCAATTTTTTTCGAATCCGCACCTGTAAAAGCTCCCTTTTCATGTCCAAAAAGTTCTGATTCTAATAGTTCTCTCGGGATAGCAGCACAATTAATTGGAACGAAAGGATAATTTTTACGATTGCTAAGATTATGGATTGCCCGCGCGAAAAGCTCTTTACCTGTTCCACTTTCACCGAGCAAAAGAACAGTGGTTTTAGTTGGTGCTACCTTCTTGACAATTTGTGCAACATTTACAATTCCCTGACTTTTACCTATAATCGTTGGTAATCCGAGTTTCGATGCAAATTCCTCTTTTAAGAGAATATTTTCTGTTACTAATCTTTGCGTCTCGATAGCCCTCTTTATGAGCATTAAAAGATAATCAGTATCAAAAGGCTTTGTTATAAAATCAAAGGCACCTAATTTCATTGCCTCAACAGCCTTTTCAATAGTTCCATATGCTGTCATTATAATAACAGGACGAAACTGATTCTCTTCTTTCGACACCCTGAGAATATCTATTCCATCACTATCAGGAAGTTTCAAATCTGTCAAAACCAAATCTATTTTTTTCTCTTTTAGATAAGTCATTCCTTCTGCACCATCTTTTGCAGAGATTACAGTGTATCCTTCTGACTCAAGAGTCTCTCTTAGCATCTCGGCCATTGATTCTTTATCCTCAACTATAAGAATGCTATTCATAATTACATTCCTGCCTCCTTCAGTGCATCTTTACATTCACATTTTCTATCCACTGGTATAATTTCAAGTGCATGTTTTAATAACTCTTTAAGTTTCCCTGTTGTCGCTTTCATAACATCTATTACTTCTCTGGTAGTAAGTTTCGCTCCTGTAATACCAGCCGCATAATTCGTAATGACTCCTACGCCTGCATAACAAATTTCTAATTCTCTCGCGAGAGAGGCTTCTGGCATAGATGTCATTCCAACAACATCTGCACCGATTTTGGAAAAAAATTTTATTTCAGCTTTTGTCTCAAGGCGCGGTCCACTAACACATACGTAAGTGCCTTTCTCTATTAATTTCATTCCCGCCTTTTTACCTGCATTACAAAGAGATGCTCTCAATTCACAACAAAATGGTTCTGTAAAATCAATATGGAAAACCCCTTTTTTTCCATCAAAAAAGGTAGAATCTCGATTTCTTGTCATATCAATAATTTGATCGAGAATAACAATCCTTCCAGGAATCATCTGTTTGCTAATACCACCTGTTGCGCTTATGGATAAAAGTCGGTCAACGCCTAACTTTTTAAATCCCCATATATTGGCCTTATAATTTATCTTATGTGGGGGAATATTGTGTTTTGCTCCATGTCTCGGTAGAAAAATTACATCTCTATCTTCAAACTCCGCAATTATATAGGCATCAGATGGAGAACCGAAGGGGGTCTTCACTTTTTTTATTTTTTTAATATGAACCCCTTCAATTTCATAAAGCCCGCTACCACCTATAACGCCTATCATTAACTTAAATTTTACCATATAATATTTAAAATTGAAGAAAATAACGATTGTGTTGAATAATCCACAGTTTATTGATAACAGACAACAGATTTGGAGCCAATATTACAGAAGTATTTCAAATTATCTATTCAACAAAAGCCAAACTATCTTATAGTTATTAATTTTTAAAAAATTTTAACGAAAATAATAAATATGGCATTATATTTGCATTATAGGTAGAATTCGATTACTTTTATACTTTAATATATTCGATGCGGTTACAACGAACCATAAAGAAAGAGATTATCTTCGAAGGTGTAGGCTTGCATACAGGCCGTTATTCAAAGGTCTGCCTGAAACCTGCACCTCGAGACACAGGTATTTTATTTTTAAGAAAAGACAAAGGTGTAGAAATTAAGGCTTCTTTAAGCTCTGTCACCGACACAGCCTTTGCCACTACAATCGGCTACAACGGCGCGAAAATAAGAACAATCGAACATATCCTTGCTGCTATTTATGGTTTAGGGTTAGACAATGTTATCGTTGAAGTAAATGGACCGGAAATACCAATTTTAGATGGCAGTGCATTAGAATTTACTACCTTAATACTCAAAAGTGGAATAGCAAAACAGGCTAAAAAAAGACCTTTTATTAAGATAACCAAGCCTTTTGCTTTTTCAGAAGGTAATACCGAGATAGTTGCCCTACCTTATGATGGTAGATGTATTACATATAGGATATTCTTTAATCATCACATGCTTGGTGAACAGAAATTCAGTTTTGAACTAACAGAAAAGAGTTTTCTTTTAGAAATAGCACCTGCCCGTACCTTTGGATTTCTTAAAGATGTTGAATATCTTAAGGCAAATGGCTTTGCTAAGGGAGGATCTATAGACAATGCAATAATATTAGGCGAAAGTGGTATTATAAATTCAAGTGGGTTAAGATTCAAGGATGAATTTGTCAGACATAAGATACTCGATCTTATTGGAGACTTATCTTTATCGGGATTTCCTATTTACGGTCACATAGTTGCGAATAGGTCGGGTCATACTACAAATTTGAAATTTCTCAAAAAGCTTCTGTCTAATTCTCAGTGCTGGGAGATGATAACAGAAACTACTGCAAAACCAGCCTTTATTTATTCGTAAAAAAGCTTATTTTTCAAATAGTTATAATTTTACACTTGAAAAATTCTTTTAAAATAGATTTTCATATCTTAGAAGACCGCAAAAAGAAGGGCTGGAGAATTTCTCCTCCAGCCTAATAAAATGTTTTTTTAACGTGAATGGCAAATTATTTCTTTTTTGCGGTCTTCTTCGCTGCTTTCTTTTTCGTTGCTGCCTTCTTGGTTGCCATTAAATTCACCCCCTTTCTCTCCGCACCTTTAATCCTTTAAAAGTGCGGAACACAAAACCACTCAAATTCTACCTATCAATGTTATCCTCTTCCCTGACAAAATCTTTTTCAGACTGGCATCGCCCTTTTTCTTTTTTATCTTATATTCCTCTTCATCCATTAAAATATAATTAATTTTTTGTTCAAACCTTTTCTCAAGGTCCTTGATTTCTTTATGAAGCGACGATGAAGCCCCTATAACAAAAAGGTCAACTGAATTCACGACTTCACCTTCTGCATAAGGGCCGTAGAGAAACGCAGCCTTTGCATTTGAAGCTCTTAAAACTGCCTTTAATGCTCCGGGTAAACCGAGTGATTTTGTTATGAGGTTTTTAAGTTCAGAGAAGAGGGGGGACTCTTTGTTAGCCTGAAAGTATCGGAGATTAACAATCTTCTCACTTGTAACAATACCCATCTTTTCGAGTTTATCAAGCTCTCTTTTTATACCTGATGGGTTTTTACGCAAGAGATTTGCTATTTCTCTTATATAAAACTGTTCATCCGGACTATTTAATAACAATGATAAAACATCAGCTCTTATCGATGAAGAAAATAAACTTTTCAACATAATTTCACTAAATTTTTACAATAAAAAATCATTTTTGTCAACAAAAAAATTCATTTTTAGAACAATTATTGCAAAATAGTAAACGTTTCTATTTACATAACAATCGTTTATAAAATGTAAATATTTATTCTAAATTTATCATCTCTCTTACGATTCTTAAATTCATTATGTCATCAGTTTCTTTTCTCTTAGGAGTTTCAAGTATTAATGGAATGTTTTTAAAATGCTTATAATTAATGAATTGCCTTAACCCCTCTATTCCTATTTTCCCACGACCGATATGTTCATGCCTGTCAATACATGAGCCCGCCTCTCCTTTCGAATCATTCAAATGAATTAATTTTATCTTGTCAAAACCTATATATTTTTCTATTTCGTAAAAAAGTGTCTTCAATTTTCTTCTATCGCGAATATCATATCCAGCAGCAAATGCATGACATGTATCTATGCATATACCTGCTATAAAATATTGACTTACACCATTAATAATCTCTGCCAAATCTTTTATAGTCGAAGAGACACCACCCGTTTCATTAGCCGTATTTTCGATAAGCAAACTTGATCTCCAGTTTCCTTTATTAGAAACTTCATTCAACGCACCAATTGCTCTTTTTCTCGCAGAAACGACATCTTTATCCGATGCCGTTCCAGTATGTAAAATTACATAATCTGCCTCAACTGCATCAGCCCTTTTCATCTCACTAACAAGCATATCCAGTGACTTATTTCTCAAAGCCTTGTCCGCTGATGCTATATTGATAAGGTATGAAGCATGTATGTACACAGGGGATATATCAAATTTCGTCCTATGTGATTTGAATAATGATACTTCTTTGTCAGAAAGTTCTTTAAGCGCCCAGCCCCTTGGATTGTGAGAAAATATTTGTACTGTATTACATCCGAGTTTGGATGCCCTTTCCAAACTCAAATGCAACCCGCCAGCGATAGAAGTGTGGACACCGATTTTGCGCATACAATATTATATATAAAGGCATCTTTCTCAATTTACGAATCAAAATAAACTAACTCACCTCCCATAATCTCCCCTTTACAAGACGGACAGGTTTTAATATATATGCAAAATTTTAATTGACTTTCATATCAATATTTGTTTATATATTAAAAATATTAACTTTAATATATTATTCTTTTCTACTGAATAATTCATAGGAAGGGTAATTTATATATAAAAATTAATTTATTATTTATGAAAAAAATAAAGATTGATTGTTATTTATCCTTAGGGTGTTCTTCTGAATCTATGTTGAAAAAGAACATCGAAGAAGCTCTAATAGTTGAAGGCTTAAAAGCTGAAGTCAATTTTTTAAGAGTAGATAACACACAGGCAAATTCTATGAAGCTAAAGGGATCTCCCTCCATATTTATTAATGGTGTGGAGGTTCAGCCGCTTAATATGGAAGGATTCTCCTGAAGGATGTTCGTTGATGAGTTTGGGAAACTCACACCGGTGCCTTCAGTCGAAATATTAAGACAGCTTTTTAGGGAAAGGAAGGAGACTAAAAATGGAAATTAAGATTTTAGGTCCGGGATGTCCAAACTGTAAGCTTTTAGAAGACATTACTAAAAAAGCTGTTCAGGAACTCGGAGTTGAAGCAAAAATTGAAAAAATTACTGATATGATTGAGATAATGAAATACACTATGACGACTCCAGGTCTGATTATTAACGGTAAACTCAAACACAAAGGAAAACCCCTTCCTGATCTTGATAAGGTTAAAGCCCTGATACAAGAGGAGGTTTGATTGAAAGATTTAATAAATATATTCAAAGCACTTTCCGATGAAACCCGGTTAAGAATACTTAAGTTGCTCGAACATGGAGAACTCTGCGTATGTGATATCGTAGCAGCACTTGATACAATTCAGCCAAAAATTTCATTTCATCTGAGCACCTTAAAAGAAGCTGGCTTAATTAATGACAGAAAACAGGGTAAATGGATTCACTACCGTCTTAGTGATTCTGATATCTTTCGCAGATTTTTGATAGTTTCAATACTTGAACGGATAGATGACGAAGTTGTCGAAGCAGATAAAAAAAGATTAGCTGACTTTCTCAAAATCAAGCAAAAAAATTGTAGCAATAGATAAAGAAAGGTTAGTTCATGATTAAAATAATGTTTCTCTGCACTGGTAATTCCTGCCGTTCACAGATTGCAGAGGGATTTGCTCGTGAACTCGGCAAAGGAATAATTGAACCTTACAGCGCTGGACTTAATCCAGCTGGGCTAAATGAACGTGCTGTTATTGTAATGAAAGAATTAGGCATAGATATCTCTAATCAGCAATCAAAATCAATAGACATGGATTTGCTCAAAAGCATGGATATTGTTATTACTCTCTGTGACGATGCAGCGGAATCCTGTCCATGGACGCCACCTGAGATAAAACGCATCCACTGGTCATTAAAAGACCCTGCAAAAGCAACTGGTACGGAAGAGGAAATAATGAATGAATTCAGAAGGACAAGGGATGAAATAGAAAAAAGGGTGAAAGATCTAATCAAGGAGGTGCAGAATGGTTGAAGTAGTTAACCAGGGTCTTTAAAATCGAAGGAACTACTCTATTATAGATGAAAGAACGATATAAATTTCTTCTAATATTTATTGCCTTCCTTATCTGTTACTTCCTGCCGATTGAAAATAGTCACTTTACCAATGCAATCTATGAAGCCCTTGCATTAACAAAGTGGTATGCAAGGGAGCATGTTTTGCTCTGTCTTGTGCCTGCCTTCTTTATCGCAGGTGCAATTGTGGTATTTGTAAGTCAGGCATCGGTGATGAAATATTTTGGGGCAAAGGCGAATAAATTTCTATCTTATACAGTTGCATCTGTGTCAGGCTCAATACTTGCGGTTTGCTCATGCACAATCCTTCCTTTATTCATGGGCATATATCAGAGAGGTGCAGGACTTGGACCTGCGATTGCATTTCTATATTCAGGACCCGCAATTAATGTGCTGGCAATAATTCTTACAGCACGAATACTTGGATGGGAATTAGGATTGGCAAGAGCGATTGGAGCAGTCTTGTTCAGTATTGTTATTGGATTACTTATGCACCTCATATTCATCAAAGAAGAAAGGGAACGTCATTCTGGAGAGGAATTTGATTTTAGCAATATGAAGGGGGCACGCTCTCTTAAAAAAACTATTTCTTATTTTTTTTCTATGATTGCAATTCTTGTCTTTGCAAACTGGGGGGAACCTCCAGAGGAAAGTCATAATATGTGGTGGATAATCTATCACTGCAAATGGTGGCTTACAGGCTTTTTTAGTATTTCACTGGCAGTGATGCTTATCAGATGGTTTAAAAAAGATGAACTAAAAGAATGGATACAACAAACATGGGTACTTGCGGCACAGATTTTACCATTACTTCTTATTGGAGTACTTGCAGCAGGATTCTTGCTTGGAAGGGTTGGTTACGAAGGTATAATCCCTTCTAAGTATATCAGTAATTTAGTAGGTGGAAATTCCTTTTTTGCTAATTTTTTCTCCTCGTTTGTAGGTGCATTTATGTATTTTGCAACCCTGACTGAAGTCCCTATTTTGCAGGGACTAATAGGTTCTGGTATGGGTAAAGGACCTGCTCTTGCACTTCTTCTGGCAGGACCTGCCTTAAGCCTTCCCAATATGCTTGTTATCAGACGTGCAATGGGCACAAGAAAAACAATTGTGTTTGTAAGTCTTGTAATAATTATGGCAACAATTTCAGGATTGATTTTCGGCGAGATAGTTGAATAATCTGGAATTTCAAAAGTTTCATTTAAAAGCAACATCTGCATTTTAAAAGCTTGTAAGCTTTCCAGCTTGCGTGTTTGATGGCTTTTTAGCTTTTTTAATTGTATTTTTCGTAAACATGAAAATAGAATTTGTGCCAATAGGTTTTGTGACAGACGTGAAAGAAATACCGCGTCACTGGTCCATCTCTGATGCAGAGGGGAAGATTATTATCGATGAAAAATATATTGAAGGCCTCAAAGATATAAGACAGGGACAAAAGATAATCGTGATATTTCACTTTCATAAAAGCCCTGAATTTAATTCAGGTTATTTAATTCAGAAACCTCCTCATAAAGAGATGGAGATGGGAGTTTTCAGCACATGCTCTCCAGTAAGACCGAATGCTATTGGTTTTTCTATTGTTGAAGTAACAGGGATACAGGGAAATATTATTTCAGTCAGGGGAATCGATATGATTGACAGCACACCTGTGCTTGATATTAAACCTGTTGTTGAAAAGGGATAACAGATGAACTAAAAAAGATTTTAATAATTAAACTACAAGTGAAATAAGTATGAGAAAATATTATAATAGCTTATGAGTATAATGCAGCAGAAAAAAGAGGAAATGAAAAAAGAGTTTCTGGCTTTAACACCTCTTGAAAGGATAAAGCAGATGAATGCTCTTTTTAATGATATTATTTCCTTAAAGGCTAAAACAAAAGGCGTAAAGGAATATGAAATCTATAGAAGATACATTAAAACTAATAGATAAAACTGTTAAATCACTTTCGAAAAAATATCAAGTGAATATTGCTCTTGTTGGTGGTTACGCTGCAATAGCACATGGTGTGGGAAGAACAACAGCAGATGTTGATTTTTGTATTTATGCAG
>FWWM01005460.1_pt1 | contig 27846 bp, 24 predicted proteins | sample 2228351 | NCBI WGS metagenome assembly FWWM01 (sample SAMEA103939774, study PRJEB20133) | metagenome | reverse complement strand
CAGTCTTCTGGAGATACTTTAAATATTTTATTTCTTTTTGAGTCTGCTACCCATAGAAATTCTCCATCAAAAGTCATATCTTCTGGATAAAAAGGCAGTTTATTAAATTTATTGACAACATCACCTTGAGGTGTAATCTTTACAATTCTTTTGTTTGCAACATCCCCTACCCAAAGATAGCCTCCTCCCGAAATGTTTTGAGCAGACTGCCAAGCAAGTGCTGTGATAAAAGGTGTATTTTCTTGAGATGTAATGCTTATTGGAAATCTGTCCAGAAAGTAATGACCTTCGTAGTTATAGATTGAATCAGCAGAGGCTAAATCAATGTCTTCCAAAAATACTATTAATACTTCCTTAGCTATAATTATATTTTTTCCATCCCATGTGATCGCATCAGGACCTGTTGGCACAGTTTCTCCTACTCCTGCAATGTCTGTTCTTAGTTGACCTGTGCATCCTACAACTAAAATTAATAAAATTACGAACGCTATTCTTTTCATAGCTTCACTCCTTTTTTAAATTCTTTGTATTTTCTTCTATTTTAAACATCACCAATATAAATTCAAGTATTACTCTGGAGTAGATGATGGACAGAAATGTAAAAACAGGAGAAAAAACAAGCAGAAAAATTCCAAATTTTGGAGATTGCTTCATTGCACTCAAGCCTCCAATCAGAATAAGAAATCCAAAGAATAAGGAAGTAATAATTGCTATCACATAAAGAAATTTTATAATCTTGACGGTAATAAACGAGCTAAAAGAAAGGTCAAAAAGTTCTTTAAAAAAACTTCCTGCCATTTTACACCTCTTCTTATTGTTTTGTTACTTCAATTATACAAATTTTTATGATATCAAGCAATCTTTCAAGATTTTCCTCTGAGATTACAAGTGGAGGCATTATAACAATGATGTCTCCAAGAGGCCTAAGCCATACTCCATATTTTCTTGCAGTCTTTACAACTTTCCATCCCATTTGCTCTTTCCAGTCAAATGGTTCTTTAGTTTCTTTGTCTTTTACAAGTTCAATACCTGCTATCATTCCCTTTTGCCTTATATCGCCAATATTTTTATGATTAGCTATCTCAGAAAGTTTTTCTCTTAGGAGCTCTATTTTTGGTGGAAGTTTCTCCAATGTTTTTTCTTTTTCAAATATTTCAAGATTTGCCAATGCAGCTGCGCATCCAAGTTGATTTCCTGTATAGGAGTGTCCATGATAGAAGGTTTTTCTCTCTTGTAGTTCCCCTAAAAAGGCATTAAATATTTTCTCATTCACTACTGTTACTGCCAATGGCATGTAGCCATTAGTAATTCCCTTGCTGAGACAGATAATGTCAGGTGTGACTTCTTCATGCTCACATGCGAACATCTTTCCAGTTCTTCCAAATCCTGTTGCAACTTCATCAGTGATAAGTAATACATTGTATTTACTGCAAATTTCTCTTAAACCTTTAAGATAACCAGAGGGCCATACAATTATTCCTCCTGCACACTGAACAATTGGCTCAACAATCACAGCAATTATTCTTTCTTGATTTTCCTTTATAATTCTTTCCATTTCTTTTAGACAAGCCATTTCGCAGGAGGGATACTGTAAATTAAGATCACATCTGTAGCAGTATGGAGCTGGTGCTAAAATTGAGTTAGACAAAAGAGGTTTGTAAATTTCATGAAAAAGCTCATCTCCTCCAACACTTACTGCTCCGAGTGTGTCTCCGTGATAGCCTTCTTTAAGGCTAACAAAAGTATTTTTCTCCTTAATTCCTTGATTTACCCAGTATTGATATGCAATTTTCAGCGCAATTTCAACTGCAGTTGAGCCATTGTCTGAATAAAATACTTTTGTAAGAGGCTCTCCCCACGGAAGTCTTTCTCTAAGAATTTCAGCAATTTTGTTTGCTAGAATTATGCTTGGTACATTGCAGGCACCAAGTAAAGTTGAATGGGCTATTTTGTCAAGTTGAGCCTTGATTGCCTCATCTATCTCAACTCTTCTATGTCCATGAATGTTAACCCAAAGGGAGGAAACTCCGTCAAGATACCATTTTCCATCAATGTCCTTAAGAAAGCAATCCCTTCCTTCAACAAAAATTGTTGGCTCCTCCTGAAGCCAATACTTCATCTGAGTGAAAGGATGCCAAATATATTTTTTGTCCCATTCAATAAGAGTTTTTTTGTCCATAACACCTCACCATTTTTTTATTATTTTACTACTAATTTGTGTAATTCTCAAATGTCATAAAGAGCAAAGCAATTTTGCCGTCATAGTGCCATAGAGCGACAGTACTACAGAGCGACAGAACTTATTTTAAAAGAAGATTGCTTCGGCATCCCCCTTCTCGTCATTGCGAGCGAAGCGAAGCAATCTCGCCTTTTTTCTTCCAAAATAGAGATCACTTCAGCACCTGACGGTGCCTCGTAATGACGAAAAAAGTGTCATTGCGAGGGACGAAGTCCCGAAGCAATCTCAAAATTAGGTTTATATATAAAAATCGTCAATGTAGATTATTATAAGCTGCAAAGATATACAATTAGCAACAATTTTGGTATAATAATACAAAAACTTCTGGAGGTGGCTTATGGGTTTTGAAAAGTTCTTAGAAATTTTAGATATCAAAGAGGGAAAGATTTTTATCAAGGATAAAGAATCTGTGCGAAATGCAATGGATGAATTGATTTTTGACGCTGTTTTTGAGCTGAATGAGGAAGAAAAAAAGAAAAAACTTATTATCATTAAAGAAATCGCTAAAGAAATGGGTGCAATACCTTCCTCAATACAAGGTCTTTACGAGGAGATGGGAAGGAGCTTTCCTGGTTTTACAGTTCCTGCAATAAACATAAGAGGTTTAACCTATGATGTGGCAAGGACAATATTCAGAGTAGCTATGAAAAATAATGTCGGAGCATTCATATTTGAAATTGCCCGTTCAGAGATTGGCTACACAAAGCAAAGACCCCTTGAGTATGCAGCATGTGTTTTAGCGGCTGCAGTAAGAGAGAGTTTCACAGGACCTGTTTTTCTTCAAGGAGATCATTTTCAGATTGTAAGACGACATTTTGAGAAAGACCCAGATGCAGAGCTTAACTATGTAAAGGGACTTATAAAAGAAGCTATTGATGCAGAGTTTTACAATATTGATATTGACACTTCCACTCTCGTTGACTTAAGTAAAGAAACAATTTATGAACAACAAAGACCAAACTTTGAAAAAACAGCCATACTTGCAGAGCATGTTAGAGCCCTTGAACCAAAGGACATTACAATCTCAATTGGCGGTGAAATAGGCGAGATTGGAGGAAAAAACAGCACACCAGAGGAAGCAAGGGCTTATCTTACTGGATTTAGTGATGTCTTCAAAGATGGTAAAGGGCTCAGTAAGCTCAGCGTTCAGACAGGAACAAAGCACGGTGGAGTTGTACTTCCAGATGGAAGCATTGCTCAGGTGAAAATTGATTTTGAAACACTGAGAGTTTTATCTGATCTTGTCAGAAAGGAATTTGGACTTAGCGGATGCGTTCAACATGGTGCAAGCACTCTTCCGGAGGAGGCATTTGATAAGTTTCCTGAAACAGGAACATCAGAAATACATCTTGCTACAGGATTTCAAAACATCATCTACGACAGCAAATACCTACCTGATGACTTCAGAAAGATGATATACGATTTCCTAAAGGAGCAGTTTAAATCTGAATGGAAAGAAGGACAGACAGAAGAACAGTTTATATACAGCACCCGTAAAAAAGGCTTTGGTCCATTTAAAAAAGAATGGTGGAGCTTACCAAAGGATGTAAAAGAACCGATTATGGCTGAGTTAGAGCAGAAATTTGAGCTCTTATTTGCAAAGCTGAAGGTATTTAATACTGCAGATATTGTTAAGAAAACAGTTGTTCCTGTAAAAGTGCCTGTCAATATTGATTTTTGATTTTATTAATTTTACGGAGGTCTCTATGGAGACATTAGGGATAATAGTAGGTGGAGGACCTGCACCAGGAATCAACGGAACAATAAGTGCTGCCACAATAGAAGCCATAAATCAAGGTAAAAAAGTTGTAGGAATAAAGGGCGGATTTAAGCCTCTTTTTGATGGTAACCTTTCTTGTGCTGTGCCCCTTACAGTGGATGATGTATCAAGGATTCATACAATGGGAGGCTCTATTCTTAGAACATCAAGAGAACATGCAGAAAGGGTAAAGGAAAGGTTTCCTGTTTTGATGGATACATTAAAAAAGCTGGAAATAAAATACCTCTTAACTATCGGAGGTGATGGTACACTTTTTATGGCTAACTGGATAGAAAGAGAAGCAAGGGGAGATATTAGCGTTGTTCATGTTCCTAAAACAATTGACAATGATATACCTTTACCAGGAGGTGCTCCTACTTTTGGATACGAAACTGCACGACACTGGGGCGTGGAAATAGTAAAAAACATAATGGAGGATGCTAAAGTAGCTTCAAGATGGTATTTTCTTACGATTATGGGAAGACATACAGGGCATCTTGCATTGGGAGTTGGAAAAGCAGCAGGAGCAACGCTAACCATAATTCCCGAGGAATTTCCCGAGGAAAAAGTTTCATTTAAGAAGGTTGCAGATATCCTTGCAGGAGCTATTATTAAAAGACTAAGCATGGGTAGGGATCATGGAGTTGCTATCTTAGCAGAGGGAGTTTCTGAAAAATTTGATCCTGAGGAATTAAGTGAACATGAGCAACTTGAAAGGGATGAAACAGGCAGAGTGCGTCTTAGTGAGATTCAACTTGGTAGAATTATGAAAAACTTTGTTAAAAAAAACCTTGAAGAACTCGGCATAAAAATTACAATAGTGGACAAGAACATTGGTTATGAACTCAGGTCAGCTGACCCAATCCCCTATGATATTGAATATACGAGGAATCTTGGTTATGGTGCGGTCCGTTATTTACTCAGAGGCGGAACTGGAGCAATGATTACATTTGAAGAAGGACATCTTCGCCCAATTCCATTTGTTGAGCTCATAGATTACAAAACAGGCAAAGTAAAAATTAGAAAAGTTGATACAACATCAGAAAACTATGAAGTTGGCAGAAAATACATGATTAGACTTGAAAAGGAGGATTTTGAAGGAGATAGACTTAAGGCCCTTGCTTTTGTAGCAGGTATGACAGAGGAAAAATTTAAGGAAAAATTTTTCTATGTCACAGCATGAGAGAAAAAGAAAAAATAGGAAAGAATTTGTTCCTTTAGATTGGGAACGGGCAGAAAAAATAAAGGAAACACTACATTATTTGTATGAAATAAACAAAATGGTTCCAATAATCGTAGAAGGCAAAAGAGATAAAAAAGCGCTTCTGAGAATGGGATTTGTTGGAGAAATAATAACGCTTCACAGTGGAAAAACAATATACGAGTTTACTGAAAACATAGCGAACAGATTTGAAAAAGTTATCCTGCTTTTTGACTGGGATTTAAAGGGTGAGGAACTTTTTGCAAAGGTAGGAGAAAGTCTGCAAGGTATGTGGGAAGATTTCGCATCCATAAGAGAACTCTTAAAAATTTTGTGTCAGAAAGAAATCTCTGAAATAGAACAAATTCCAACGCTTTTTGAAAGACTGGCAGGCGAAAGCCTTGATGTTAAAAAATACGATGAAGACTTGCAATGGGGAAAATAGAGATAGGCAGGGAGGGAGAAAAATTAGCAGTTGATTATTTAAATAAAAAAGGTTATAAGATACTTGAAAAGAACTTTCGAACAAAATTGGGTGAGATAGACATAATTGCAAAAGATGGAAATTTTATTGTCATTGTTGAAGTAAAAAGAAGGTTTTCTGATAAATTTGGAGAACCAGAACTGGCTGTAAATTATAGAAAACAGCAAAAACTGAAAAAACTTGCCCTTTATTACTTAAAGCATATTGGCAAAGAGTATCCTGTAAGATTTGATGTAATCGCCATTAAAGGCTCTGAAATCCATCACATTGAAGATGCGTTTTAAAACATCGAAGATGCGTTTTTACACATTGAATATCACCCAAAATAGCGATATACATTTAAAAATTGCTAACCATTTGAATAAATATTGTGCTGTCATTGCAAGGTACCCGATAAGATGCCGAAGCAATCTCAAAGACTGCTTCTCTCCTTCGAATGCACGCAGTGACAGGATAGAGCGGAGGCTCGCTTTGGCAGGTGTGGGGTATTAATGCCATACTTGCAACAGGAGGACGCAGTGACAATAGTAAGCAACAAAACGAGATTGTTTTGCTTCGCTAGCAATGACGCAAAGAAGGGCTATTGCGAAGATCACCGCATTGAAATGAGACAATATAAAAAGGATTTTTCGTGGAGACTGTCGTAAGCAGAAGGCTTGGTGACTATTCGCGATAATGCTTAATAATCTTGCAATTTAGGTTGAATAAAGAAAAAAAGAGGAGACAAAAAATAGAAAAATTCAATGGACAAGAGTTGGAAAAAATATGCATGTATTGTAATCACTTTATCACTGACAAATTAGATGAAGAAACCGAATACGGCATTTGTCTTTTGGATGAAGAGTTTGAGCCATATCTAGAAGAGATACTTGAGAATAGGGAAAGAAGTGCCTATAAGGATTTGATTGAGAAGAAAAATTTTGAATGCGACAAGGAAGCTTGTGAAAAATTTGAGCCTGCGGAAATTTTTTATATAGATGATAACACGCCTCTTGCAAGGGCATTAAAGAAATTTTTGAAAAAAAGAACAGAGAAAACATAGATTTTGACGATTTGATGAGAGATGAAATGTTCGCTGAAGCAAAAAAATGACCGTTGAAAATTTGATTGAAAAGCTTGAAAGTTCCAATGAGGAAAATAGAAATTCTGCCATAACAAAACTTGGTAATTTAATTTATTTGGGAAACAATCATGCCTTTCGTGCACTCTCTAAATATCTAAAAAAACTGCCTCCACCACAGAATATTAGAGAAATACATTTAAAGATACAGATTTTAGACTATCTAACACCACATAAAAAAAGAGCAAAAATACTACCATTCCTGATTGATGAACTTTATAAAACACCCTTAAACAACACGACAAGACAATGGCTCAATGCCATTTTTAAATTTTTGAAGACTTTTCAAAGAATGCTGAAAGACAAAAGATTCTCATATAAATTAAAAAGGAAAATGCTGAATGTTTGGGAAGATGTTTGTGAAAATGATAAATAAATGTAGGAGAAATAAGTGGATGAAGTGCAAAGGCGAGATTGCTTCGGTCACGGAGACTGTCCCGAGCCAAAGACGTGGCGACCATTAATGATGAGGTTTGGTAACCGCATAATTTATAATAAAAAAAGATGGCAAAGATTAATTTTATAGGTGGAGCAAGCACTGTTACAGGCTCTTGTATTGTTCTTGATACAGGCAGCCTGAAGCTTATGATTGACTGTGGCATGATGCAAGACAAAGATAGTCCTGCTGAAGAGGATATATCAAGAGTGGAGTCTATGCCAAAGGTTGATATTTTGCTTCTTACGCATTCGCATATAGACCATAGTGGTCTTATACCTTTGCTTGTGAAAAAGAAAAAAGTAAGCCGAATTATTTCTACTCCTGCTACTCGCCGTCTTTGTGAACTCCTGCTTGAAGATTCTTCAAGGCTTATGGCTCAGGAAACAGACCAGCCTGCTTACAGTCAAAATGATGTGCAGCAATGCTTTGTTTTTTGGGATGAGATTGACAGTGGGAAAGCATATGAATTTAAAGATACGCGGATTACTTTTTATGACAGCTCTCATATGCTTGGTTCTGCTTCTGTATTTGTGGAAACTAACAGTGGCAATTATTTGTTCAGTGGAGACATTGGCACAAAGGCACAGAAGCTTATGCAGTATCCTCCACAGGTTCCCTCTGAACCTGTAGATTATCTGATAATGGAGTCCACCTATGGAGATAAAACTCACAAATTGGATGACCGTGAACATTTAGCTGAGATTGTGAATTCTGTATGTGGTGCTGGTGGAAAAGTTCTTATCCCTGCTTTTGCTGTTGGGCGTCTTCAGGAAATTCTATATGCTTTAGCGGAAGCAAAAATTCCTTATCCAGTTTATGTTGACACTCCAATGGGTGAGAAAGTAACCGCACTTTTTGATGAGTATAGGCTTTATCTTGAAAAAAGACTCAGGCATAGACTTTTGGAAGGTTCTCTTTTTGGTGACTATAAAACTATAAACACACAGCCCCAGCATCTTGAGCTTGCTCAGAGAAAAGAACCTTGTGTCATAGTTTCTGCAAGTGGTATGCTTGAAGGAGGAAGAGTGCTTGATCATCTCCAGAACATCAAAGATGATCCAAAAAGTGCTATAGTTTTTGTAGGTTATCAAGCGGATGGGACTTTAGGTAGAAGAATTTTAAATAAAGAAGTTCCTGTTTCATGCAAACTGTTCAGTCTAAGCTGTTTTAGTGCCCATGCTGACAGTAAAGAACTCATAGATTATGTTTTTAGACTTAGCTATTTACCATACAAAGTATTTCTTGTACATGGAGAGCAATCTCAGAGAAAGATGCTCCAGAGTCAGCTAAAAAAGAGAAAAATAAGAGTGGAACTTCCAAAAAATGGTGAAATCTATCAAGACAAACTTGCAATCTCTGGTAAACCTTTAAAGTTAAGCATTCCCTCAGTATCATTTACAAAAATTTACTCTTACAAGATTGCACCTCTTTTCTGTTATCTTGTTGACCATGAAGAATATATGGAGATAGTAGATGAACAGTGGTATCAGGAGTTAATAGGTAAAAAGAAAGCAGAACATTTAGGAATTCTCTCAGCTGATGTGCAGGTGCAAGACCATTACAATCAAATTTCATATGAGGAGATAGAGAAAGCTCTTGAACAACTTTTTAACTGTGGAGTCATCTCAAAAAACAGGCTTAGGGAGTTTTGGGCAGAGTATTTAAAAGGAGAGACAGCTGCTAAAAAGTATGTAGTGGATGTTCATAAGAAAAATCCAAATACAGGACTAAGAAGGTGGAATCCACCTAATCCTGATTGCACTGAAGACCCTGAAGCTCTTTATGAGCTTGCATACAACAGTATGATGAGTGCTACTACCTTAAAAAAAGATGAGCTTTATCGCTTACTGTCTGAATTTGTTCCGAAACTTTAAAAAAATAAAGGAGGTAAAGAGTGAGTAATAAAATTAAGGTATTTAAAATCAAGGCGGTTACCGCTTCGCCTTTTTACACAGGAGAAGTAAGAGAAGAGGAAAAAAGAGCATCAAGAGTGAACTTTCCAGTAAGAAAGACTGCTACTGGTCGGGTTATTGTTCCATTTAAAGGTGCACTTAGGTCTTCTCTTGAGCAACTTCTTAGGGCAAATGGAGAGCAGGTTTGTGATACTGGACAACCAAAGGCAAGACCTTGTGGCAGATGTGTGCTTTGTGACCTTTTCGGTTCAATGCGTGAGAAAGCAAGAGCAACTGTAAGCTTTCTTATAAGCGAGCAGGACAAATCTCAGATAGTTCGTGAAGCAACCCACATAAAAATCAACAGAGAAAATGGCTCTGTAAGTGACACTTTTAAAGGTGAAGAGGTGATTGAAGGAACTGTATTTAACGGTGTAATTTTAGTTGAAAACCCGAAGCCAAAGGATGAAGAACTTATTAAAGCAGCAATAAAATATCTGGAGGCAGCTGGAGTGGGTGGTTGGAAGAGTCGTGGATATGGAAAGATGAAATTTGAAATTGAGGTTGAAGAAGCTGAAAAATCAAAATTTTTGAGGAATTAAAATGGCTTTAGAGCTTTCCGCAGATGCGAATCTGCAAACAGGTTTTTCCTTGTATTCTGATGTTTACCAGACTTATCTTCTCTACCCAAGAGGAAGACATTTAAGGGGAGCTCTTGGCTGGATTGCGTTTAGACTTGGGCTTGATATTTCAAAACAATTTCCTGAGATAGGATGGGATGGTGTAATCTTTCGTGACATGCTTCCTCTTTGCAATTGCAAAACGATTTTTAAAATTGACAGACAGGGAAAATTTATTCCCTGCCCAGTTTGCGGAGCAAAGTATGATGAAACAGTGCTAAGAACCGTTCAAACAAGAAAACTGACCTATAAAGAAGTATCTGAAGGAAAACTTTACAGACTAAGCATAATTTTGCAAGATGACAAATGGCTTAAAGACATTCTATTAATTCTTGATTATGCAAATAAGTATGGACTTTATCTTGGAAGTAGGCACACTTCAGGGCATGGAAAATTTATAATTCAGGACTTGAAAACAAAGGAGATTAAGCCCTTTTCTTATAGCAAGGCTATGCTTGTCTCTGAAGCTATATCAGAGCAAGGCAGTATGAAGATGGTTATAGGTCGCAGACTTTCTGAGAAGGATAAAGCCGAACTTATACAGCTTAAGGCATTGCCAATAGGAACAGTGATTACAAATGTAAATGGTTTTTACTATGGTGAATACGGCGGACTTGGCTTTGGTGAGTTTGTTCCTTATGAGGGACATTGATGAAAATTTCTATAACAATAAAGTCTTCAAAATTACCAATTATTTACAGACACAGATTTGTCAGTCTTATTAAGACCGCTCTAAAGTATGCAGATGTTGAGTATATGAAAAGTTTGTATCCAGAGGACAGGCATTACAAAGTTACAAAACCTTTTACTTTTGCAGTGTTACTGCCAAGAGCTAAGAAAGTTGTAAAAGAAGATTTTGAGCTTGATGGCTATGGTCATATAGCTGATACAGTTTTTTATTTTGATAAACCATTAAATTTTATTGTCTCTTCTGCAGACCTTTACTTTGGCACAATGCTCATGTTAGGGCTCAATGATGTGCGAATTTTTGATTTTTCCAAAGATATAAAGTTTGAAATACAGGAAGTGAATCTTCTGAAAGAGAAAAAAATTAAGACAGACTTTGTTTTAGTAAAAACCCTTTCTCCCTTAAGTGTTGAGGATGAGAGTAATAATCCAGTTGTTGAAGATTTTGAAAAAATAAGTTTTTGCCTTACTGAGATACAAGGCAGGAAATTTTCTGCCTTATTTGGGCGTTCTCTTTACGAGCCTTTAAGGATAGAGCCACTCAAAAGCAGTACTGTAATAGTAAAGCATGCTATAAGTGGATTTAAAGAAAAACCTTACATGCTTGTTACATGTCATACAGGGAAATTTGTTTTAAGGGGACACCCTGATGATTTGAACTTGATTCAGCAGGCAGGGCTGGGGTTGAGAACAGGACAAGGATTTGGAATGTTAAACGTTATCACCTGATAAAGCTTTTTTGCTTTTTGACAAGATTATACAGAAGAATATTTCACTGCGAGCTCATTTTGTGAGCAAAAGCGAGGAGATTTCAGAGATTGTTCGGTATCCGTTAGGATACCGAAAAAATGACGGTGTAGTGTGTCACTACGAGCCTCCAATGGAGGCGAAGTAGTCTCATTGGTGAATGGAATCTTTTGCCTATTGTTTTGGATGTTATATGAACTATATGGAATGGAAGCTTTCTTTTACTGAGACTATAATGGTCTCTTTTGCTACATCAACTCCAATGACAAATAGTGAACAATCTGAGGAATTTACTCTTAGGAAGTTTTGATTTTACTGGCGGGGTGGACGGGACTTGAACCCGCGGCCTCTTGCGTGACAGGCAAGCGTTCTAACCGTGCTGAACTACCACCCCACACTGCGGATGGGCGGAACAGGTTTCGAACCTGTGACCTCAGCCTTGTAAGGGCTGCGCTCTCCCATCTGAGCTATCCGCCCGTATTTTTAAACTAATATAATATTTGTTAATTTGTCAAGAATTCTTGTTTGCTATCCAATCAAAATTCAATCATAGAGCTGTTTTTTATCATTCCATTCATGAGACAGCTCATTTTAACATTCACAACCCAATGTCATCAGAAAGAGATATAAAAATCCAAAATCGGCACGACTATTTGAGAACTGAATTGAGTGATTTTTTATAGAAAAACTTTGTAAGGCTGTCATTGCAAGCCTTGCAGAAGATGATGCTCGTAATTTCTTAAAAAAGAGATTGCTTCGTCGCTGAAGCTCCTCGCAATGACACTTTTTCGTCATCACGAGGCTTGCGAAGCAAGCCGAAGTGATCTTTCGTGAGAGAGAGGGGGAGAAAAGCGAGATTTTTTCAGGACTAAATTCTTTCCCAATTACAAAGAAAGAGTTCGCAATGATAGGAAATAATCTATAATGACAAAAAAACACCATTCACCATCCAAAATCTAAAATTCACTATTCACCATCTACCAATCACTAATCACTATGCACCAATCACCAATTAGAAACTGCTTCGCCCCATTGATGGGCTCGCAGTGACACACTACACCGTCATTGCTTCGGCATCCGTTAGGATGCCGAAGCAACCTCTGAAATTGCCACACAGTCGCTCGCACAGAGAGGCTTGCAGTGACAAATTGGTGGATTGCCTCGTTATCATTCGCAAATAGAGTCTTACAAGACATTACGTGTATGGACTATCACGCTATTGGTCTTAATAGAGTTGCTTGCAGTGGAATGAGCCTGTCTATGCTTCGTAATGCCTTGACAAAATAGATGAACTCTGAATAAAATGGAATACTAAGAGGCAACCGTTTACCGTGCAAAAAGTATCTACTGGCATAAGTGATTTAGACAGACTGATTGACTACATATATCTTGGTGACAATGTTGTATGGGAAGTTGACGCAGGAACTTCCTACGAAGTCTTTGTTAAAAAATTCATTGAGGCCTTCTCTTCTCTGTCAAACGATATAATTTATATTAGCTTCAACAAATCAGTTCAAACCCTCTTCAAAGAATTGAAAAACTATGTAAATGATAAGTTTCATATAATTGACTGTTTTACCTCTGGTAAAGGTAAAAATGATATTACTTTTTTAAAATCCTATGATGAATTAAGCAAACATATTGATATCGTAAAATTGTCAAATCCTTCAGATATTCAAGAGTTGACAGAAGCAATAGCTGCTGTTGAAAGCAGAGTCACAACACCAACTGCTTACATTTTTGATAGCCTTACAGGAATTCAAAATCTTCTTAAAGATGAAGATGCTACCTATAGTTTTTTTACTTACATGTGTCCAAGATTATATGACCTTGACAGTATTGCTTACTGGATTTTAGAAAAAGATGCTCACAGTCAGAAATTTAAGGCAAATATAAGACATATCACCCAGATTGTTATTGATTTATATAGAAGAAAGGAAAAATTGTTTCTTAAAGCTTTGAAATTAGCACGAAGAAAAAATCGTGATGCCTTTGCAGCTCATATGTATGAGATTACTTCTGATGATAATATAGAAATTAGCTCTGTTGAACCCTCTGCCACAATTGATATTGGCAGTAAATTGAGAGAAATCAGAATATCAAGAAATATGAGTCAGAAAGAACTTGCCGATAAGGTTAATCTTACAGCAGGATTTATATCCCAGATGGAAAACAATCAGATAGTCCCTTCTTTACTTTCTTTTATACAGATTTGTGAGGCTTTAGGCATTAAGCCAAGCGAAATTTTTTCGGAGGCTGATAGAGAGCAATCTCCTGTGATTACAAAACAGAGTGTCATGTCAAATCTTCCCAATAAGATTTCACAGGCTGATATTTATAAGGTTTTGTCCGATGAAAACTTTAATGTTTACTATATACTGATTCCTTCAAACTCTTTGATAAACAACCATTTTTTAACTAAAAAAGAACCAGAGCTTGCCTTTGTAATGAAGGGAGATATTTCTGTGACTTTAAATAAGGTTTCATACAGTCTTCAAGAGGGAGACTGTCTTTATATCAAAAAAAATCTACCTGAAAAATGGGAAAACAAAGGAGGTGAGAAAGCAGAGATTTTATTGATAAGTAAGTAATTTTTTGCTTTTTATTTAAATTACAAAAGGAGCAAAAAAAATATCTTTGATATTTTTTTGCCCAGATAAGTTAGTAATACTAAATCTAACTCATTAAAATTTACTATTACTTTAGGAGGTATAAGATGAGCGTAGTACCAGGTCAACCAAATGCAAGTTCAGCAACCCAAACCCGTAACAGGGTTTCAGACCCAGCACCCTATTCAGGAATATGTTCAGTATGTCTTGATGGATGCCCAGGTTTTTGTGAGGTAGGAAAATCCTCATTCAGAGGAAGGGAAGTTGTATATCCCGGTCCTTTTGGAAAGGTAACTGCAGGAGCAACAAAAAAATATCCAGTTGATTATTCTCATCTCAATATTCAGGGAACATGCGTAGGTGCGGTTGGTGTTGAAGCTGACCCTGACAAGGCAACATTCCCTGCTGTTAATGTTGAAAGGGAGATTGGAAAGGATTACAAAATTAAGCTTCGCATTCCTATATTTACAGGTGCTTTAGGTTCAACAGACATTGCCAAAGACAACTGGGAAGGACTTGCTATAGGTGCTGCAATCTCAGGAATTATGGTAGTTATCGGAGAGAATGTTGTTGGAATGGATCCAAAGGCTGAGTTTGACAAGAAAGGTAAAGTAACAAAATCTCCTGAGCTTGAAAGAAGAGTAAAATGCTTCAAGGAATGGTATGATGGATACGGAGAGATTATTCTTCAGCAAAATGTTGAAGATACAAGGCTTGCCTCTGCAGAGTACGCAATTGACAAGCTTGGTGTAACATGCATAGAGCTTAAATGGGGACAAGGTGCAAAAGACATAGGAGGTGAGGTTAAACTAAAAAGCCTTGAAAGAGCACTTGAGCTCAAAAGAAGAGGATACATAGTTCTTCCTGACCCTGAAGACCCGATTGTCCAGAAAGCCTATAAAGCTGGAGAATTCAAAGAGTTTGAAAGGCACTCAAGGCTTGGAATGGTTGACTACGAAAGCTTTGAGAAATCTGTAAAACATTACAGAAAGGCTGGAGCAAAATTTGTTTCCCTCAAAACAGGTGCTTACAGAATTACTGACCTTGCAAGGGCATTGAGATTTGCCTCTGATGCAGGCATTGACCTTGTAACAATTGATGGCGCTGGTGGTGGAACAGGAATGAGCCCTTGGAGAATGATGAATGAGTGGGGAATTCCAACAATTTATCTTCAGTCCATTGCTTACAACTTTGCAAGACTGCTTGCTGAAAAGGGCAAATATGTTCCAGACCTTGCAATTGCGGGTGGATTTTCCCTTGAAGACCACATATTCAAAGCATTGGCATTGGGAGCTCCTTACTTTAAGGCAGTTTGTATGGGAAGGGCATTAATGATTCCTGCATTCGTTGGCAAGAACATTCAGAAATGGCATGAGGATGGCAAGCTTCCTGCTGATATAGCAAAATATGGAAACTCAGTAGAGGAAATTTTCATTACTTCTGAGATTCTCAAAAACAAATATGGAAAAGCATTTAAGAAGCTTCCATGGGGTGCAATTGCCATGTACACATTCGTTGACAGACTTACACTCGGATTGAAACAGCTAATGGCTGGCGCAAGAAAGTTCTCCCTTGAATATCTTGATAGAAATGATATTGTTGCACTTACAAAAGAAGCCGCTGAGGTAACAGGCATTCCATATGTCATGGAAGCTGATATGGACGAAGCTCAGAAAATTCTTCTTGATTAATTCTTTTAAGAATTTGATTTCAAAGGAGAGACTCTACCGCCTCTCCTTTTTTATTATCAAAAATCCCATAAAATCTCACTCTATAAACTTTTCATACGGCAACCTATTGCCAGAGGTTGACAAATATTTTTTCAAAAAAGTATAATTGGTTAATCTTATTTTGAGGACGATTATGAAGATTGAACAGTATAGGATAATTGAGAAAAATCAAATTAAAGATTTCGTAAACGCTCTCATTTCTCTATCCAAAGTAGTTGCTCCAGTATATAAAGGCTATAATAACTATGCCTTTCAGGAGATAGAATCAGCAGACGAGGTAAGTCTTAAATACATTCCAACTATTATTCCACCAAAGAAATACTTTTTACCAAAAAGGGAAACAATCTTGCAGTTTGATACAAAGGATGAAATGAAGATAGAACCTGTTACAGAATACGATAATCTTATATTATTTGGAGTGCATACTTGTGATATAGCTGGAATTAAATGCCTTAATATGGTTTTATCAGACAGACCTAAAGATACTTCTTATCTGATTAGAAAAAAACATATTACTATCATAGGTATTGAATGCAATGACTACTGTGATGAATATGCAAGCTGTTCTTTTGTGGGTGCTCATATGCCCACTACTGGATATGATTTGATGTTTACTGAGTTGAGCGATTGTTATATAGTGCATATTCATTCATATAAAGGCGTTGAGATAGTTCAAAATACAGGGATATTTAAACCAGCAAATGAGGAAAAATTTGAAGAATTAAAGGCACTAAGAAATGAAAAATTTAAAAAATTCAGCAATGAAATTCCAACGGAAAGAAGGTATGTACCTGACCTTTTTGATCGTTCCTTCAATGCAACTGTATGGAAAGAGCTTGAACAAAAATGTCTGAGTTGCGGTAATTGCACTGCTGTATGTCCAACTTGCTATTGCTTTGATATCAAGGAAGAAGTTGACCTTACATTAAAGGTAGGAGAAAGATACAGAGTATGGTTCTCATGTCAACTTGATCCATTTGCGAAAATAGCAGGTGGCATAGATTTCAGAAGGGAACGTTCTGCAAGGCAAAGGCATAGATTTTACAGAAAGTTTAGATATCACATTGACAGATACGGAATGATTTTCTGCACAGGATGTGGAAGATGTTCTCGCACATGCATGGCAGGTATAAATCTCAAGGAAGTTCTCACATCATTAATAAGAGAGTCAGAGGCAAAGATATGGCGAAAGTGGTTATAAAGGATTCACCATACAACTTAAAGCAGGCAAAAATACTGGGCATAAAAACTCTTACTGAAAAGGAAAAGCTTTTTAAGATTGTATTTGAAGATGGGAAGTGGCTTGATTTTGAGCCCGGTCAGTTTATTATGATTTCTTTGATGGGAATTGGCGAAATTCCTGTGTCTGTATGCTCATCTCCGTTAAACAGGCATTATTTTGAAATTTGCGTAAGGGCTGTTGGTAAGGTTACAAATTCTCTTCACAATTTAAAACCCGGAGACATAATTGGTGTAAGAGGTCCGTATGGTAACGGATTTCCTATAAAAATGATTGAAGGGCATGACCTTTTAATAATTGCAGGTGGATTGGGAATTGCACCACTGAGGTCTCTTATCCTTTATGCAATTGATAATCGCAGAGATTTTGGTGAAATTCACATTCTTTTTGGTTGCAAAACTCCTCAAGAACTTCTTTTTGCCGATGAAATTGAAGATTGGAGCAAAAGGCTTGATATTCATTTTGCTTGCACAGTAGACAGGGCAGACCCTGATTGGAAGGGAAATGTTGGACTTATAACTTCTCTTATTCCCGGGGTTGATATAGATCCGATAAGGACTTACGCTGCTGTTGTAGGTCCGCCAATTATGTATAAGTTTGTCATAAAAGAGCTTCTTTCAAAAGGATTGCCAGTGGATCAAATTCTTCTCTCCTTTGAAAGACATATGAAGTGTGGAATGGGAAAGTGTGGAAGATGTCAGATTCAAAATCTTTATTGTTGCAAAGACGGACCAGTATTTACATTTAAAGAAATAATGGATATGACAGAGGCTTTGTAATGAGTAAACCAAAGGTTGCATTTTTTGATTTTGCATGTTGTGAAGGATGCCAACTTCAAGTAGCAAATATTGGAGAAACTCTCCTTGATGTTCTTGATATAGTTGATGTTGTTGAATTCAGAGAAGTGATGACAGAGAAATGGGAGGGAGAGTATGATGTTGCATTTGTTGAAGGAAGCATAACAGATGAGCATGCTGTTGAAAGAGTTAAAAAAATCAGGGAAAGAAGCAAGATTCTTGTTGCACTTGGCTCTTGTGCTACAATTGGCGGTGTAAATGGAATGAAGAACTCCTTTGCCCTTGAAGAAGTTGGCAAGTATGTTTACGGAGAGCATTATAAGTTCTTCCCCACGCTTCATACAAAGGCAGTACATCAGGTTGTAAAAGTTGACTATTTTATAAATGGTTGTCCGATTTATATACCTGAATTTTTAACAGTTTTAAAATGCATTCTACAAGAAATTCCGTATTATGTCCCAGAGTATCCTGTATGTGTTGAATGCAAGCTCAATGAAAATGTTTGTATGTTTGACCGGGGAGTCACTTGTATGGGACCAGTTACAAAGGCTGGTTGCAATTCCTGGTGCATAAACAATGGAAACATCTGCTACGGATGTAGAGGACTTACAATAAATCCCAATATAGAGGGATATAAAGAGGTCCTTAAAAAATATGGAATACCTGAAGATTTTTTAATTAAAAAAATAGAGTTGTATAACAAATGCAAGGAGTTGGATTAAAAGTGAGCAATAACATTAGCATTAATGTTAATTATTTAACCCGAGTAGAGGGACACGGTAATATTGTTGTTGAAGTAAAGGATGGAAAGCTTGAAATATGCAGACTTGAAATTGTTGAATCTCCGAGATTTTTTGAAGCATTCTTAAGAGGTCGTTCAATATATGAAGCACCTCATATAACTTGTAGAATTTGCGGAATCTGCTCATGCGGACATACCCTTGCATCAATTCAGGCAGCGGAAGATGCACTTGGAATAAAACCATCGGAGCAAACTATACTTTTAAGAAAACTTTTACTCCATTACGAGGAGCTTGATAGTCACATTCTTCATATTTATCTTCTTGTTGCTCCAGACCTTCTTGGTGTTCCAAGCTTTGTACCGCTTATAAAAACTCATCTTGATGTGGTAAAACGGGCATTAAAAATGAAAAGGCTCTGCAATGAGCTATGCGACATACTTGTTGGCAGGCATGTGCATCCAATCTCAGCAGTAATTGGAGGATTTACCAAACTTCCTTCAGAAAATGACCTCAATGAGATGCATAAAAGACTCTTAGAACTTAGAACAGACATGGAATATACAGTTGAACTTTTCACAAACCTGAAATTTCCAGAGTTTGAAAGAGATACAGAGTATGTTGCATTGGTAAACGATGAAGATGAGTATCCACTTCTTTATGGAGATATAGGTTCAACTGATGGTTATAGAGTTGACAAGCATGAATATAAAAATGTTGTCAATGAATTCATTGTGCCATACGCATCTGCAAAGAGAACGAAGTGGCATAGAGACTCCTATGCAGTCGGTGCTCTGGCAAGATTTAATCTTAATCACGAAAAACTTCATCCTAAGGCTAAAGAGGCAGCAACTCTTTTAAATTTAAAGCCAAAATGCATAAATCCCTATCTAAACACAGTAGCACAGATAGTTGAGTCTGTCCATTGTGTTGAGGATGCTATAAGAATTGTAGAGCTTTTACTCAGCAAAGGAATTAATTATGACGAAATAGTTATTCCTGATATTAACGAGCATGGTATTCTTCCAGTCAAATCTGGAGAAGGAGTTGGTGCAGTTGAAGTCCCAAGAGGGCTTTTAATTCACCACTACGAATGCGATGATAGAGGCATTTTTAGAAATGCAAACTGTGTAATTCCAACTAATCAAAATACTCATAATATTGAACTTGACATGATTGATCTTGTCCCAAAAATCATGGACAAATCTCCCGATGAAATTAGACTTGCGCTTGAAATGCTTGTCCGAGCTTATGACCCCTGCATTTCATGCTCTGTCCATATGGTTGAACTCATAGTAAAATAGACAAAGCGTTATATCAACAAAAACTTTAAATTTCTTGACTGAAAAGCGATAATCTGTTAGAATTCAACATGATATTTAAATTTTTAATACTTCTCTTTATGTTCCTTCCTGTCATAGCAGTTGGAGAGACAAATTATTTCCTGCCAAAAACATATCTTATCCTGCCAGAACAAAGTGCAGTAAAAATTAATTGGATTTTAGCTCCAGAGTCAAAAAGCTATTTACCAAAAGAATTAAGCCAAAAATTCAAGTTTGCCATAGACTTTAAAAATGATCCAATTCTTTTATACGAAAACTCACTTTTAATCAATCCAACTACAGGTTACATAATAAAACTAAATGACACTGTTAAAGAAATGGTTTGCCTTGACAACGGAGTGATGCTTTTTTCAAATTCTGAGCAAATTGGCTACCTGGTAGCAGAAAAAGACAACAGTTTGATTCCTCAGGCTAAAATAAAGCCAATTGCAAAACTTCCATTTAAAAATTCAAAAATTGTCAAAGGGGATGAAACTATTTATGCAGTAAGTTTTAACAGCAAAACCAAAAAATATGAAGTTTTTGTATTCAACAACAAAACAAATCTCTTTGAAAAAGCTTTAACCTTCAATGAGCCAATAAAAGCAGTAAGTGGAAAGGGAAAAAATATATTATATTTTGCGGTAGGAAGGCATGCGATTGAATATAAAAATGGAAAAATAAGCTATATCTATGAACACCCGCGAGAGGAAATACAGGATTTGATGTATAACGAAATTTCGGGTTTATTTTATAAAACATCAAAGGGTGTAGGAATGATTAAAGACAATGGTGCAATTGAGTTTATTCAAACTGAGGAAGCCATAGTTTTTTTGAAAAATACTTCCCTTTATGTGTTTTTCCCAAATGTTGGTGGAATTTTGGAGCTTAAAAACATTGATGACTTGAAAAACTTTGGACTCAAAGTTATAAAAATAATTGATATCCAACAAAACCTCTGAGAGGTCTGATATGAGAAAGAAAATTTTAATTTATTTGCTCATCTTTGTATTTATAAGTCACGCTTCTTTATCCTTTGCTGGAGGAATTCCAATACCTTCTGCAACATGCGAGGGAACTCAATGGTACGATGGAACTTATATTCCCAGAGGACAGGTAAAAGAGGTTTATTACGGTGGAGTAAAATACAGGTGCGTTGGATGCGGAGGCTGTACCCCCATATCAGGCTCTTCGTCAGGTAGCTCAACTTACACTCAAACTTATACTCCTTCATCAAGGCTTTCACCGTCTCAACAGTTGGCTGTAGGAATTATGGGAGCTTTTCTAAGTGGCTTTTTCAGTTCCATTTTTAGTATGCCTGATTTATCAGACAATGAAGAACAAAAAAGAAAGGAGTATGAAGAACAGCAAAGAAAAATTGAAGAGGAGAAGAAAAAGCAAGAAGAGATGAAAAAGAAGCTTCTCAGTCAATACAACACTTTACTTGCACAGGCAAAAAGTCAGGCTCAAGTTCAGATGAATCAAAGTAGTTCATCTTCCCTTGCCTTTCAAACTCTTGGAGGTCAGCTTACTCCATTTCAGTGGAATACTCCATCTTTATCTCACCCCACTCCTTCTCATAATGCTGAGCAACCATTAATCACCAAGTCTGATATCAACAGTATAGTGGGCAATGTAATTCAGGATAAAGTAGCGGAAAAACTTGAGGAGAAAATTGAAGAGTATGGAGGAAAACTTGTTGAAAGACTTGATAAAAAGTATGGAAAAGAATGGGGTTCAAAATACTATGAGAAAGGTTTGCCTATACTTAAAATCGCAATTGCTGCAAAAAATGAAGGAGTTGTAGGAGCTGGAGTTGAAACTATAAATTTAGGCGTTTCATTAATTCAAATGCCAACACTTCAGGCAGAAGTAGCTGATGTTGGAAGGAAGATATACAGTAAAATTGCCTTTTCAGCCTTAGATAAATTTTTAACTGAAACTGAAAGAGCTGGGGAGCTATTAGGTTTTAACTTCAACAAGGAAGAATTTTGGCAAGATTTGGAAAATGATATGAACACAGGACAAAAAATCATATACAAATGGTTAAAAGGAGAATAAAGATGAAACTTTGGAGAATTTTGATAATTATCCCGCTAATTTTAGCATCCATAAGCTGTGAACCCATAAGGTACACAACAAAAGTAGAACCCTTCAGAGTAGAGCCACCAAAAGAAGTAAGCGAGGTAAAGAAAATTCCAAATGAAGCAATTATTATAGTTAATGACTCTCAAGTATCAAGCTGGACTCGTTATACTGCAGATGTAATTCACACAGTAGAGTTTCCTTCAGGAAATCTTTTAAGACAAGCTTTACCCATTTATTTTGACAAAATGTTTACAAAAACAACTTACGAAAAATCTTTAAGCTTCATGCAGCCACCTAAGTCAATTATAATTCATGCCTCGGTTGATACAGTATCCTTTTCAGAGGAATGCTGTCTTCCACTTAAATTGACAATAAATGCAAAAACTAAATTTTCTATTTATGACAGCGATTTAATTGAGATAGCATTGCCTATTTTAAGTTCTGGTTTTGGACAACTTACAAAATCAGGTCTTTTCGCAGTAGTCAATAACAAAGAGTATGGCTCTACAGCCTATGAGGCTATTTTAAACTCAGTAAAAAATGCTACAGATTTAATTTATAAAGCTATTAACAATCCGCAGGCACAGATTATTGAGGCAAAACAAATAATAAATAAAGATCCCTCAAATATCCTTGCCTACAAAGTTGTTGCAAATCTTTCATTAAAAAATAATGATATACCAGAGGCTTTGGCTGCCTCGCAGATGATTGTTCAGCTTGCTCCAAAAGATGTAGATGGATATTTTCTTCTTTACAAGACTTATCTTGCCCAAAGAAAATACAAAGATGCAGTTAAAAATCTTGAACAGGCAATCGCAATCAATCCCCAAAATGCTGTTTATATGATGAAACTTTTCGGACTTTATATTAATCAAGAAAAATACGAAAAGGCTTTAAAAACAATAAATAACTATGTTGAAAGCAGACCTGGTGATTTATATGCTCCAGTATGGCAAGCCATGACTTTAATTAAAATGGGAAAATACGAACAAGCAATAGAAACTTTAAAAAATCATAAAAACAAACTTGAGTTTTCAGGAGTTGGAATAAAGATCAACAAACCTGAGGATGACTTTGTTCAGGTTGAATCTGTTGAGCCCAATAGTCCAGCTGATAAAGCAGGAATTCGGAAGAATTATCAGATTATTGAGATTAATGGAAAATCAACAGTCCAATTGAAACTTAGTGAAGTTATTCAACTACTCAGAGGAGAGGAGGGCTCTACTGTTACGATTACATTTAAAAAACCTGATACTGATGAGACTTTTACAAACACTTTAATAAGGGAAAAATTCTTTAAAGACAAAGATACAGCAAAATCCTGCCTCAGTCTTATAGCCATTGCAATGTTGGATAAAGGTCAGATAAAAGAGGCAAAACAATACTTGGATGAGGCTGAAAAGATTGACTCTGAAAATGAGCATTTCAGACTTGCAAAATCCTATTATTTACTGCTACAAAAAGAATATCAGAAATCTATAAGTGAGGCTCAAAATGTTAAAGATAGTGATTTTGCTTTATTTCTTATAACACTGGCAAACTTAAAAATGGGCAAATTTGATGAGAATGTTAACTCCTACAAAAAAATCATCAATTCAAATAGCCTTTTAATAACTGAAAATGGCAAAAGACTCTTTTTCTCAGCCTTAACTCCATACACAGAAAAATTAGAAAACAAAGCTATTGAGCTGGAGAAGGCTGGAAAAATATCTCAGGCTTTGCAAGAGTATGCAAAACTTACAGAAATATCAAATCCTGAGAAAGCTCAATGGATAAGAAGCAGAATTTCACGAATTATTTCATCTAATCCCTCTTTGTTAGAGTTAACAGGAGAGGCAAGGAATTATTTCCTTAAGGCAGAGGTTTTATATACTAATAACAAACTTGAAGAGGCAGTTGAAGAGCTTGAAAGAGCAAGACAGTTACAGCCCTTCAATCCCCAGATTTACTTTAACAAAGCAGTTATATATGAAAAAATGGGAGAGTTTTTAAAGGCAATTGAAAACATGGAAATATATCTGCAACTTTATCCAAATGCACCAAATGCCCAGACAGTTAAAGATCAAATATTCAAATGGAGGGTTATGCTTGAGAAAGAGCTTTAGTATTCTCATTTTATTTTTGCTTATAATTTCTGGTTGCGCTCCTCAAACAAGGGTTCAAATGGAATCCTCTTTTGCTCTTAGACCTGACAGAGTTATAGCTGTAGGTGTTGAAAGTAAAAATCCTGAATACATTAAGGAAGCTGAAAAAATTGAGATTATTCTCTTGGAAAAACTTAAAAATTCCAATCTGTTCAGTGACATTAGAAAAGACAAAAAAGATGCGGATATTTTCATAAGAGTGAATATTACAGAAGTTGTTAGAGTAAGTTCTGCAGATAGGCTTTTATTTGGAGCTATGGCTGGAAGGGCAAAAATAGCAGGCAACATATTCATAGAAAATTCTCGCAGTGGAGAAACTATTGGCAAATTTTATATAGAGAGCATTTCCTCAGGAGGTACTGTTCTTGCAGGAACAACAGAGGATGTAATTGAACAGTTCGCTAATCAGCTTGTAGATACTATTCTATCAAATACAGTTAATTAGCTTATGAATATCAGAAATCTTTCTTTAAATACAAAATTCACTCTTTCAATCATTATCATCATCTTTGTCTTTTGCATCATATTTTCGTTGCTTCTTTACTATCATCTCAAGCAAAAGGTTATAGAAGATGCAAATGAAAAAACGAGAATTATACATACTCAGATTGATGCATTGGGAAATTATGTTAAAGAAGAACTGCGACCTGCTATTTTCAAACTTCTTCATGAAACAGGCAGACAGAATGAATTTATTGTAGAAGGCATGTCAACAACCCATGTAAGACTTAGTGTTATGAAAAGGTTTAATAATAAAATCGGTGCTTACACATATAAACGAGTGTCTCCTGACCCTATAAATCCTGAACATAAACCTGATGAGCTTCATATTAAACTTATTGAATATTTTGCTAAAAATCAGGATAAAGAGGCTTGGAGCGGTATAGTTAAATGGAATGGACAAGAAATTTTAATAACTGCCAAACCTGTTATTGTTGAAAATGGATGTCTTATTTGTCATGGAAAAATTAAAGATGCCCCACAGGCGCTGTTGAAAATGTTTCCCCGCACAAAGGATTTTAACTGGAAAGAAGGAGATGTAATGGGAGTTGAAACAGTTTCTCTCCCAATAGCTGCAACTCTTGGAGAGATAAAAGGTATAGCAATATCAACATTTTTATTTGGAGTAGTATCGCTTGTATTTCTTTTTGTTGCTTTGCAAGGTGCTTTCTATAGTTTTGTAATAAAACCTTTAAAAAGACTGAGCAGTCTTTTTAAAGGCATTGTTAATGGCTCTGAACCTCTTAATAAAACCATTGAAGTAAAAATTCATGATGAAATAGGAGAGCTTATCCAATCTTTTAATCAGATGGGAAAATATCTTTACGAAGCACAAGAAGCAATAAAAAAGCATGCTGAAACCTTGCAAACGATTTTTGAGGGAATAACTGATCCCCTTGCTTTAATAAATCGGGATTGTAGCCTGGAAATGACAAATCATGCATACAGAGAATGGATCCGTAAAGGAAGAGCTGCGGTTTTTAGCTCTCCTTGTGACCTGCAAAAAGTTGATGCGGACAAACCCTGCCCTCTTCATTTTTTGAAAAAAGTTATTGATACAAAAAAACCACTTTCAGAGTATTGGGAAGGTGATGATGAAAATTACTATTTTGTTCACTTTTATCCAATATTTGATGAACATGGTGAAGTGGTCAAAGTTGTTCATTATGTAAAAGATATAACTGAAAAAATGAAAATAGAAGAGCAAATGCGAATTACAGAGAAATTGGCTGCCATTGGACAGCTTTCTGCAGGACTTGCCCATGAAATAAACAATCCACTTGGAGGAATAAGACTTTGTTTTAATAATCTTATTTCAACTGAAATGGATGAGGAAACAAGAAAAATGCATATAGAGGTTATAAATCAGGGATTGCTTAAAATTCAAGAAATCATTAAACAACTTCTTGATTTTTCAAAACAAACAGAACTTATCATTTCAAAGGTTAATGTAAACAACCTTGTTGAAAATGTTTTAAAACTTACTGATTATCTAATTTCAAAAAAGCAAATCAAAGTAATTAAAGATTTTGCAACTGATATGCCAGCAATTATGGTTGACCCTAACAAAATTGAGCAGGTATTCTTAAATATAGTTCTAAATGCAATTCAAGCGATGGATTCAGGAGAAAAAATTCTTACAATAACAACATATACACAAAAAGGAAAATGTTATATTTCTTTTAAGGATACAGGTCCTGGAATTCCAAGTGATATCTTGCAAAAAATTTTTGACCCATTCTTTACAACAAAACCAGTTGGACAAGGAACAGGTCTTGGACTATCTGTCAGCAAATCAATTGTTGAACAGCATAATGGAAGAATATTAGTGGAAACATCAACAAAGGGAACAACCTTTACTGTTGAATTGCCACTGCAGAGATGAAAGAAAAAATTCTCATAGTTGAAGATGATCCTGCAATGAGGCTTGGAATGAGCCATTTCCTTGCCTCATCAGGATATTCTGTAAAAGCCATAGAGGATGGGAACAAGGCTTTATCAGCCATAGAGCAGGAAATCTTTGATGTTGCCATAGTTGACTTAAAACTTCCAGGAGTTGATGGATTAACCTTACTTAAACATATAAAAAATGTCCAGCCCAAGGCAGGTGTTATTATGATTACTGCCTTTGCAGATGTGAAAACTGCTGTTCCATCAATGAAAGACGGAGCCTTTGACTACATTGCAAAGCCCTTCTCCAATGATGAACTCTTAATGATTATTGAGAGATTTCTTCATTTACGAAACCTTGAAAATCAGGTAAAACAATTAAGTGAAATTGTTAGTAAAACTGAAGGATTTGAAGGCATAATTGGTTCAAGCCCTGCAATAAAGGAAATTATAGATAAAATTGAAGCAGTTGCAAAAACTGATGTGCCAGTAATTATTTATGGAGAATCAGGAACAGGAAAAGAACTTGTAGCAGATGCAATTCAAAAACTCAGTTTAAGAAAGGACAAGCCTTACATAAAAATAAACTGTGCTGCTATCCCAGAATCTCTTTTTGAATCTGAACTTTTTGGTTATGAAAAAGGAGCTTTCACAGGAGCAAATGAAACAAAAAAAGGAAAATTTGAACTTGCCAATGGAGGTATGCTTTTCCTTGACGAAATCGGAGATATGCCCCTTTCCCTTCAGGCAAAACTTTTAAGAGTAATTGAAGATGGACTTGTATATCGTCTTGGAGGTAAAGAACCAATAAAAGTTGATGTAAGATGCATCTATGCAACGAGCAAAAATCTTAAAGAACTGATAAAAACTGAAAAATTCAGAGATGATCTTTACTACAGAATTAATGTAGTGCCTATTGAACTACCACCCCTTAGAGAAAGAAAAGAAGATATTCCGCTTTTGATTGAGCATTTTCTTAAAATTTTCTCAGCAAAATACAATAAGGAAAACATAAAAATCTCTCCATCCACCTATGAAGCTTTACTTTCCTATGATTATCCTGGGAATGTAAGAGAACTAAAGCATGCAATAGAGAGAGCTGTTTTGCTTTCAAAGGATGGAATTATTGAACTGAAACATTTACCTGAAGAGTTTTCACCCTTTGTAAAATTTCAAAAACAATGTCTTGCAAATAATTTTAAACTTAAAGAATGCGTTGAAAATTTTGAAAAAAACTTGATTTTAAAAGTTCTTCAAGACTGCAACTGGAAAAAAACAGAGGCAGCAAAAAAACTCGGAATAAGCAGAAAAGCTCTTTGGGAAAAATTAAAGATATACGGCATTGAAAACAGAGATTGAAAAGCAATTTGCAAAGATATTGAAAATTGGTGTGATTAATTTAAATCCTAAATGATATGCCCCCGTTTTTTGGAACATTATAAATACGAACTTTTGTTTGTATAAAACTACTGCACCCAAACTTTGTAATAAAATATTTACCAGCCGTCTCTATAAACCTCATAAGGTGTTTTTCCTC
>FWWM01005455.1_pt1 | contig 27876 bp, 16 predicted proteins | sample 2228351 | NCBI WGS metagenome assembly FWWM01 (sample SAMEA103939774, study PRJEB20133) | metagenome | reverse complement strand
AATTTATCTATTACAACTAGTCTTGTTTATAGATATCAAGCAAGTTATGCATATTCTAATATATTACCTGCGACTATACCAAAATTTAATATCGGAGGGACACTTTATACTTTACCTTTTTTAGTTCTTCGATATAATTTAATAATTTAAAAATATGATAGACAAAACAGATATTAAAACAATAAACGAATTTGCACAGCCTATAAGGTTGATAAAGTTAAGAATTGCTTTAAGGCAATTAGGGTTATTTAATGTAGTAGATGCTACAATTAAAAATTCAGGTGATGACAACTTAATAGATTGGTGGGAACGGGGTGATAATGTAGATTTTCTATCAGATAGAATATTACAATTAAAAGAATCATTAGGCATATCAGATGAATTTTATATACAGTTATATTATTTAAGTATGAGTATTGATATAGATAATTTAGAACAACACTCTCAAACAGCAAGAATAATAATTAATAATGAAATAAATAATCCAGAAAATAAACAATCAGTTATATATAAAATACATAAACCATCATTATTTGGAAGTATTATTAATTATATTAAAAATCTATTTTAACTATGGAAATAAAAGACCCACTTCATCAAAAAGTAATTGAATCTGCATTATCATTATATGATGCTCCCGTTTATTTAATAGGTATAAGAAGGGAATTAAATGTAGATGCTTTTAATGATACATTTATTTTATATTCACATTATAATGATATATATTGGTATACAGATGAATTTACGACAGATCCGGGTTTATCTGTATTAAAACAACCTATAAATCCAAAAGGAACGGCTATATTGTGTGAAGGACTACATAGAGATATATGGGGATGGGGATACCATAAGAACAAATATAAAGCATTAGTACAAGTTAATACTTGTATTGTTTATAGAGATAATAACAGAGATGCCGTATTAAATATAGACACAAATAAGATTGATAAAGGATATTTTGGTATTAACTTACATCATGCTAATAATGCTAAAAGAGTAGGAAGCTGGAGTGCAGGTTGTCAGGTATTTAGAAGGGTAGATGAATTTGAAAAAGTGATAGGAATATTAATTGGAAAATATTCATTCTTAAAAACATTTGATTATTATTTATACAGATTAAAACAATAACATATTAAGTATAATGGCAGGGCAATTAGACGATAAGAAATTTGAGTATATATTTAAGATATTTGAGGTGTTAGTAAAAGTATTTACTAATACTTCAACGGCAAATACTATATTAAATCAGATATTAACACAAGATACAGGAACTAAAAATAATACCACACCTGTAACATTAACTAAAACAACAGGGACAATAACAGGAACAGGAACACTAACTATAGCAAATTTAAAAGCAATAATTATACAAAATACAGGAACATCGGATATTACTATAGAAGGATTAACAATTAAACCAGGTCAAACAATGACCATTAGTGGTGGAGGTATTAAAAATACCTTACCGGCAATATCCTATGTATGTGGAACAGAGACTGCAAATTACTATGCTTTAATTTAATAATTATATAAAATATGTTAAATAAACCTATTGATAATAGAAAAGATAAATGTACAAATATTAGTAGTGAATGTGTAATTTGGGATGGACCAGACATTCCATGTTTAGATTTATGTTATGGTGATAGTATAGAAAAGGTAGTATATGAGCAAACAATAGCTTTATGTAATTTAATAGAACAATTAAAACCACAAGGATTAGATTTTAGTTGTTTATTAACAGATAATAGTTGCAAGCCAAAAGATATAAATGAGTTATTGCAGTTTATATTGAATAAGATATGTGAAGTTATTGATACTATTCCTAAACCTTTTACATGTGAAGATGCTTTTAAATGTAAGGTATCTTTTACAATGTGTCCAACTAGAGATTGTGATGGACAAGATACAGCAGCAAGCACAATAGAATTACCATTATATACTACAGATGGAACGGACAATTTTATTAAATTTATTGTAGAAAAGGTATGTGATTTATATTGTAAGATAAGTGGGTTAGAAGAAGATGTTAGTAGTATTCATACAGAAATTACAACAATATGGGAAGCAATCACTAATATACAAAACGTATTAAATAATCAGAATATTATACCTACTAATTTACCTAATTGCATTGGTAGTCAATATATTTCAAATTGGGAAGAGTTATATAATTGGTTGTCAGCATTAGCATTAGAAGTTAAAGATTTAATGAATACAATATATGGTGGATGTAGCACAAGACCATTATCTATTGATGTAGATTGTAATATAGGGAATAATACATTTTCATTTACAGCAAACAATTTAATAGATTTTATAATTAAATTTGAAGAATATATTAGTTGGTTATGTCAAAGATTAAATGAATTTAATACATCTATTACAGATATAAATACTGAAATTACAAATATAAATACACAATTAGCAGAATGTGGGTGCGGTTGTCCTAAAGATATATTTGAGATTATACCAAAATTTAATCTTGATAATCAAACAGATAAATATGTAATAAATCAATATGTTTTAGTTAGTGCAATACCTGTTACAGGTTTATCATTTAATTACGATATAAATCAAGGTCATGGTGCATATTACATAAATTTAAATGGTAATCCACAATCTTTAACTATTGGAACGGATATAGTTATATCTGGAAAAACAATAACTGTTAACAAATGTCCTGATCCAAGTCAATATAGTAGTTGTAATGAATATAATATGTCCACAGAATTAGTTTTATATATAGGTGTACAATATACTATTGGTACTAATAATGGTGATAAAACATGTAATATAAATTTATTAAAGAGATTTCAAGTTAAACATTGTGTATGTGGATATGTAGAAAATGTACAAATAGATGAGAAAATAAACTTATATTCAAATGAATATTTAAATAATTAAAATCATATAAAACATGAGTTGCAGAAAATGTGGAAATAAAAGATGTAATTGTAAAATAATAAATCCTGGTACATTACCACCACCATGTACTAAACCATCATGTATTTCAAAACATAAATGTTTAGATACTATTAATATAGAATGTGTTGTATTAAATACAGGATATGTGTTAAATAGTCAATGTGGAAATATATATGTTCCAGCAGGAACTAATTATGATTCATTTATACAACAGCAAATGTTAGCACAAAGCAATTGTCAATGTTTAGCAAATGGTGGAGCATCTCAATCAACAAAATGGATTTATGTAGAGTTTAATAATGGCATTAATGTATATTGGGATTTAGTAAATAATAGCGATTTAAATCCAAACTATCAAGTATGTAGATATGATGTGGTTATAAAACAATTATCAACAGGTAACATTTATAAATTTCAATTAGCAAATAACATATCATATTATAATGTAATACCAGTAGGAACAATGACATATAATAGCGGTGAAGAATATGAGGTTTGGGTTGAAACAGTAACAGCACCTTGTTTTGGTAATTTACCTTGTACCTGTTTAAATAATGAATTTAATGAAGAAGATGAAGTAGTAAAATGTCAATCAATACATAAATATATTAAAATTAAATAATTATGGCAGATATAATATTAAACGCACAATTACAATTTCAAAGTAATAGCACCAGAGATCAAGGGTGTCATTTAATTATCATGCAATTTTTGAAAGACGATGGAACAGTATTAAATGATACTCCTTCAGGTTGTCCATTGAAAATGTTTGCTATTAGATTAAAAAATGTTGCAAGTAATTGTAATTATTTACCAGACAATCAAAATCCATTTATATATAATTTTAATAATTCAACTAATCCTTTTCAAGTACAAGATTGTTTATTAAATGGATGTGTAAGAAAAGTAAGAATTATTGTTATTCCTTGTTGTAGAAGTACTCTTGATTTAAGTTCAATGACATGGGTAACAGATTCAAATAATCCAAATTTTGAGATAAATAGTACAGCAATATCTTGTACTAATTATCAAAATTATATACCAAACAATGGTGGTTATGCACAAATGGATGTTGAAATACAAAATCCAACATGGCATAGATGTAGAAAATATTCAGTATGGGGGGATGTACTAAATAATATCCTTACAAACACATCATATACTAAATGCACAGGAGGTAATGGAACAATAAATCCAGTAAGCACAGGTTGTTCAAACCAAACTGATTTATTAAGAGGTATATATATACCTTTTGATTATTCTATTAAAATATGTGCAAATACAATTAGTAATTCAATAAATTTAATAAATTTGGATGATATAACAGATAGATATACAGAATGTTGTAATTGTGTTACTGGTACTATTTCATTATTACAAGGGTTTAATCAATTTATAATATTTTATCAAAGTTGCGATGGCGATAATATTGTAAATACTAATACATCAGGGGGTTCAAATATATCTATACCTTGTCATAGAAAAGGTTCATTATTTGTAATTGGATATAATATTGATACTCAAACAGGTAATTGTTCAAATGGTCAGTTAATAACAAATTATACAGTAACATATAATACATGTAGTAACTATTGCAATGATTTGTTTATATAGTGTAAATTAAAAACTGAATGAAAATAGGTGAAATCACATCACGGGTCAGGTCTGCATTAAAAGCAAACAATATAGATGCTTTTATTACTGATAGACAAATATGGTCAGTAGTATCTAAACATGCTAATGCTTTAATACTAAAATACAAAGATTCTCAAAATATAATTAGTAGTCCTGACCTATATAAAACCATATATGGTTTAGAAGTAAAAGAAGCATCTTTATTAGAAAAAGCAAATATCTTTTTAGATGATTGTATTGATGTAAAGATATTTGTTACAAAAGATAAATTACCTAATATAAGAACTATCAATAACAAGTATCTTATTCAATCTGTTACATCTGTAGATTTTAGTTATAGATTTCATCAAATACCTTTTTATAATTATCAATCATTATTAACAAATAGATATAGGAATTATCTTAAAAACAATTATTATTCATATAACGATAATAGAATATGGATATTTGATTTAAAAGGTAACAGAGATGGTATAGAAAAGATAAATGTTATTGCTTCATTTATTGATTCTATTAGTGCTGAACTATTATCAAATGACGATGAGAATAAATGTAAAAACGCATTGGAAGTAGAAAGTTGTATACCATCAAACCTATTATCTGAATGTGAAGTAATGGCAATACAAGAGATATTAGGAACATTTAATATTCCTATACAATCAGACAATAATGATAACCAACATTTAGGTAGAACCGATTAAATATGAGTGATTATAACTACACATTAAAATACGAACCGCTATCAGCGTTGATTAGTCAATTATCATTAGAATTACCAAAATTGGCTAACCAGGATATTATTGATCCGGTTATAGTAACCGATATGGTCATGTATTGTATTCGTAATTTAGGCATTAAGGTGTTTCAAAGAAAAGAAACAGTACTTAATATACAAAAATATAGAGCTGAATTACCACCATTTTTTCATAGTATTAACTTTGCATCTTTGTGTTTTGATGAGCAAGTAATAGATATACCACCACAAGGACATTTAGTTACTACAATAGAAGTAGATAAGAATGGTGTATTAATATCAGCACCACCAGAATTAAAATGGTTATTTACACAACAAACAGAAAATCCTGCTGAATGTGCAAAAGAAGATTGTAAACCAAACACAAACCCAAATATAACTTATAATTGTTGTGGAAATCCTGTAGAAGAACCACAACAAATAGATGATTGTAATAAACCACCAATTAAAGTATTTTTAAACCAATGTGGTAATAAATTAGAAACATGGCAAATAATAAGAACTAAAGCATATAGATATAGAGGAATGATACCATTAAAATTAGAAAGCAGATATGCTGATAATTTAATGTTATGTTCAGATTGTGTGCCTGTAAAACATGGTATTAATACATTTAAGATTGTAGATGGAGGAGCAATATTTAAAGTAAAAGAAGGTAAAGTATATTTTAATTATATGTCTTTTCCTTATGATGACGAAACCGAAGAGATATTAGTTCCTGCAGATCCTATTATATGGCAATATATATTGTATTATATAAAGATGCGATTACTACAAAACTCTTTAATAAACAATAATAATCAAGGATATAGTCAAATATATGCAGATGTGAAACAAGATGCTATGCTATATGAATATAAGGCAAAATCGTATGTTAATAGTCCATCATTCAGACAGATAAGAGAGAGTTGGAAATCTAATAGAGAAATAATGATTAAAACTTATTATGGACCATTTTTAAATTAGTATATATGTTAAATTATCTTAAATTTACAAACTTAAATGAAAATTATAGATTTGTATTGAGTATATTTGTAACAATATTTATTTGGGTATTATTTGAAATAACATTGATAAAATGTAGTAAAGATGAAACACCAAAATATACAGATAGACAAATAGATAGTTTAATAATTGTTAGTAAACAGCATAAACAGATAACAGATAGTTTAATTGAAAAGATAGAAGATAGTAGTAAAAATATGGAATCGTTAAGAGATAAATTATATCAAATAATGAACGAAAACAATAAACTTAAAAAACAAGTACATGATTTACAACAAATTAAAAACTCAATTCCAAAAGTTAGCAATGTGGATACTGCTATTAACATTATCAAATCAAATTTATTCACAGATAAAAGTTCAACCAATAGTAAGAGATAATAAATTATTTGTATGTGATGGTGATTTTATGTTTACATTAAATGGTTATAAGTTTTTTACTTTTTGTGTTAATAATTCAGAATTAGGAAGACAACTAAAACCAGGAGATACTTTGTGGTGTATAGATGTAAAATCAATGAGAAAGTGGGCAGAAGATATTAAATACACAAGAGGATTAGAAGCAGAATATGACAAACTATTTGCCAAATATGATTATTGCACTAAATCATTAGATTCAAGTATTAGTATTGGTAAAGAAGTAATAAAAGAATATAATGAACTAAAAAATAATTGTTTAGAATTAACCGACATGTATAAAAAGTTAGATAATGAACATGATATTAGTTTAAAGATGTTAAGAGAAACGAAAGATGAATTAAATAAAACAAAAGAAGATTTAGATAAAGAAAGAAAAAGAAAGAAGACATGGAGAACAATTAGTATAGTTCTTGGTGTAGCAATTAGCGGTTATGTTTATGGAACAATTACACATTAGGTAAAAAATACATCTGTGGAAGGTAGACGTAATTTAGGTATAAATATAACAGGTTCTGTTAGTCAAGGTGAAGCATCCTCTTTTAGTGATAAGGGTAACAACCTTGCTTATTCTCGTAATGCTATTGTATTTGATGAAAGTGGCAACACTCAATTTATTGTTCAAAATGAACCTTCCAATAAACTATGTATTGATGTAAAGATAGAAGGAAAACCTGCTAATATTGTAGGTATCATATATTTATATGATGATAAGTGGGCTATATTTTCAACATTAAATACCGAACCAACAGATAATGATTGGAATGAGATAGGTATAATGGATAAATCTACCTGTTGTTATACCCCTGTAATTAGATGTAAGTGTTTGAACTTTAGTATAATGAATCCTATTAGGGGTGTAGCAAGGTTAATGAATAGACAAAACTATGTATTATATTGGGCTGATGGATATAATCCTGATAGAGTATTAGATTTAGGTAATACGAATTTATGGGATATATGTAATCCTATTGACCCAAAAAAAGATGTATGGTTAAATGATTTTGAAAATATACCATATAGAACAGAAGATAAAGACCCAAAAACAGCATGTATAGAAAGATATGTTCCCGATCCATTAGATATTGATTGTAATAGATTGTCATTAACACCAAAAATATCTATACCTTGTCCTGTAGTTAAGAAAGGAAAAACAGCAGGGACAATACCTAATGGTTTATATGCAATAGCAGTAGCATATGCAACCCATGAACAAATATATGGTAATTGGTTTATTAGTCAGGTAGCACATGTATATAGTCCAAATGGTGGTAATAGTTTAGATATTTATATAAATGGTTTAGATACAAATACTTTTACAAGATATAGTGTAGCATTAATATCAATAGTAAATAAACAGACAGTTGCAAGAATTATAGGTAATTATTCAACAGTAACAAATCATATTAATATTTCGTTTATAGATGAAAGCACAATACAACCTATATCTCTAATGGAATTAATGACAAGAAAGCCATTATATGAGACATCAGATAATATAAAGAAAGGTGGAAAGCATTTAATTAGAATTGCACCCAAAACTAATTTAGATTTTAATTATCAACCATTAGCCAATATAATTAAAACAACATGGTTTGTAGCAGAAGTTCCAGAAACATATTACTATGATTTAAAAACAGCATCAGGTAGTTATCAGATTGAATCAGATATAATGGGATATTTAAGAGATGAGGTATATGCTTTCTATATTAGATGGGTATATGATACAGGAGATTATTCATCATTCTATCATATACCTGCACCACCATTTAACCCAATAGATTGTAGTGATGATAAATTAGAACAAAAGAACAATGCACAAATAACAGCAAATAATTTATCTAAAAGTGGTCCTGATGGAAGTATAATTATAGCAGAAGGAATACCAGGAACATATAAAAGCACAGAGACATATCCTATTGATAAACCAGACAGATGGAACTTTACACCTGTTAAAGATTTAATATTTAAGAAACATAAAGTTATATTAAATTTACCATATTCTAATACAAATGATACAGATTATAACTTATGTGCAAAGAACATTAGATTACATAGGATGCCAGATGAGACATTAGATTCTACATTAGAATTATATAAAAACGGTAAAGTAAGATATTTAGGTGTTAAATTTGATAACATATATAGACCAATAGATGCTGATGGTAACTTTATAGAAAATGTTGTAGGATTTGAAATATGGAGAGCAGTAAGAGGGGCAAATAAAACAATTATAGCAAAAGGTGTATTAGCAGAATCAAGAGGATATAATTATACAGCAGATGTTCAAAGCAACAATCCAGGACAACACAATGCAATATTCCATCCATTTCCAGGTGATGATGATACGAATGCAGATAATCCTTTTTTAGGTATTACTAAAATAACACCAAAGATTATCAAACCAACAGGAAATAATCCTTTTGTATTAAAATGGGATTTAACAGATAAAGATACATGGTTACCAAATAATAAATATAATAATGTAGGTAATATAAGAAAAGAATATGTATATTTTCATTCACCAGAAACTACATTTAGATATCCTTATTTAAATGGACAATACTATAAATATTATGGAGATGTATATGGAGATAGTGAAGTAAGATTTGTTCCGCAATTAACAGATTTACCAAAGACAAAGATATTATCTATTAGTGATTTTTCGATGATGTTATCTCGTTCTACCTTTGCAGCATTTAGAGTATTAAATGGTAGTTATGAGATAAAATATGGTGGGCATTCAATGGCAGGGAATTTAAAGTTTACAGCAACAGCTGATACTGCAGCTGTAGGTGGATTAAGTGCTGCTGCCATAGCAGGAAGTGCATCATTAGCCAGTCTTTTAGTATTAACAACACCATTAATCCAAAATATGTCAGCATCTATATTGCCAGTAATGGCAGTTACTAATTGGTATGCAGATGATATAATAAATACAATAAACGATATAGGTACTACAACATATTCTGTAATGAGTATATTGGGTGCAGCAGATGCAAAGTTTCCTGAAATAAATAGGAAAGATGATGGTTTAATGACACAAATGCCAAAAGATTTAAGAGCAAAGATGTTTGTGCCAATGTATTTTATGGCATTGATGGAATCATTCTATAATTATAAAGAATCGACAGAATTAGGCAAACCATTAAGAGATTATGCTGTTACCCCTGTTAATAACATGAAACTTCATAAGTTTAATAAAAATGGATGTAATAATATATGTAATATTTTCAGGATAGACGATTCCATATATTTATTACCATATTTGTATTCTTTTGATAATTTACATGTTAATCATATACATAGGACACAATGTATATTATCTAAAGTAAAAGACCAATTGTGTAACAAATCTAAAATAGATAATAGTTTATTATGTAGAGTATATAACAACCCTAATCAAAATTGCTGTGTTTTTCCAGATAATAAGATAACACAAACAGGACATGTTGAATCTTGTATATTTAATAATCAGGCATCATTAAGATATGTAGCATATAAAGTACCCAACGGTAGACCTTATGGTAATTTATTTGGACAGAGAAAATATAAGATAGGATGTTATACACATATACCAAATAATATAAAAAATGGTATTATAAATTACGGACCTTTTTCAAGTAATGATTATTTTGGTGGGGATACTTATATAAGTAGATATACAGAAAAAGATAGATTCCCATTCTTTTATAATTTACCATTACAAACACCTGATGGTTTTGAATATAATTATTTATTTTATAGGAATATTTTATATCCAAGATTTTGGATAAATACTCAAAAACAAGCACTATCTAATATCATTACAGAATTAATGCAAGCGATGACAATTGGACAATTTGGACCATCATTATTGTGTTCTAGTGGTATAGATTGTGAAGAACAAATAAAAAGATTTTATGCTATTGCTGATATTATAGGATTGTGTCGTAATCAAAATTTAACAAATATAGCAAATCAATTACAAAACATGTGTAAAATTCAAAATACATTAGATACAATCAGTAATAGTATAAACACTGCTATGACAGCATTGAATGGTTTCATATCAACAGGACTTAGTTCTTTAATAAATAGTGTAACTACTATTTTAAATGCTTTTGGTTGTAGTTCATCTGGCTCTTGTTCAGGATTAGATTGTATCGGCGAAGTAGTTAAAGGTATATTTTGCTTTGTTGGTTTTGTAGTAATGATTGCACAATTATTACCTTTAATAATTACTGGACTTGGTATACAATTGTTATTATCGTTGATTTCAATGATAGCAAGTATGTTTACAAATCTTACAACATTGACACTATTATTACCAACTTTATTAAGTGCAATGACTACTTTACAATATTGCCAACCATTAGCAGCAACAACCTTATTAGTAAACTATAATTTAGACGGATGTAGTGGAATTAAATGTCATGATGATAGAACAGGTTATATTTACTCATTATTTCCTGATGTACATGATATGTATATGTATCCTGCAATAGGTATAGTAAGAGATTTCTTTGTAGAATCTTCAATTAATACAGCATATAGAATAAATGATATAAATAGTAAAGATAAATCAAACTTCTGGGATTCGTATGGTGATAATGAGCCAACTAATCATTTTAGACCATTGAAATTATTTAATCAGGAGATGTTTGCGATTGAACATACAATGGACTTTAGCACATTTGAAAATATATTTAATACTATTGAAGATATACAACCTTATGAATATAATTTAATAGATGCAGATAAAGCATATAAATATGATTCAAGATTAGTAGTTTATTCTTTACCTGTTATTAATCCAAAAGATGCCAAAGACAATTGGAGAATATACTTACCATTAAACTATGCTTATTATGATGATGCAGTAACTACGGTAGAAGATTATAATGGAAATGGGATGATAGTATTCTTTAAACATAAACCACCTATCTTTTATCCTGGAACAGAAAGATTACAGATGACAACAGGTAGAGAATTAATCATAGGAACTGGAGGATTATTTGCACAATCAGAAAATACAGCATCAAATGCAGACCCTGAATATCAATATGGAGCATTATTAAGTAGGACAGGTGTGGCAAATACGCCAATGGGAATATATTTTATGTCTCCTACAAACAGAAGAATGTTTGCTTATGGTAGTGGATTAACCGATTTATCAATGTTAGGTATGACTTTATGGAGTAATTGGTATATGCCAATATATGCTTATGAAGATATAGATGGATTAGATGTAGATAATCCTATAATAGGAATAGGTAATATAGTAACATTTGATAACAAATATCAAACTACATATTTTATTAAAAGAGATTTTGCAGTAAAAGAACAATATAGTGATTATACATTTGAATATCATCCTGTATATTTAATAAGTGGTTTTCCAACAAAATACATCGTTATTGTAAAAGATAGTTCGGGTAACGTAGTAGATATGTTTAAATTATATGATTGGAAAAAGAAACCATATTTTGAAGATACATCGTGGACATTATCATTTGATCCAAAAATGAATAGTTTTATATCTTTTCATGATTGGCATCCTGTATTTGCAGAAGGTAGTAATTCAACATTTATAACGGTAATAGATAATCAGGTATGGGTTCATCATGAAAGATGTGATAGTTATTGTAACTTTTATGGTAAAGGATATAATTTTGAAGTAGAATTAAGGAATGTTACACAAGGGTTACAAGTAAATAAAATGACATCAATAGAGTTTTATTTAGAAGCACACAAGTTTGAATATGATTGTAAAGCATTATTTCATAAATTAGATTACTTCTGGGATAAGATGATTGTATGGAATACAGAACAATGTAGTGGTGAAGTTAAATTAAAACTATCAGATAAAAGAAATCCTTATAATGATATAATGTATCCTAAATTTACACCGACAGGAGTAGAAGCACTATATAGTAAAGAAGAACAGAAATATAGGGTAAATACCTTATTTGATTTAATAAAGGATAGAGGGGAATTTAGTGGTGCAGAAAAAGCATTTTTAGTGTATAACAATGATGGATATACGAGAAAATTAGATTTAACAGCAATAGATTATTTGAAACACCCATATGAAAGAAAAGCATTTAGACACTATATTAACAATACATGGTTTATTAAAGAACCTGATCCAAAAACAAACGATATACCATATAAAATGATAGTATATATGAATATGGTTAAACAGCAACTATCTATAAGATAATAACATATTAGGAACAATATATATATTATGAGAAATTCGTTTGTTAGATTAGGAAATTTAGAATTACGAGCCAATACTGTAAATACTGATAACAATATTGCTCAATATGATTTTTCTGGACAATTTCATAAATTAAAAGCAAAAGAAGCTTATCCGTTATCTTTAATATTATATAATTTAGAATGGCAAGGTTCTATATTTAAAACTTGTTTATTAAGAAACTTCTATAAAAGATCATTAGGTTTAGAAAATGAATATTATATTTCTATTCAAGTGTTTTCTGCTTCAGGTGTAACATCTGATTCATCTAAATATGGTAATAATATAGGATTAGATAAATTTGACTTATATTTGGAAGTAGCAGTAGATACACCTGTTTATCAGGATAATATATTACAAACAAAAGATATACTAAAACAATATAAACTATCATAATAACTATTAAAACTATAAATATATGGCAAATAATTGGATGCAAAAAGTTATAAAGAAGATTAAAAAAGCAGGAACAGAAGGTTCTTTTAGAGAATATTGTGGAGGTAAAGTAACAATGGAATGTATACAAAAAGGATTAAAAAGTAAAGATCCAAAAGTTAGAAAACGTGCTGCATTAGCAAAAGCATTTATGAATAGTAAAAAAGCGGAAGGTGGAGAAATTAATAATGAATTATTGAATTTAATTGATAGTGTTTCACCAAGAACAGCACAGGCAGTATTGGGTGATATGGATAGATATCAACAAAAAATGAATCAAATGGCTATGCTAAAAGCAGCATTAGGTATGGAAGTTGAAGGTAGTGATGGAGGGGATGAAATTAAAAAACAAATAAGAGAGGATTTAGTAGATAAATCATCTAATTCTGGTGGATTAGATATGCAAACAATTAAAAATAATTTATCTGATATATTAAGTAGAACTGCACAAATGTTAAAAGAAATACAAAATAGCACAGATGATATGAATATTAAATCATATATTGATAAAGTAATCAATAGTCCTGTTGATGTTATATTTGATAAAACACCAGAAGCGGATAAGTTATTTAATTACATTAAAAGCAAATATGGTAATGAAGGATTATCGCCATTTAAAGCAATAGCAAGTTATACATATCAGACAGGAGAAAAACCATCATTTGGGTACTTGCCACATAAATTTAAATTTGGAGGTATTGTAAGTAAATATGCGTTTAGTGGACAAATGAAAAGATATGCAGATGGTGGAGATACTATGCCTGTAGAAAAACAACTAGAACAAATCCAAGAACAACAAGCTTCGCCTGAAAGTCAAGGTGGTGGAAATGAACAACAAAATGAATTTGGATATGATATTAGTTATCCACAGTTTGTTCAATTTGTATCTAAATATCCAGAATATTTCAAACAATTAATTGCTGAATTACAAGCACAACAGCAACAACAAGCAGGTGGTCCATCACCAGAACAACCAATGCAATAACTATTGCATATTTAATATAAAATAATTATATTTGCGTTGTTATGGGTAAATCAATCTTTTCAATAATACAAAAATATTCTGAACCTAAAAAGACAACATCTACATTAGGTCCTAATCTATTGGACAAGGTATTGTCTATTCCTATTGAAGCAGAAAAAGGTGAGGTAGTATTAACTTATGATGATAAAGATTTATCATACCCGTTAGTATTTGCTATAAGTGGGAAGAAGCATAAAGATGGAGGAACACCATTAGATTTACCTGAAAATAGTTTTATATTTAGTGATGATAAAAGATTAAAGATAGAGGACAAAAAGATATTAGAATTATTTGGAGAGAGCAAACCAAAGACACCAGCAGAAATAGCAAGAAAATATATTACTAATGATGCTGTTGATATATTAAAGAAAGAAAAGACAGATACTGCAAAGATAAATGCAGCAATGTCTGATATTGATAATAAGGTAGGTTTGTTAGCAGTATTAGCACTAGTACAAGAACAATTAAAAGGTAACAATAAACCACCTGTATTTGTTCAGAATTATTTACAAACTAAAGGATTAGATGTAAATCAATTTTTACAAAATACAGGATTAGGAAATAATGAGACAGAAGGTAATGAACAAAAGGCAGCATTAGGATTAGAGGTTGGAGATGATACTACTAAACCTTATAGTTTTGCATTAGACGCTAATAAAGATAGACCAGGACCATTAGCAGATACTGGAAATGATGAAATTGAAAGTTTTTATTCTAATAATGATAAATCAAAATATGATTTAACTACTCAAATAGCAAATCAAAATTTATATAATAACCAAACAAATAATACAGCATCAGATATAACAACTAATTCTAATACATCAAATAATACAAATAGTGTAGATGGTAAATCTGCAAACGCTCTTGCTAAATTAGATGAGCAATTAAAATTAGCAGGAGTTCCTGATAATCAAAGAAGAAATATAACGTCCAAAGCATTTGACTATATCCAAAATAATCCTAATGCAGCTGTAAAAGAAGTGTTAAAGATTGTTAAAGATAATATTAAAGACCCAAATATATATAATGCATTTGAAAGTCAATATAAAACAAATGTATATGACCCTGCAAAGAAAGAATATATTAAGCATCATCGTATAAAAGGAGCGTGGGTTGCAGTAAAAGATTGGATACAAGGACCACATAAAACAGAAGTTCAAGGTGGGTTAGGTTTTCTAAACCAGTTAAGAGCAATAGGTGGGATGGCAAGTAAGTTAAATCAAAATCAATTAAACTCTACAATGCAAGGAAGGTTTAGTGCAGATAATGCTATGAATACCTTACAAGGAAATGATAGAGGGGATTTTGTAGCAGCAGGTAGTTCGTTTGGACAATTTAGACCTAATGAACAAAACCCATATACTAACTTCACACAATTTATAGGAGATATTAAGAAGTTAGCAGCATATCCACAAGCAGGTGGATTAGGTTTATTTAAATCAGGAGGGCAATTAGATAAATATGAAAAGGGTGATGAAGTTAAAGATAATGATAAAAAACCTATAACAAAAGAACAAGAGGTAATAGAAAGAGCTGAAAGCATATTAAGAAATTTAAATGACGATACTAAAGAAAAACTATTTAAAACAAAAGATAATAAACAAATCATCGATAAACTTAAAAGTAATAACACATTAAAGAATTTTGTATTAGGATATGAGGATATTGAAAATAACTTTGACACATATCTTAAGAAAATTAATAATATTGATATAGCAAAATCTAATGATGATAGTTATACTACAACGATTATAAACAATGTAAATACATCAAAGATATTAGAAGATATAAAAAATAACAAAGATAATAAAGATAAATGGAAAGAATATATATTAAACCAATATACATTTAATTATATAAATGCTTTACATCATCCTGAAAGCGATAAAGATATAGCTTCTTTAGATGTAACAAAACCAGGAAACACAAAAGAAATAAAATATAAAAATGATATAATAAATGCTTTAAAACCAGACGGATTATCTATATCTTCTATAAAAAGAAAAAAAGGTAAAATAGAAGATGAACACAATTATGCTATACCTTCATTAATATTTCAATCTTTTCATAATGCATATATAGATAAAAATGATAAAATAGCAAGCGATTTAAAATTAGGTCATACAGGGCAATTAAATACGGATGCAATAATAGGTCAAAATACATCAAGAGCAATACCATTATTAAAAATACCATTAGAGCCACAACCTCAACAATCACAGCCAGAGAAAAAACCATCACAACCAACAGCAGATGTTCAAGTTAAGATACCTGCAGAAAAACCGGATGCTGAAAAAGCCAAGATAAATGCAGAAATAGAAGCAGCAAAAGGCAAATTAAAAGATGCTATTATTAGCAAGTTTGGTGAGAAGTTTTATGTGCAAGATGTTAATAATATAGTAGGTGCTTTAGGGCAATTAGTATCTATTAAGAAATACTTACCATATCAACCTTATGCTACACCTTATGTTCCTAGACCTGTATATCAATCACCTGATAGACAAATACAATTAAGCACACAACAAGCAAATCAAGCAGCCAATGTATATCGTTCCATATTACCACAAGGTACAGCAGCAAGTGCAATAAGTGGATTATCAGGACAAGCAGCAGAACAAGCAGCCAATATAGAAGCAAATGTTCAGGCACAAAATGTAGGTATAGCAAATCAATATAATGCACAATTAGCAAACTTAATGTCAGCATATAATCAAGGTATAGCAAAAACAATGACTCAATTATATGATAAAAATATAACAGCAGAACAACAATATGATAATGCAAGAAAAGAAGGATGGGCAGGATTATTAGCATCCTATAATACAGCATTAACTAATAGAGCAAATAGAAATATAATTAATAAAATATATTTAAATGATAGTCCGTATAAAGTAGATGAATATGGAAATATAATTTATGTAGAAGGATTAAATAAAGATTTACCATCATTTGACCCTGAACAATTAAGGAAAAAATATCAAAACTATGAAGACGCAATAAAGAAATGTAAAGAGGTAGGAAATTGTGATAGTAAACAATTAACAGCATGGATAGAAGAACAAAGAAAAATAGCAGAAAAATTGCGTAGTGAAAATTATAAATGGGAGAATAACATAAATGATTGGGTGAAACCGGTAGATGCTAACTTGAATATAGAACAATCACAAAATACGCAACAGCAAACAGATACAACACAACAACAAACACAAACTAATGCATCCGATAGACAAAACTCTAATAATAATTTACAAAATGTAAATCAATCACAACAATATACCTCAAATATTAATAATCAAACTAATCAAAATGATAGATTTGGATTACCAAAATTTCCTTATAGTACAAATAATCAAAAAGATATTAGATTTGGTTTCCCAAAATCAGATATTTTAAATAAACAATCACAACACAATATTGGAATATTAAATGGATTTAAAGAAAGTGGACAAATAGATGCAAATAATTTAGTAAATTTGCTACTTGAATATTCTAAAAAATATACTAGTTAGTTATGGCTACATATATCCCAAATTTAACAGATAAGATTACACCACCATATTTGTATACACCTGACTTAAAGTTTTTAATTCAATCGGGTCAGGCTGCTAAACAATTATATGATATTTATCTACAACAAGCTGCAGAGATATATGGTACTTATGCAAATACAGATTTATATAATAAACAAATATCAAAAGTTAGAGATGAATATATTAAATCAATAGATAATACTATTAAACAAATTACAAAAGTAGATTGGTTAAATGCTCCATCAGATTATATAAACGCTGTTAGTAAATCATTTCAACCTTTAATATCTACACCACAAATAGCAAAAGCATTTAAGATTGTTAATGATTATAATTGGTTTAAGTTAAAAGAGTATGAATATAAGGATAGAGTAATTGCTCCACCACAGGTAAAAGAAAGTAATAAACTAACTGATTTTTCAGCATATCAAATATATGACCCACAATTAAGTAAAACAGCAGATGTTTTATTTAAAATGTATACCAAGATGGATTATAATGATGCAGATTTGTTAAAGATAAATATACCACAATTTAAATTAGGTATAGATATTAAAGCATATTTGCATGATGCTTTTGAACAAATAAAAGCAAAGTTTGGTGGTGTAGAAGGTGTATATTATATATCTCCTGATGGTACATATAAAGAACTAAAAGAAGGCGATAATGAAACATTATATAAAATAATTAGTGGTCCAAATGGAGAAAAAAGAGCATTAGGTAGTGTATTATATGCTAAAACAAAACAAGGAGGTGAAGAAAAATATTTACCAGTTTCGGATTATGTATTAGATTTATTAAAGAATCCTAACATACAAGAGTATTATAGAGATAAAACGGAAGCAGAATATATTGGCATGTTAGAGACAATGACACCGGCAGAAGTTTATAAAAGGATGTATGATGATATAGAAACATATAAAACAAAATATTCTAATGAATACAATTTATTATTAGATTTATGGAATGCAACTAAATTACAAAAAGATGCACAAGAGCAAGAGATAAAGAACTTTGTGGATAATGAAAATGTATTAAATGTAGAAAAGGCAGCAATATTAGAAAAGAAAATAAAAGCATATCAGCAATTAAAAACACAATCTGAAACACAACTTAAGCAATTACGAGATTTAGAAAGTAAATTAAGTGAATCTGATAAGTTAAAAGAATCAATAGGAAATAAATTGAAAATAACACAGGAGAATTATGAATCATTATCAAAAGCATTGGAAGGTGGTAAAGTTCCTGTAACATTAGGTGATTTTCTAAAAGATATTAAATATGTTACACCTGTATTAGCAGAATATAAATTAAGAATGGATGCCATTGATTATGGTATTGATTTTGCTAATGCATTATCTGATACGAAAATACAATCATTAGGAACGGTAGGTAGTGGTGGAACAGGTAGTAGCGGTGGTGGTAATGGTCAGCAAAATATACAAACACCTGGAAGTACATTTAATTTACTTTCAAGAGTTGCAGGAACAACAGATAATAAAACAGTAACAATTACCAACCCCGTTGATAATACAAATATAGATGTAAGTTTAGAAAATGTAACACCAACATTTTTAAATAAAGATTTAGATTTACCACACGAACTAAAAAATATAAATTCAGCTGTTAAACCAAAAGAAATTATAGAAAAATATATGGGACAAATAGACCAAAAATTAAAAGAAAATAATGATTTCATAGAACTTAAGAGTACATCTATAACAAGTAGGCATAATGATATAACTAGTGAAGGTAAATTTATAGATTATTTAAAAGAGATTTACAATAAGGATAATGATTTTAAAAATGCAATTAACGCTTTATCAAAACATATAAAGCAAACTCAAAATACCATAATAAGTAAAATGGCAACATATTTAAACACAAATATTGGTAATCCTTTATTTACAACCAAACATACACAGCAAGAGAATGAGCATGCAAAAGATAATTTTAAAGGTCAAGAAATATCATATCCATTATTTAATGCAAAATTAGCAAGTGCGTTTACACCTATCTATGTAAACAATGATATTGATTTAAAATTAGATAAAGAAAATGTTAAAATTGACCCTTATACTCTTAGAAATATACAAAATACATTAAACAAATATATTTTTATAGTTAGTGGTGTAGATGGAAGTAGGGGAACTAAAACAGAAAATTTGGCATATCAGTTAAAAATCTATAAAGATAATACAGGCAATAAAGATTAGGGAGAGTTTAAATAACAATCTAATTATTTACTATCTGAAACAACTACAAAATAACTATCATAAATAATCAGTAATGGCTGTTAATAATATTATAGATACTCCAGATCAAGGTAAATCTGTTGTAGCAGATGTATTATCAGTTTCTAATGAATCTACTAATAAACAAACTAATAATGCAAGTAATGTACAAACAAAAACAATAGAATTAACACCTGAACAAACAGATAAGTATATACAACAGACAATAGATGATATAAAGAAAGACCCAACTAAACCTATATCTGGTCATCATTTTAGCACATTATATGATGCTTACAATAGGGCATTTACAGCAATGGGATTAAATCTCAATGCTTATGATTATAGTTTAATGTTACAAGACCCTGTAAAGAACATTGATGCTACGCAAAGAGTAGTTAGTGCTATAAGTGGTAGAGATGTAAATGAGGTAGAAGCAATCAAAGGATTTCTATCATTAACACCAGATAATAAAGCAACATCTGATTTCTATAAAGCATTTCAAGATAAAGTATTAACTGACTATGGTATAAAGAAAGGAAAATTAGAATCAAAGGGAATATATTTAGATAATAAGGGAGAATTAGATGCAAAGGTTAAAACAAATAAAGTAATCCAAAAAACAATAGATAAGAATAAGTTTAAAACATTTAAGGACAATATCCAAAAACATCAAAAAATATTAAAAGAAACAAAAGATAATTTAAACAAATATAGTGATCAAATAAACAAATTAAAAGAAGAAACAAAAGGTATAAAGATAAGGAAAGGTTCACTACCTACCAATAATAAGTATGAGAGAGCAATGAGTATCATATTTGATATTGCATCACAAGCAATAGATGAATATGATGTAAATAATAAAACAAAAGAAATAGATGATGCATATAATACATTAGAAGGAGCAAAGGATGAGAAGAATGCTACTAATCAAAAATATATAAAAGAATTAGATAAAAAGTTAAATAAGTTAAAAGGCAATGTTGATTTAAATGATGCTATAAAAAATAAGATTAGAGGTAATGCGGATTATATTAGACAACAATTATTAAAAAAGAATAAGGATGATAAGAATGGATTAGAAGAAAAAGAACTCAATCGTTTAATAGAAAACTATGATATTGAAGTATTTCAAAACTCATTAAATTATTATAAATTAATAGATAAGAATAAAGTATTACAAACCAAACCGACAAAAGAACCTGAATCAAGCACATCAATATTTCCACAAGCAAAAGCAGCCGTTGCATCATCTACATATGTAGAACCAAAACGATTACCAAAACCCGAATATACAAATACTGATATAGCAACATTATTAAATGCTTATGGTCCTAAATATTTTGAAACTATTGCAAAACAAGGGAAAGTCAATATACAAAGTAAAGGTAAAGAATATGATATAACATTACATAAATCAACCTATGATGTAGTTAATCAAGAATGGAAAAATGAAACTTTAAGAAGTGATTTGATAAGAACATATTTACCACAATTTATTCATAATTTACAAAATTATATTGATAAAAGAGATGTTAATCAATATAATCAGTTAATAGATTTAATAAATAGTGGAACAGGTTTTGAAGGAGCTAAAAACTTTATAAAATTAGAGGATGTATTAAAAGAAATAAAATCTAAAAAAGAATATGTAATTAAAGATTTCAAAGAAGAAGGTATAAAACATACACCAGATGTTATTGATAATGAAGATATATCCAAAAGATTATTAAAAGGAAACAATAATGATATTTTAGTAAGGGCATTTAAGAATTTTGTTATTGGTAATATAGTTAGAAACGAACAAGTAGAGAAGTTAGCAATAATAAATAACAAGCTTCAAACTAACTGGGATGTAACCAAAAAAGCGTTTGCAACATTTATATATTCATTTCATAATACATTTATACCTGGAACATTAAATGATATATATAGTTTATTTCAATCTAAAGACCAACAATTTATATATGATTTAAGTAAAACATTAGAATATAGTAAAATTGCATATAATGATTTAGACCCTAATAACCATACCTTTGGAGAAGTAATGATAGGTATATCACAAGGGCTTGGTTCAATTGTTGGAATGGTAGGAACAGGTATAATTACAGGTGAATTAGGTGCTGCAATAGGTTCTACAAGAATATTTAATTCTGCTGTATCTTTTTTAAATAGAAGTCAAAAGATAGCAAATATCATTAAATGGCTTCCTAATACATTAAATACTTTAGAAAAAGGTAATAAATTTCAAAAAATATCAGCATGGTATTTAAAGAATACCTTATCACCAATGAATATATTTGTGATGTCTCCAATGGAAGCATTTCAACAATCTATATCAAAAAGAGGGGAAGAAGATATAATGAAAGCAAAGTTATTAAGAATGGCAGAATTACCTGATGTTTATACTCCACAATTAATAAATGCAGCAAATAATAAACTAGTATCTTTTAAAGATGGTATTATATCAATTGATGATAATAAATTAAATGAATTATACTCATCAGCAAGAAAAACAGATTTTTATTACAACTGGGTATTATTAACATTGACTAATCCTGTGGATGTTTCATATAATGCGGCATCTGGTTCTATGAATAAGTTATCACAGATGATATTTAGAAAGTCATTGAATAAAGTTAAAACACCATTACCCTTAAAAGTTATTCGTGAAACAGGTCAATTTAAAGGATTGAAATTTGAATTAGATAAAAAAGCATTAGCCCCCTGGATAACATCAAGAGCATTACCAAAAGCAATACAAATATATATACAAAATGTAGTTGAAACTGGACAAGAGGTAGCACAAGATGCTGGGCAAAAACTAATATATGAAGCATTAGAAAATTCAATGTTATATGGAGATGTATATGATGTGGGTTTATCTGAATTATCTAAAACAGCAGGATTAGGGTTTGCAAGAAGTTCAGTATATGGTTTTGGTTCATATAGTTCTGATGACCCTGAAGAAAGAATGACAGCAATATCTACTTTTTGGGCAAGTGCTTTACTTGCAGGTGGGGGTACTACATTAACGGGTGTTGCAAAATATACTAAAGCACAAGGTTTAATTAGACAATTTAATGAAACATTAAAGAAATTAGGATTAGAAAATCAGGGTATATTAAACATTACTAATGATGGCTTGGTATTTAATATGGAACATTTAAAGGGTGATACACATGTTCCACAAGCTGTTAAAGATATAGCAGATGGTAAATTAACAAATATACCATTTAAAGAAGACCAACAAATAAATGAATCAATACAATATAATAGTAAGTTTATAGCATTATTACATATATTAAAAGAACTAAACGGATTAGAACAATTTCAAGATAACTTTAATAAAGTATATATTGAAGGTTTAACAGAAGCAATAAACAATGCTAATAATGAAGATGATTTAGCATATATATTAGCAGTGTCTACAGGTAATATATCACCTACCTCTAATAACATGTTTAATGCAAATGAACTTAATAATAAAGATAAACAAGTTATTAGCGATATTAAGAAAAACCTATTTGAAAATATAGATGCTAATCCTAATGAAAGAATTATAAAGATTAAGAACTGGATGTTAAATAATATTAAGAGAACTGAAAGTTTAATTAAATGGTTTAATGAGAATCATGATAAAGTAGATGAGCATATAAAGAAAGAGTTAAAACAAAAAGTATTGATTGACAGATGGGAATTTAGTGAGCAAGAAGCAAATGAATTAATAGATTCAATAGATACAGAAGAAAGTATTATCAATGCAAAAGATAAATTAGTAAAAACCATTAGTGAGAAATTAAAAGTTTTAGATGAGGTTAAAGAATCTATAAAAGGTATAAATCTAAATACTATAATAAGAGAATCAATTGATGAACATGTAAACTCTATATTAGAAAAAGATGAAAACAAAAAAACAATACAAAATAAAATAGCATTATCTTTAGAGAAAGATAATAAAGCCAAAGATACAATAGTTAATAATATTGCTAATAAATTAAAAGACAAGAATATAGAAGAAAATACAGCAAAACAATTTGCTGAAAACATATATAATCAAATAATTAATATAGCAAAAGAAGCTAAAAAGAATAAACAAGATGTATATCAAACCCTAACATCACTTAATATTACAAATATTCTTTTTAGTTTTACAGATAAAACATCTTCTGAACAATATGTGGATAACTTAATTAAGATATTAGAGCCATTTGTTTCTGATGAAAATAAAAGCAAATTACAATCTATTAAATATTTAATTGCTAATAATTTACCATATATTGAGAAAGAGATAAATACAGAACAATTAATATATAATTTAGTAAATAATGATAGTAGTTTATTAAAGCAATTAGGATTAGAAGATGATGCTATCAAAGATATAAATAAACTAAAAAAGATATTATATTTAAAATCTATCTATTTAAAATCCAAAGAATTATATTTAACAACCAAAGGGAAATTAGATTTAAACTATGATAATATTGAGAAAAGATTAAATGAGATAAGGGAAACTATATTTAATGAATTTGGTGTAAAATTAGATATTAGTGAGATAGCAGATATAAATGGATTTAGAGAATATATTATAAATATAGGGAAGATATTAAAAGATAGAATAAAGAATAATATAAAACAATTAGAATCTATTAAATTAAAAGAAGGCATAAATAGTAAAGATAAAAAGTATATTGAAAAACAATTAGAACTGTTAAAACAAATAGAGCAACTATTTGATATAAATAAAGATTTAACAGAAGAAGAAAATATTAAATATGCTCAATTAGTATTATCATTAAACGATTTAGGTATTAATTTAGAAGCATATATTCCTGTAGAACAAAATGCAAGTTTAAGTGAAACAGAACCTATAACTTTTAGTGAATTTAACAATCTTCTTAAGAAAGTATATTTAGATTTTTCATATTATTTATCAGTATCGCTTGAATTAAATAGTATTAAAAATATAATTAATTTAGAAGATATAACAGGGGTTAAAGCAAATACAAAATATAAACTTCTTATATCTGATATTTTAAATGAGATATTAAATGATATTGAAAGACAATATGGAAAAGATATAAATAAAGATAATATATCATTTGTAAAAAGTTCATTAAACGTTTATATAAATTCTTTATTAGAACAAACAGTTAAACAATATGCAAAGAAATATGGTATAAATGAAAATGACCCTAACTTTACTAATATAATTGAAAACATAAAAAGTATCATATCTAAATATGTTGAAAAAGAAGGTTATTTTGATTCTAATCTATATTATAAAAAAGATAATAAATTAGTTAAAGCACAGATAATAACTAAATTAAGAGACCTTTTTGAATATATATCTAATGTATTATCAACTGATATAGGGGGTAATTTATTGATTATAGATAAAAATACAAACAAACCTTATTTAAGTCCTATATTATATCATAAATATTATGAAGATTTATTAAAAAGAATAATTAATAGAGCAAATAAATTAGATGTTATAGCAGAAGATAAACATAAAGTATTAAGTCAATTAAGTGAAATGTATGAAGCATTAGATAATGTTTTTGCTTCAAGAAGAATGTTATCATTATTAGATGATTTTAGTAAGATAAAAGCATATGACTTATTAGATAAATTAGAAGATAATGAAAAGAATAATACTATTGTAGAAGCAATTAATAAAGAAATAGATACGTTAAAATGGATAAATGAAGTTACCAATAAAATAAATAACACATACAAAATTAAAACCCAACCACAAGAACAACCTGTAACTGATACAGAAACAAATAAAGAAGGAGTTAAAAACGAGTTAGAACCTATAACACCATCGGCTCAACAAGAAATTTCTGATGCTGAAGAAGAAAACGGTGAAGGATTTGAGACAACACCAAAACCTATGTCTAAAACTAAAAAGAATTTACATAATATATTAAATCCTCAAACTCAAGCAAAACCAAAAGACGAACAAACAAGACAAGACGAACAAAAAAGTGTTATATCGATAGATAATAATTTAACAATGACGCAGGACAAAAACAATATAACAATTACTAAAACTAATAAACAATCATCTGAAATTAAAATAAAATCAACAAATCGCAGGATAATACCACAATTACCAAATATACCCAAACAACAAACTACAACAAAAGAATATAGCGATTCATTACTACGTAAAGTAGATCCAAGCACATATAAAGAAGTTAAAGAAGATATACCACAAACAAAAGCAACATTCAATGAAACACCAAAACCTGAAGATAATTTGGAAAATAATGTTGCAGTTAGTATTATTGGGGAGATTGATAAATTAATTAAGGATGAGATAAATTATCTGAATTTGCTTAATTATATTGAAGATATTATCATGTCACATAAATTTATTACAGAATCTGAATATAAAGACATTGAATTAAAATTAAAAGAATTATTTGATACAGGTAGATTCGAACTACTAGAAATCAATGAAATTAAATTAGCATTAAAAAATATAATTAAAACATGTAAATAATAACAGATATGCTTTGTAGTATAAATATACAAAATGAGAATATTGAACACCTTAATAGTATAACAGAATTTATAGATTTCAAACCAAGTGATACTAATTTAGAAACCTTATCACAAGAACTTAATTTATATGAGGGTTTTGAACTATTACAAAATAATGATAGTCAAATTGAAATATTAAACTTTTCCAAAGTATACCAATCAGCAAATATATTAAGAGCCAAAAACCCTAATACCGTTTCATTGGTTGAAAACTTTATCTTACATAAAGGTAAAACTGATATTCATACCTATAATAATAATTTATTATTTCTTAATGGTGAAAAATATATTTCAAATAAATCAACCATAAATAATAATATCTATATACTGGTAAAAGATATTAGTAATGCTAATATATTAACAGAAGTATTGGTTAATAGTAGTGAGTATGTTAATAAAGATAATGCTCTTTTATATCATATAACAAAAGCCATTGCCGTTAAAAATATATTACCTGTTCCATTAAATGAAGGTTCATATGTTGGTATAGGATATATAGATAATATTGAAATGTTTAATATAAACACAGTAAGTATTGTTAGAAATGATGAAGGTAAATATGAATTTAAGGTAACCAATATAGATAAAAAAACAATTAAACAAGATACTAGCTTTTCCAAAAAACCACATCTATTTATTAGAAATGGTAAATCTATATTTGTTATAAAGGAATATAATGATTTGTTAAATGAATTAAATCAAAACATAGATACACTGGTAGAATCTTATATTAAAAACAAAGATATTAACCCATCAGAGACATATATTGTTTATGAATATGTAAAAGAACCTAAACTATCAGAATTAACTACTCGATTAACAAATATATTATTTGATAAACCATATAATAATACAATTAAGACAACTTTACCATTAGAACAAAAACCACTTGAATTAGTAGAATTAAAAGTTGATAATATATTTAATATAGATGAAGATAGAAAAAATGCAATTACTACAAATATTTTATTAACAAGTTTAATAGATTTAGTACACAGTGATATTAAAAGTGATACAAGTAGAATCCTACCAAAAGTTAAAAATAAAGATAAAGTTAAGGAAAAAATAGATAAGTTAAGAAATGACTTATATAAATCATTTAATGAAAGAATC
>FWWM01005445.1_pt1 | contig 27903 bp, 29 predicted proteins | sample 2228351 | NCBI WGS metagenome assembly FWWM01 (sample SAMEA103939774, study PRJEB20133) | metagenome | reverse complement strand
TTTTTATTTTAATTTTAAATATTTAATTTTTCTAATTTTAAAGCCTCCAAAATTTTCTATTGGTGCCCTCCCTTCAACTTCTATTGATTCCATCTACGATAAATCTTGCTCTTTTTTTTATATTTTTAAGCGTATTTTTCAAATCCACTTTGTTCTTCTTATTGTATCTCGACCTCAGCCCCAGCAGATTCAAATTTTGCCTTTATAGCCGTGGCCTCCTCTTTAGAGATTCCCTCTTTAATTGGCTTTGGCGCACTCTCTACAAGTTCCTTGGCTTCTTTAAGACCTAAATTAGTCACCTCTCTAAGAACTTTTATTACATTCAATTTGTTAGTTCCCACACTCTTAAGAATAACTGAAAACTCCGTCTTTTCTTCTTCCTTTTTAGCTTCAGCTGCTGGCGCACCAGCCGTAGGAACTGCTGCGATAGGAACAGCTGCGGAAGCTGATATCCCATACCTCTTCTCAAATTCCTTGATATAATCTGCAAGCTCAAGGACAGTAAGATTATCAAGGTGTTCAAAAAATTGTTCTTTTGTGATCTTTGTCATTTATTCTCCTCCATTTTTTTGTTCTTAAGTTGATTAAGTAAATTTATAAATTGAATCAATCTGTTGCCCATCAGATAAACAAAGGTTCTTAATGGCGAAGCTATCTGGGATGCAAGTTGTGCTTTCAAGATCTCTAGGGGTGGAAGTTTTGATAGTTCTTTAACCTCTTCCTCTTTTAGGAACTTCCCACCTATCAATCCACCCTTTACCTTCAGCGGTTTGAATTCTTTTGAAAGATCTAAAATTACAGAAATGGGCTTCACAGGGTCACTGTATCCAAAAACAATGGCAGTGGAGTTTTTCAAAACACCATCATCAAATTTATAAGGAAAGGATTTAAAAGCCAATTTTGTAAGCCTGTTCTTAACTACCTTAAATTCCGCTGAAACTTCCTTTACTTTCCTTCTCACAGTGTTTGACTGCGCCACATTCAAACCTTTGTAATCAATGAAGTATATAGCGTTCGTATTTTTAATTTTCTCCACCAGATTTTCCACCTGTCTTTCCTTTTCAGCTCTATTCATATTTCCTCCTTACTTTATCCCTACAGAAGCAAGGGAAACTTCTATAGAAGGGCTCATCGTGGAAGAGATGGAAAGGAATTTTATATATTTTCCTTTTGAGGAAGGGGGTTTTGCCTTGATAACCGCATCAATGAAAGCCTTCACATTTTCTACGATTTTCTCTGAAGGAAAGGAGATCTTACCTACAGAAGCGTGGAGATTTGCTGCCTTGTCAATTCTGAATTCAATCTTTCCTGATTTGATCTCTTTAACCGCCTTTGCAATATCAAAAGTCACAGTCCCCGTCTTTGGACTGGGCATAAGCCCTCTTGCTCCAAGAATTTTTCCCAATTTGCTTACGCTCTTCATCATATCTGGAGTTGTGACCACAGCTTCAAAATCCATCCATCCTTTGGATATTTTTTCAATTAGTTCTTCTCCGCCTATATAATCAGCCTGAGCACTCTCAGCTTCCTTAATTTTTTCGCCAGAGGCAATAACTGCCACCCTTTTATTTTTTCCAGTTCCATGGGGTAGAACCACTGTCCCTCTTACCATCTGATCCGAACGTTTGGGATCCACACCCAATCTCAAAGAAACTTCGATTGATTCATCAAACTTAGCAAATTTTATCTTTTTAAGGAGCTCTACAGCTTCTTCTATAGAATATTCCCTTGGTTCTATCTCTTTCAATGCGTTCTGGTATTTTTTCCCTCTTTTATTCATTTACAACCTCCAGACCCATGCTCTTGGCAGTGCCCTTTATTATTTCCACTGCTTTATCTATAGAAGTAGTATTAAGGTCAGGAAATTTTATTTTTGCAATTTCAATAATTTGTTTCTCTGTAACTTTTCCCACCTTTACCTTCTTCTGGTCAGAAGAGCCCTTAGCTATATTTGCAGCTCTCTTTAGTAGAAAGGAAGCAGGAGGGGTCTTTACTACGAAAGAAAAAGTTTTGTCTGTGTAAATTGTTACCAGAACAGGAACTATTGTTCCTTTTTCCATCTTTGCAGTCTGTTCATTGAACTTCTTCACAAATTCCATGGTATTTACCTGATGAGGACCTAAAGCTGGTCCAACAGGCGGTTGAGGAGTTGCCTCTCCTGCGGGGAGTTGAAGCCTAACAACAGCTTTAACGGTTTTAGCCATAAAAACCTCCTATAACTTTTCAACCTGCAAAAAATCAAGTTCTACGGGAGTCTGTCTCCCGAAAATTGTAACAATTACTTTTACAGTTCCTCTTTCGTGGTTAACAGAATCAATAATTCCATTGAAATTGGAGAAAGGACCATCTATAATTCTTACTGCTTCTCCCTTCTCTAAGGTGTGTCGAGGCTTCGGTTTCTCAGCAGTTGCTTCCATGTGCTGAACAATCTTCTTCACATCATTTTCATCCAGAGGAGTGGGTTTCTGTCCTGAGCCTACAAAGCCTGTAACTCTTGGAGTTCTTCTCACAAGCTGCCAGGTTCTATCATCCAGTTCCATATTTATTAAGATATATCCAGGATAAGCTTTTTTTGTGGTAACCACCTTCTTTCCACCCTTTATCTCCACCACATTCTCCATAGGGATTATAATTTCACCTATTTTGCTATCAAGTTCATACTTTCTCGCTCTTTCTTTTATGGATTCTGCTACGAATTTTTCAAACCCAGTGTAAGTATGGACAATATACCAGTTTTTGTTTTCCATTTTTCTACCCAATAAAAACTTTTATTTTTGCGATTAAATAAGAAAAAATTGCGTCAAAAAAGAAAAGGAAGAACCCAAAGAAAATAACAAGAAGAATTACTAAAATGGTGGTTCCCACAGCCTCTTTTCTTGTAGGCCAGGTTGCCTTCTTCAATTCAGAACGGGTCTCGTTCAGAAAATTAAAAAATTTTCTAATCTTTCCAACTTTTTCTTTTGACATTTTTTCTCTCTTTCCTTAGTGGAAATTTCTTTGGCAGGCCAGAGAGGACTCGAACCCCCAACCACCGGTTTTGGAGACCGGCGCTCTACCTATTGAGCTACTGGCCTGCATTATTTGGTCTCCCTGTGCAGGGTATGAGTTCTGCAAAAAGGACAAAACTTTTTCAATTCGAGTTTATCAGTATGCTTTTTCTTGTTTTTCGTTGTAGTGTAATTTCTTCTCTTGCACTGAGAACACTGTAAATTTATTATTTCCCTCATCAAATCACTCCAGAATATCAGTAACTGAGCCTGCTCCTATTGTCCTTCCTCCCTCCCTTATCGCAAACCTTAACCCCTTCTCCATGGCTATCGGAGTTATCAGCTCTATCTCTAAGTTTACATTGTCTCCAGGCATCACCATCTCTACCCCAGACGGCAACTTCACAGTCCCTGTCACATCCGTAGTCCTAAAATAAAACTGGGGCCTGTATCCAGTGAAAAATGGAGTGTGCCTCCCTCCCTCCTCCTTCGTCAATATGTATACCTCTGCCTTAAACTTTGTATGCGGTGTTATGCTCCCAGGCGCAGCTAATACCATCCCCCTCTCTACCTCTTCCTTCTCCGTCCCCCTTAACAATACCCCTACGTTGTCTCCTGCTATACCTTCGTCAAGTATCTTCCTGAACATCTCTACCCCAGTCACTACCCTCTTCAATATCTCCTTCCTCAATCCCACTATCTCTACCTCCTCACCTACCTTCACCTTCCCCCTCTCTACCCTCCCTGTCACCACTGTCCCCCTACCAGAGATCGAAAATATGTCCTCTATAGGCATCAAAAAAGGTTGATCCACTAACCTCTGAGGTAATGGTATGTAGCGGTCCACTGCTTCCATAAGCTCTATTACGCACTTGTTTACCGGATTTGCAGGATCTCCATCAGATTCCATAGCCTTTAGCGCAGAACCCCTTACCACAGGAACTTCATCACCTGGAAATCCATACTTCTTCAATAACTCCCTTACCTCCAGCTCTACTAAATCCACTATCTCAGGATCATCCACTAAGTCTACCTTGTTCAAAAATACCACTATGTATGGAACATTCACCTGCCTTGCAAGTAATATGTGCTCCCTGGTCTGAGGCATAGGGCCATCAGCTGCTGATACCACAAGTATCGCTCCATCCATCTGCGCTGCTCCTGTGATCATGTTCTTTACATAATCAGCATGACCTGGACAATCTATATGAGCATAATGCCTGTTCGCTGTCTCATACTCTACGTGCGCTATCTGTATCGTTATCCCCCTCGCCCTCTCCTCAGGAGCGTTGTCTATCGACCAGAAATCCCTATACTGAACAGAGGGCATCATCTTGTTCAAAACCTTGGTTATGGCTGATGTCAATGTGGTCTTCCCATGATCTACATGCCCTATTGTCCCAATATTCAAGTGAGGCTTCGTCCTCTCAAATTTTGGTTTCGCCATTTTATCTTTCCTCCTTTGCTCTAAGAATTATAGTCTCTCCTCTTTCGAGAAGCTTGGGAATAAGCTCTGAGGATACCTCCCTGTAAGAATGAAATTCAATGGTATGAATTCCTCTTCCCTGTGTAAGAGTTCTAAGAGTTGTAGCGTAACCAAAAAGATCCGCTAAAGGAACCAGAGCTCTTATCTCAGTGAGATTGCCCTTTGAAAATAAATTCTCAATCTTTCCTCTTCTGGCATTTAGATCCCCCACCACATCTCCCAAATATTCATTTTGAACAAAGATATCCACTCTCATAATTGGTTCAAGAAGCGTGGGATGTGCTTTCTCCACTGCGTCCTTAAGGGCTAAAGAGCCTGCAATTTTAAAAGCTATTTCAGAAGAATCCACTTCATGATATGAGCCATCGTAAAGAAAAACTCTTATATCTGTTAATGGATAACCAGCAAAGATGCCCACCTCTGCTGTTTCCTTTATGCCTGCCTCCACAGCGGGTATAAATTCCTTAGGTATTATTCCTCCTGATATTTCATTATAGAACTCTATACCTGAACCTCTCTCCCCAGGCTCAATTCTGATCTTTACATGACCATATTGACCTCTTCCTCCGGTCTGCCTTATATATCTGCCCTCTCCTGTGGCTGAGATAGTAATTGTTTCTTTAAAGGCAACTTGAGGCTTGCCCACATTCGCCTGGACATTGAATTCTCTTTTCATCCTGTCTATTATGATGTCAAGATGAAGCTCGCCCATTCCTGATATAAGTGTCTCTCCTGTATTGGGGTCTTTATAAACTTTAAAGGTGGGATCTTCGAGAGCAAATCTTGCAAGCGCGTTGGACAATCTTTCATGATCAGCCTTTGTTTTAGGTTCAATGGCCACAGAAATAACAGGTTCAGGGAATTTTATCGCTTCAAGAAGTATAGGATGATCAGGGTGGCACAAAGTATCACCTGTGGAAACAAATTTCAATCCTACTGTAGCAGCAATATCACCTGCAAAAACTTCCTTTATTTCTTCTCTTTTGTTTGCGTGCATTTTTAAGAGTCTTCCTATTCTTTCTTCTCTATTTTTCCTCGCATTGTAAACAGTAGCACCCGCACCCAAAAAGCCTGAATAAACTCTAAAGTAGGAAAGCTGACCCATGTAAGGATCGTTCATAATCTTGAACACAAGAGCAGAAAAAGGTTCATTATCATCTGCCCTTCTAATTTCCTTCGCATTGGTATCAGGGTTTATACCATTAACTGGAGGAATATCCAAAGGAGAAGGAAGGTAATCTACAACACCATCTAAAAGAGGTTGAACTCCTTTGTTCCTAAAAGATGCTCCGCAAAATACAGGGATCAGTTTTAGATTTATCGTTCCATTTCTCAAACCCTTTCTAAAATCCTCAGCGGTAATCTCCTCTCCTGAAAGATACTTATAAAGAACATTCTCATCCACCTCAGATACTTTCTCTATCAAAATCTCTCTCCATTTATTAACAATTGGTATATACTCCTCAGGAATTTCTCTTATATTGTAGTCTGCTCCAAGAAGATCGCTATCATAAACAATAGCTCTCATCTCCAAAAGATCTATAACACCCCTGAAATTTTCCTCTTCGCCCAGAGGAAGCTGGACAGGGACAGGATTCGCACCGAGCCTTTCTTTAATCTCTTCTATAACCTGGAAGAAATCAGCGCCCACCCTATCCATTTTATTTATAAATGAAATCCTTGGGACTCTGTATTTGTCTGCCTGTCGCCATACTGTCTCCGACTGAGGTTCCACCCCACCAACCCCACAAAAAACAATAATTGCTCCATCAAGAACTCTTAAAGATCTTTCCACCTCAGCAGTAAAATCCACATGCCCAGGAGTATCAATTATATTAATTCTATGCCCTCTCCAGAAACATGTGGTGGCAGCGGATGTTATTGTTATTCCTCTCTCTTGTTCCTGCTCCATCCAGTCCATCACAGCGGTTCCTTCATCCACCTCGCCCATTTTATAGGTTATACCCGTGTAATAAAGGATTCTTTCAGTGGTGGTTGTTTTACCAGCGTCAATATGTGCCATGATTCCTATATTCCTTGTCTTCTCTAAAGGTATAACCCTGGGCAATTTTAAACTCCTTTACCATCTATAGTGAGCAAATGCTCTGTTTGACTCTGCCATTTTGTGGGTATCTTCCCTCTTCTTAACGGCTCCGCCTTTCTTACCCACTGCATCAAGAATTTCACCAGCGAGTTTTTCTTCCATGGCTCTACCCTGTCTCCCCCTTGCAAACTTTACAATCCATCTCACAGCCAAAGAAGTCCCTCTTTCATCAGGAACCTCCACAGGAACCTGATATGTAGCGCCTCCAACTCTTCTTGATTTTGTTTCCAGTTTTGGTTTAACATTCTCCGCCGCTTTAATGAGCTGCTTGAGAGGATCTTCCTTTGTTTTTTCTGCTATTATTTTAAGAGCATTATACACTATTTTCTCTGCTTTTGATCTCTTTCCTTTCTTCATCACTGCATTTATAAATTTTGTCACCAACGTAGAGTTATAATAAGGATCCGGCTTCAATTCTCTTCTTTCCACATAACCTCTTCTCGGCATCCATCTCCTCCTTAGCTACTCTCTACGCTCTTTTTCTTTGGTTTTTTGGCACCATACTTGGATCTTCCCTGCATCCTATCCTGAACTCCCTGAGAATCGAGAGCTCCTCTTATAATGTGATACCTCACTCCTGGTAAATCCTTAACTCTTCCTCCTCTTATAAGAACCTGATGATGTTCCTGAAGGGTATGTCCTATACCGGGGATATAAGCTGTAACTTCTATACCATTAGTAAGTCTTACCCTTGCCACTTTCCTTATAGCTGAGTTCGGTTTCTTGGGTGTTGTAGTAAAAACCCTTATGCAAACACCTTTTCTCTGTGGACAACTCTGTAAAGCTGGTGATTTACTCTTCACCATTTCTTTTTTTCTTCCAAATCTAATTAACTGGTTTACAGTTGGCAAACACGCCTCCTAAAAATAAATTTTTCAGGGAGTAAGTAAGTTTTTTTATGACTCTGAAGAATCTATTGATTCTTCAGAAACTCCTCTGAAGTTTTTATTTATATCAGAAAAAAAACTCACTGTCAAGAATTGTTCTCTCAGAGACTTGAGCTTTATGAGTTTAAGTAGAAATTAAGCTTAATTTGAAAATCATCTATGGAATTTGGAAATACCCATTAGGAGGGGAAATGATATTTTGAGTATTCTATTTATATCAAAATATTTACCATGTTCTACAGCACACTTTTCAAAAATTTCAATCTTTTCATATTTCCTTGATTAATTAAGCATAGCTAAAATGGCGTTTAACATTGTGGGTGGTGGTGAGGCTCGCAAGAGCTAATTCAGGGATGTCTTGCATCTCACAAACAACCTATTATCTGACGATGCTATATCTATGCTTTCTTATAAGCTTCTAATAACTCATTCCTTGATACATTTGCCTGCCTCCGAATCGTTCTCAAAGTGAAAGCTTTTATTTTAGGATGGTTTGGCATGGTCAAGGAAGTTTTGCTTCCATCAAGATTATGACGCACCACGGGAATTTGCTATTTTCCCCGAACAATCTGGAAGACCAAAATTTTCCAATGTCTTGATTGTCCTTAGCTCTGGAGCATCCACAGAGAACTTTTTCGTCTATTTTCGACCCGGCCTCAGCAACGAATGCTTCAAGAATTGATGACCCAAACTATATCGTCTCCCTCCCAAATGTCGCGATGTGGAAACGAATTGCTGATTTCACATCTGAAGGAGCCTTTTTGTATGTATCCACTTGTGCAGCTATAAACCTTTAAGTCCAAAGGGACAAGCGACACAATCGTCGCTATGTTTTTCTACGATAATCTTGACCTGAACTATAAGGATACTTCATAGTTTGTTATCCATATTGAGCTATCTTCATTGGACTGGGGCTGATGAACTATTTCAAGTTATATAATTTTTACCCTTCGAGCTCCTAAATCTTAGCATTTATCTAAATAAAAGCCCACGCATTAAGCATCTAAGGCTAATCTGGTCTGCATGGATTTAATCTTTACTCTATCTATTTTATTCTTCCCTTTAAATCAAATGCTCCAACAATACTACAAATTTTTCCAATTGAGAATTTAATCCTATGGAAAGGAAGAACTCAAATGCAAACATTGAGACTAATTAATAAAATTTTAAATAAATTGGTAGAAATTCCGTTTTTCACTCCTTTTTAACCAGCGATGGTGGGATGCCAAAAATCCTTTTGAATGCTCTACAAAATGAAAATCGGTCACAATAGCCTGAAAGTAACGCCAATCTCTCTATTGGTTCTCCATCAATTAATTGAAAAAGAAAGTTACACATTTTTATTTTATCCTTGAATTCTTTCAAGCTAATTCCTGTAATGCTTTTGAAGGTTCGGGATAAATGGGAAGGAGAAAGGTTAAAATGCTTAGATATACCTTTTAAATTCCCATGAGAATTTTCAACAATATATTTCTGGACAAAGGCAATATTTAAAGAAGGGATATTTTCAAATAGACATTTTTCAGAGGTAATGTAATATCTTGATTCTATTATCCAATTCCTGATACTTTCCTGAACCGGTGAGAGGGTTAGAGGAGAATAAATGGAAAAAGAAAATAAAGGAGAAATTTTATGTTTCAAAGAGAAAGATCTTAAAATCCCAACAGGAATAAAGGTTTCCCTTGAAAAAGAAAAGATGTTGTTACACTCCTTAGAACAGCTAAATTCACACTCTTTAATTATGAACTCTATCTGGAAATCTTTTATAAGAGATAATAAATCCTCAATTTTTTTCAGATGAATCAGCTCAAAATCCTTGCCAAGAAGTTCCTTGAGAGTATTCTGAAATTTGCTACACTTATATAAAGCTATGGCTCTTTTAACCTCTTTCTTTTCAATTAAATATACCATCTCCTCAACTATTCTTTTTATCTCTTTCATGTGCTTCTCCTCAAAATGATTCTTCCTTTTAGAAAGAAGAATTACAACAGCTTTTCTCTCATCTATTATATTAAATGGATATCCGAGAACAGAACCAACTTCCTCATGCCTGAAAGAAAGATGAAATGGGTCCTTTTCAAGGTCATTGGATAAATAGGGCTTCATACCTTTAAGAATGATGGGAAGAATCCCACTCCTACCTTTAGCCATTTCCTCTATTTTTTGCCCTTCAGAAAACTCTCCAGCCTTTGTCATGGAAATTAGCTTTCCGTTCTTTCCAAAAAGAAGGGATAAACCAAATTCAATATTTAAAGCCCTCATTGCTCTTTTTAGATAATAGAAGAGAATGAGATCCAGCGAACCTCCCCTGAAACCTAAAATTTTGTCAAGCATATCCAACGGAAATTCAGCCATTACCCCTCCACTCTTTAATTCTCATTATTGATGAATACTAAAAATACCCCTTTTTACTATTCCTCCTTTAATATCTCAATTTTTCTACAGATAAATTATTTTAAAATATCTCTCAATATATTTTCAATTTTCTCTTTATCAGGCACAGGAATTTTTTTGATTCTTTCTTTGTTTGGGGCTGACTCATATCTAATCTTAAGATATTTGAACCAGCCTTTCTTGGTGATTTTCCAATCTTTTAGCATCTCCCAAAGAATTAATTTTCTTCTAATTATCATTCCTTGGGAACCTATAAAAACATGCCATGTTGGATAGAAGCTAAAAAAAAGAGCTAAGAAAACCAAGGGAGTAAAATTATTAGCTTTCTTAGGTTCTGAAAGTATCTGGTAAAACGCCCAAAAAATATAAACGACCAGGAAACCTAATTTTAACCAGTTGTGCCAGATTCTGATATTGAAAAGTGAATTCCATTTGTAATGAATCTCTTTGATAAGCTTTTTCTTATGCATTAAATCCACAGTATAAAAACAAAAGGAGAAAATCGTAAGCAATATGATTATTAAATAGATTAAATTTAAGTCAGTCAATCTTTGCTCCTATTTTCTATGTTTATTATCCGTCATAAAAATTTCTTTCTTCTCCATGAGTGACAAGGGGTATTTGTATTCTTTTACAATTTTGTTGGAAGTATCTATTAAAATTATTTTCGTCTCCTCTTCCGATTTTTTAAAGATACCTCGCATGTCTACAACAATTGGAAAGTTAATATTGTGAGTTTTAAATAAACCTCTCAATTTTTTTTCTAATATTTTTATGTTTTCAGAATTTCCTCCTTCCTTGAAAACTATTATCCAGATTACAGATCGTTGCATGTTTTTGGAAACAAATTCTTTACTAAAAGCTAAAAATGAATCAAGGCACAGGGAACAGAAGAAATTCGAATAATCTATTGGGATTAAAATCAACTTTTCAGGCAGTAAAAAGAACCCCTCTTCCTTCGCAGTTGAAGATGAGTAAAAGGAGAAGATAAAAAGAAAAGACAATATAATTCTATTGTAAATTGTAGAATTACGCTTCATTTAAAACTTGAAAATTATTGAACATTTCTTAAGAGTCACACCCATACCCGCTCTGCTATAAATGTTATTTTCAGAGTCGATATGGATTAAATGGGTTGTGTCCGGCAGAGTAAACCTTGTTATAAAATCTCCTTCTGGGTTTAAGAGATAAACATCTCTACTTTTATTTTCAGCAATAGAACCAGTTAAAATATAAAGATAGGCATTCCTGTCAATCTCAATATCTTTATAAATGGTATTCTCTGGGAACGCGAAGAGTCTGAATTTTGATTTCTCCATTTTAGCTTTTTCTCCCTTAAACAGTGATTTCCTCCAGATTTGATTCCCTTTCTTGTCAAGTTTTTTTATTATATCCTGATATACAAAAACAACAATGAAGTTTCTGTTTCTATCAATTTCAAATTTTGCAAGACCCAACATGTTATTACTGATCTCATCTGATACATAGTAAGGAACTTTCTCTTTAAGATTTCCATTTCGGTCATAAAAATAAATATAAAAGGTTTTCTCACTGGCAGAAAGTGTTGTCAAAGCTACAAGTTCTTCGTTTATAACTTTAAAATCAAAAACCGGAACTTTTAATGGAACTTTTCCCTTATAGTTTAAATCTACATCAAAAATTTGGATCCCAGGAATATACTGATCATTAACATACAAATTATTTTTAAAGTATCTTATCAATCGCGGTGCAAGAAATTCACCAGGACCCTGCCCCTTACCACCGCATTTTTTTAGTAATTTTCCATCTTTGCTGAACTTTTTAACATGACAATCAATAGAATCTGTCAAATAAATATTCCCGCGGAGATCGGTTGTCACTCCTGCCCATTCGTACAAAATTTCGTCCTCTATGCTCCCTATTGAAAGAATCTCTTTTAAAACTATGTTCTTTATCTCTTTTGTCTGAGAAGAAAATGGAAGAAAAAATATAATGAATACAAGCAAGAATTTCGAATCTTTAAGTTTCACTCTTTGTAATACAGAGTGCACCATGCTCCGCCTATGTTACAATATAAAATCCCCTGCCATGACCATCCATAAACCATCATGCATTCATCAAAAGCCTCCTTGCATGTCTTTGCTTCAGAAACATTTAAAAATACTCCTGTAAAAGTTGTGATAATTAGAATTAAAACCAGGAAAAAGGATGATAATTTTTTTGCCATGATTATCCCTCCTCTCATTCCATAAATTCAAGACACCATGAATATCCGACAAAGCAAAAAGCTTGCCATACAAGCCCACCAACCAAATCGTTCACCATTATTAATAGAGCAGTTACAGAGCATCTAAACAACGCATCTTCACATTCTCCAGCTTCTAAATGATTAGAAAAGAGAGAAAATAAAGTAAAGAAAATCAAAAAAGCAACTATAAAAGAGTTTCTTTTTTTAATTAATGTCACCATTCTCACCTCCTACAAAAAATTATATTCCACCTCAGATTCCTTCGTCAATTACAGAATTTGATATTTTTATGTAAAAATTTGATATTTTTGAAGGAATACTCTAATTATCTGAAATTAATAAACTGAGGACCTGAAACTGGGAGCTGTTAGACAGAAAATAAAGCGGAGGGACTTGAAATAACTTTTGTTCTATTCTTTTCCTAATGAATAAGGTTGTTATAGCCTTATTCCTCATCTTTTCCCTCTGTCCTCTGCTTATCTAAAAATAGTTTCTAATTTTATATGATGGTAAGAGGGGTGAAATCATAAGCTTATAAATCTTCCATCTTTGTCTATTATCTCCTCGACCATTTCTCAGTTAAGTCAAAAGAAATCTTGGATATAAATGATTTAAAATTGGAATCCGGAATGAAAAGACTTTTTAAGGAAGACCTTCTAGGTTAGAAGATGTTTTTCTCTCGGATTTGACTAAATTTATAAGTAGAAATTATCTGGCTCAATATTCACATTTAAAAATTGTTGGAGAAAAGATTATAGTTTAAATAGGCCGATATTTTGAAATTCCTCTTGCAAAGTGAAAAGATTGGCTACTGTATCTGATTATAAAGTCATATCAGATAAATCTCCTTATTACCCGAGGATCAAGGAATGGAAAACGAGGAAACTCTATTTGTTTTCTCTGCTTAGAATTTGGAAGCTCTATATATTCATAATTTTCATAGAATGGGATAAAAGTGAATGCACTTCTATTTTTTTATATCTCCTCTGGATTAAAATTTATTCTAAAAATCTTTTGAAAATCATATACATTTGTGATATAAAATCCTTGAATTTATTTTTGAGGAGATTGAAAATGGAGGAAATTTTCACTGAAAAAGAAATAAGGTCTTATGCTCCATCATCTGGGAAACTAATTTGTTCCTTAAAGGTTAGTTCAGAAGAGGAGATTGATTTAGCCTTTTATAATGCAGAAAGAGCTTTCAAAATTTGGAAAAAATTTCCTATCGAAAAGAGAATCTCAATAGTTAAGAAAGCGGGAGAGATAATTTTTAATCAACGAGCAGAAATTGCAGAAATGATAACTGAAGAGACTGGAAAACCATTAATGGAAGCTTTTCTCAGTGATGTCCTGGCAACTCTTGACTGTATTTCTTATTACTGTAAAAATTCAAGAAAAATTCTGCGTCCGCAGAAATTGCGTTTCTCACAACCCTTTTTATGGGGTAAAAAAGTATGGGTAGAATACGAACCTCTTGGCGTGATCGCAGTAATTTCGCCGTGGAATTTCCCTTTCGCTATTCCTATGAGCATTATTGTTCCGCTTCTCATTGGAGGAAATACAGTGCTTTTCAAACCCTCTGAATATTCCTCTTTTACAGGCAGAAAAATAAACGAGATTTTTTATGAAGCAGGCCTTCCTAAAGAAGTTTTGCAAACGCTTTATGGCGACGGAAATGTGGGAGCAAATATTATAAAAAAACCTGTGAAGAAAGTCTTTTTTACGGGTAGCTCTTTGACCGGGAAAAAAATAATGAAAGAATGTGCTGATTCTATTAAACCAGTAGTTTTGGAACTCGGAGGAAAAGATCCAATGATTATTTTAAAAGACGCAAACCTCGAAATTGCGGTGGAGGGAGCAATTTGGGGCAGTCTTTTCAACTGTGGTCAAACCTGTTCTTCTGTGGAAAGAATACTTGTAGAAGAGATTTATGAAAAATTTAAAGAAATGCTTTTGCAGAGAATAGAAAAATTCAAAAAAGATGATATTGGACCTGTCCAAAACCAAGCGCAATTAAACAAAATAAAAGAACATCTTGATGATTCTCTTAAAAAGGGCGCAAAAATTTTAAAAAAGATTGAAATAGAAAAAGGAAGCCTTAATTTTGAGCCTATAATCCTTGAAAATCTTGATTCATCTATGAAATGCTGGACTGAAGAGACATTCGGACCCATTATAAAGTTGATCCCCTTTAAAGACATAAATGAAGCCATTGAGATAGCAAACTCTCCTCCTTTCGGTCTCGGCGCCAGTATCTGGAGCAGAAATATTGAACTTGCTAAAAAGATAGCAAATGAGATAGAAGCTGGTATTGTGTGGATAAACAACTTAATATATTCTTACAATGCCATGCAGTGCCCTTGGGGAGGAGTTAAAGAGAGTGGAATAGGAAGGGTTCACGGGAAATGGGGGCTTCTGGAAGGAGTGAATCCAAAATTGATTTGTGCGGACATAAAAACAAAGAGAGAATTCTGGTGGTTTCCTTATGAGAAGGGTAAATTGGAAATTCTTAAAAGTGGGATTACCTTCTTGTTCGGGAAGAAAATTTTTGAAAGAATCAGAGCAATTCCTGCTTTATTTAAATGGTTTTTCCTCTGGAGATAGGAAGGGATGGAGAAACCAATTGTAGTGATAAGAAAATGTGAAGCCTATAACAGAGAGAAGCTCACCAAAATATTCCTGGAGGGAATAGAGATTCTAAATTTGAAGGATAGAATAAAAGAGAATATAACAATAAAGCCCAATGTGGTTTTAGCTCACCCCAAGGTGGCACCATCTGCTTATACCAGACCCGAGTTTCTTGATGCTTTACTTTGTGCTCTTGAAAAAATAAATTCACACCCTCATTCTTTCTTCATCGTTGAAAATTCAGGAACAGGAGTCCCTACATCAAAAATGTTTAAAAGGGCAGGATATAACAATTTGAAAAAGATCCACAGAATTCAACTCAAACCTTACGAGGAATCAAGTAAAATAAAAGTAAAACTTCAAAAGGGCAAAGTTCATTCGGAAATAAATGTCCAAAAGGAGATTGTGGAGAGGGATTTTCTTATTTATGCCCCAAAACTCAAAAGCAATGTTCTATCCCATGGTCTAACCGCATCTATAAAACTAAATATTGGTATTCTTGGAGATAAAGAAAGGATGTTATTTCATGATTTCAGACTTCATGAGAAAATGGTCGACCTTCTTGAGGTGGGTTATCCTGATTTCATAGCTACAGATGCCATAGAGATAGCCATGGGAGGGAATCAGATGACAGAACATTCTCTGGATTTGGGAGTGGTGATAATGTCTTCTCACCCTTTATCTCATGATGTTGTTTGTGCCCATATTCTGAATATTAATCCTGAGAATATCTTGGCTCTTACGGAAGCTTCTTTAAGAGGTTATGGCTCACTAAAAATAGAGGATATTAAAATAGATACAGATATAAAACTGGAGGAATTGAAGGAAAGAACTGCAACCAGGGGAACAGGGTTTTTAAAAGTGGATGTTTTAGACTCACCGGTAAAAGTTGTTTCAGGTGAATCATATTGCTACGGAGGGTGCAACGGAATCATGCTGGACTGGCTATACATGTTAAAGGACAGAGCGCCTCAAAGTTTCAAGAGAAAGAGAGATATCACAGTTATAATTGGAAGGTTCAAAGGAGAGGTTGAATCAAAGAAAGTTATTCTTTTAGGTGATTGCACAGAGGTTGAAGGAATTCTAAAAGCAAAGAAGATTTTTAAAATAAAAGGTTGTCCAGTAAAACATAAAGACATAATTCTTCATTTCTTTTTGAAAACATTTATTAGAGCACCTTTATTGAGACCCGAGCTCCTCATGGATGCATATCCGCTTCTTTGGTGGAGTCATTTCAAGGGATGGATTAAGGAGAGATTGAAAATTTAACGGGTTTTATTATAGCACATTTCATCTATTCTCAACATCACACCCTCAGTGAGAAAGGCTTTTTATGAGAATTTTGATTTTTGTCCCAATTTATCCATTAACTTGAAAAATTCCAAGTTATGTTTTATTATTAAAATGGAAATTGAAAAAGCTCTTTGAAAAATTTATTTAACTTTGTTATATTCAATGGGGGCGAAAAGGGCTCGACAGAGGCACTGAAAAGATGGGCAGCATGCCGAGATCCCGTTCCTCTCGTTAATAAGGGCGGAAAAAATTAAGTGCAAACTCTTACGCTCTCGCTGCCTAAGTGAATAGGTAGCCATCTTTAAAGCTTTCTCCCACGGGGCTTTAAAGGTGTGAGAAAGTGGGATAGAACTGACAGTTGCTCTCGCTGTCATGTTCGAAAATTAAGAGAACTTTCCCTCTTTCCATTTGCTCTTTTGGGAAGGAGGGGAGATTAAAAAAAGAGCTAAGCATGTAGAATCCATCAATAGGTGTTTCTGGACGCGGGTTCGATTCCCGCCGCCTCCACCAATAACCTTTATCAAAAATTAGAAAATTATCTATATACATATATAACATTTCAATTTATAAGTTCTATTTTTTTATTGATATACAAGTTCATTTGTAATAAGATTATCTTCTAAAAGGATGAGAGGATGCGAGAGTATAATCCGAAGGATATAGAAAGTAAATGGCAAAGGGTCTGGGAGGAAAAAGGAGTTTTCGAAGTTAATGAAGACAAAAAAAAGAAGAAGTATTACTGCCTGGAAATGTTCCCCTATCCATCTGGAAGAATTCATATGGGACATGTAAGAAATTACACTATAGGGGATGTAGTAGCAAGATTTTGGAGAATGAAGGGCTTCAATGTTCTCCATCCCATGGGCTGGGACGCCTTCGGTCTACCTGCTGAAAATGCTGCTATTAAATATGGTTACCATCCAAAAGTCTGGACAGAGGAAAATATTAAATACATGAAGCTCCAGATGACAAAGATGGGTTTCAGCTATTGTTGGAAAAGGGAAGTAAATACCTCCGCACCTGAGTATTACAGGTGGAACCAGTGGATTTTTATAAAGATGTTTGAAAAAGGTCTTGCTTACAAAAAAAATTCCCTTGTGAATTGGTGCCCGGGTTGCAAAACCGTTCTCGCTAATGAACAGGTGATCAGCGGAAAATGCTGGAGATGTGATGCAGATGTGGAGCTAAAAGAGCTGGAGCAATGGTTTTTAAAGACTACACATTATGCTGAGGATTTACTTAAAGACCACGAACTTCTCAAAGACTGGCCTGAAAATGTAATACTCATGCAGAAAAACTGGATAGGAATGTCTGAGGGGGCTTACATAGATTTTCCTGTTTTAGAATCCGGCGAAAAGATCAAAGTCTTCACCACGAGAATAGACACTATCTATGGTGCCACATTCATGGTCCTTTCTCCTCAACATCCCTTGATTTCCCATTTGATCCAGAACCTTAAAGAGAAGGATAATATCCAAAAATGGCTGGAAAAAGCTAAAAAAGAGACCTATATGAGCAGAACTGAAAATTTCGAGAAAGAGGGGCTTTTTACAGGAAGATTCGCCTTGAATCCCTTTACAAATTCGAAAATTCCCATCTGGGTTGCAAATTATGTTCTTATGGAGTATGGGACGGGTGCTATCATGGCAGTTCCAGCTCATGACTCGAGAGATTATGAGTTTGCTAAGAAATACCGTCTTGAAATTAAAGATGTTATCAGGCCTGAAAAAGAGATTTCTAAGATGGAAGTCTTTGAAGACGACGGCATTCTAATTAACTCAGGAGAATTTAGCGGTCTTTCTTCAGAAGAAGCTCGAAAAAGAATGACAGAATTTGTGGAGAGAAAAGGTATAGGAAAGGGAGTGGTTCTTTACAGATTGAAAGATTGGGGAATTTCTCGCCAAAGATACTGGGGAACTCCCATACCTATAATTAACTGCGAGAGTTGCGGTTTGGTTCCTGTTCCATATGAAGATTTGCCTGTGAGACTTCCTGAAAATATCGAAATAAAAGGAATAGGAGGAAATCCTCTCGAAAAATGTGAAGATTTTGTCAATACAGTTTGTCCAAAATGTAAAAGAAGAGCGAGAAGAGAAACCGATACCATGGACACATTCTTTGACTCCTCATGGTATTTTTTAAGGTATACCTCCCCTGAGGAGGAAAATCTTCCTTTCTCCCCTGAAAAAGCTTCTTACTGGATGCCTACTGACATTTACATAGGAGGAGTGGAACATGCCATTCTTCATCTTATTTATTCAAGATTCTTCACCAAATTTCTTAGAGATATTGGGCTCGTAAATGTTAAAGAGCCTTTTCCCAGACTTCTAACCCAAGGGATGGTCACTCTTGGAGGATCCGCTATGTCAAAGTCCAAGGGAAACATAGTTGATCCTGACGATATAATAGAGAAATACGGAGCAGATACCCTAAGGCTTTTTATACTTTTTGCAGCTCCTCCCGACAAGGATCTGGAATGGTCAGATAAAGGTATAGAGGGTTGCTATAGATTTATAAACAGAGTTTGGAAGCTAATTACTGAAAACTGGGAGAAGGTTAAAGATGATAAAGTTGAGAAAATTAAGGAGAAAAATAATAAAATTTCTAAGAGAACTCACCAGCTAATTAAAAGAATAACAGTGAATCTTCAAAAAAGAATGCATTTAAACACCGCCATCTCCAGCCTTATGGAGTATGTAAATTTTCTTTATCAAAACAAAGAGGAATGTCTCAAAAAGATGGATGGCAGAGCTACTCTCAGAGAAGCCTTTGTAAATCTTGTGAAACTTCTTTCTCCCTTTACACCTCATTTAAGCGAGGAACTCTGGGAGATAATGGGAGAAGGAGAAATTCTCTCTGTATCAGATTGGCCAAAATGGGATGAAGAATTAGCTAAGGAGGAAAAAGTGACAGTAATAGTTCAGATAAATGGGAGGGTAAGAGGAAGATTAACTCTACCCACTGGTTCGAGCGAGGAGGAGGTTATCGAAGAGGTGTTTAAGGACTCGAAAATCCGTTTTTATCTGGAAAAGAAAAAAATTCTGAAAAAGGTCTGGGTTCAGGATAAAATAATAAGTTTTCATGTGGAATAATAAAAAATGAAAAGAACCATTAATATGAAAAATTTCAATATTTTAATATTCCTTATCTTGATTTTATTCGCTGGATGCGGATATACCCTTGTAGGAACTGGGAAACACCTTCCTCCAGGGATAAAGACTATAGCGATCCCTGTTTTTAAGAACAAAACCCAGAGGTTGGAGATAGAAAAAATAATAACTTCAGCCATAGTGCAGGAGTTAATAAGAAGGGGTTTGAAGATCACTGAAAGCGAGTTGGCTTCGGATGCTATTTTAAAAGGAGAGGTTATATCTTTTAATACATATCCTACTGCCTTTTCCACCACTGATTCGAGAGCCACAAAATATGGAATGGTAACTGTGATAAGAGTGAGCCTCATTTCCTCGAAGGGAGATGAGATTTACCCTGAAACAGAGATTAGATTTACAGATGAATACAGTCTGGGTGATGGAGTGGATTTTTACTCCATAGAGACTGAAAGACTTGCAAAACTTTCGGAGCAGATTGCCAAGAATGTAGCTTCTTTAATTCTTGAGGGTTTTTAAATTGAATTTTCTTAATGCAAGAAATCTAATTAGGAAAGGTGAGATCAGTCCTGTAAATTATTTTTATGGAAGAGAAAAAATTCTTGCGGAGATTCTTACAGAAGAAATAACCAAAAAGAAGATCCCCTCTGAGGAGATACCTTCTTCGGTTTATAAATTTGATTTAGCAGAGAGTGGATGGGAGAATATTACAAATCTTCTTTCCACCCCATCTATATTCTCCACCACTAAATTAGTAATTGTGAAAACTGATTCAAAAGTTGAGAACAGAATTCCCAAGGACATTGATCAACTAAAGGATTATCTTTCCTCTCCCACTCAATTAGAAAAAAGAATAAAACAGCTAAACGTAAATCTTTCAAAAAAAGAAATCTCCTCTTACCCACAATTGATAAAAAAAGTCAGAGATTTGATTTTTGAGCTTTCCCAGTTGAAAAATTATCTCTTATCTCCTTCCCCTCACTCCATATTGGTGGTGATAGCTGAAAAAGAAGAGAGCGAACTTCTCAAAATTTTCAAAGATTTTCCCTCCTGTTTCATTTTAAAGTTATCTCCTCTGAGTGAATTTGAGCTGGAGATAATCATAGAAGAGATTTTTAGAGAGAATGGAAAAATTATCTCCCCTTCTGCTATGAAGATTTTGGTGGAGGAAGCTCAAGAGGATCTTTCGCTCGCCCTCAATGATATAAAGAAAATTTTGCTATATACTCTGGATAAAAAGGAGATCGAGAGAGAGGACATAGAGAAACTCTCGAGTTTTACAAAAACATATAAAATTGACCATCTTCTCAGAGCAATGGAAGAGAGAAATGAGGCAAAGGCTTTTGATATGCTTGAAGAGCTTCTCGAAATCTTTGAACCTGTTCTATTTCTCGCAGTTGTCTCAAAAAGGTTCTGTAACCGTTATTATTTCCTTCTAAGAGAATACGAAAAAAGAATTAATGGAAAAATCCCCTGGAATAGAGATTATTCAAATGAAATAAGAAAACTTGAGGCTACTTTAAAAACTATTTTTGAGACAGACATTAAAATAAAGACCCATCCTTTTAATAAAGGAATTCTCGAGGAGCTGATTTGCAGGATAATGAAAAATGAGAGATTACTGGGAAATAAGGAGATTTAACTGCTTCGTCAAACGAGATTTGTATCTGGAACCAGTATTCTCATGTATTGTCCCTTTTTTAACAGAACGATCTATCAAGGAAAAAGTTTCCTTGCTCAGTTTTATTGCGAGTTCCACATTTTTCTCTTCTATAGCCTCTCTCAATTTTTTAATGGCTGTCCTTAGTCTCGACTTATTTGTCTTATTAATTAGTCTTCTCCTCTTGTTTTTCCTCTGCTGCTTGAGGACAGATCTGCTTTTCTTTGCCATAAATTCCTCCTCAAATTCTCTATTTATAATTTATTTCTCAAAAAATGTCAAACCTCGGGTTCATATGTAATGAATAGCCAAAAAACGGGGATTCTTAAATCCACATTTTCCATCTCATTTTTCACAATTATAAGCAGAATTCTCGGATATTTTAGAGATATGCTTCAGGCTTTTTATCTTGGAGCTGGTTTTTACTCTGATGCATTTACCATTGCATATAGAATCCCCAATCTTTTAAGAAGAGTCTTAGGAGAGGGGGGGATGTCTGCCAGCTTTATTCCTGTATTTTCAGAGGTAAGAAAGAAAAAGGAGGAGGAGAAGGCGTGGCAATTTGCAGGCATATTTTTCTGGGACATGGTAGTAATTGTGGGAATAATCACAGTCCTGGGAATAATTTTCTCTCCTATCCTTGTAAGACTCATTGCAGGAGGATTTGGAGATATACCAGGAAAACTTGAGCTAACCATCCATCTTAACAGAATAATTTTCCCTTTCATATTTTTCATATCTCTAACATCCATTGCCATGGCAATATTGAACTCTTTCGGAAAATTCTCTCTTCCAGCTGCTACTCCAATTTTTTATAATATAACCATCATCTCCATTGTTCTAATCTTCGCAAGATCTGTAAATAACAAGGCAGTGGTGTTTGCGATCGGAGTTGTTCTTGGCGGATTTTCCCAATTCTTCTCTCAGGTTCCTCTCTTATTGAAAATTGGAATGAGATTCAAACCGGACATTTCCTTCAAAGATGAAGACATAAGGAAAATTGGAAAGCTAATTTTTCCAGTAATAATTGGAGCTAGTGCCATTCAAATACAAATTCTTATCGGTTCATACATAGCTTCCACCCTCCTTCCAGAAGGCTCTGTCTCTTACCTCTACTATGCTGATAGGGTAATGGAACTCACCCTGGGTGTTTTCTCTGTTGCTCTTGCCACAGTTCTTCTGCCCTTACTTTCGGATCTGGCTGCATCCCGAGAAACTGAAAAGATGAAGGAAACCATCAGATTTTCAATCAAATTAACTGCATTCTTGACAATTCCTGCTGCCACTGGCTTGATCGCTTTATCAGATTTGATTATAAATGTCCTTTTTCAAAGAGGAGCCTTTTCCTTTTCATCCACAAAAAACACCGCTTTTGCCCTTTGTTTTTATGCTATTGGACTACCATCTTTCGCAGCTGTGAAATTACTTTTGCAGGTCTTCTTTTCCATGAAGGATACCGCAACACCAGTTAAAATTGGTATTGTCGCCATATTGATTGATATCGCAGGTTCTCTTATTCTCATAAAATTTCTCTCCCATGGAGGAATAGCTTTGGCTCTTTCCCTCGCAGGATTAGCAAATATGCTCCTTCTTTGGATTTTCATGGAAAAGAAAATAGGAAAAATAATTACCCGGAATCTCGCTAAAGATGTTGTAAAAATAGCCTTTAGTTCCGCAATAATGGGGTTCATTCTTTATTATTTTAAAAACAGAATGTCTTTCTTCCCTTACATTTTTACTCTGAGAATGGGAATTCTTTTTTTCATGATAGGAGCTGGTATAATAATTTACTTAATTTTTTCTCTTCTTTTCTTTAGAAAATCATTAATGGAAAATTTTAAAATGATAAGGAAGAGAAGATGAAAGTAGTTGTTCAGAGAGTGAAAGAATCTTATGTAAAAGTAAAAGATAGAATTGTTGGTAAAATTGGCAAAGGACTGCTTCTCCTTGTAGGCATAGAGAAAGGAGATAACGAAAATATCCTGAATTACATGGCAGATAAAATAGTGAACCTTAGAATCTTTGCTGATCAAAATGACAGGATGAATCTGAGCGTCATGGATGTAAAAGGCGAGATCCTCGCTGTTTCTCAATTCACTCTTGCTGGCTCTGTGGAGAAAGGAAGAAGACCAAGCTTTGACAACGCGGAGACACCGGAAAGAGCGGAGATTCTCTTTAACAAATTCGTTGAAATTCTGAAAAGCAAGGGGGTTCTTGTTGAGAAAGGGGAATTTGGAGCAATGATGGAAGTTTATCTGATAAATGATGGCCCTGTAACATTTATACTGGAGAGAAAGAATTGAATTATTAAAGGGTTTAAATGAAAAAGCGAATCACTCTACAGAGATAAAAAAGAAATATTTTGTATCTTCAGAATTTCACAGGATATTTAATTCCTGATGCAGTGTTAAAAAGAACAATTTTTTCTTCAGGATTCATCCAGCCCATTTTTAGAAGTTTCTCCAGAGCTGAAAGAGTGGCTCCGCCCTCAGGACATGCAAAGATCCCTTCGAGATAACCTAATTTCTTTTGAGCTGAAATAATTTCTTCATCATCAACAGCTACAGCAATGCCATTACTTTCCCTTAAAACCCTTAGTATCAAAAAATCGCCCACTGCAGAGGGAACTCTTAAACCGAGTGCGATTGTCTGAGCTTTCTCCCATGGCTTTGCAAAATCTTCTCCGCTTTCAAAAGCTTTTACAATAGGAGCACAACCCGAACTCTGAACTGAAACCATCCTTGGGAATTTACCTTTTATCCATCCAAGCTCCTCAATCTCTTTAAATGCTTTCCACATACCCACAAGTCCTGTGCCCCCTCCTGTGGGATATATAATAACATCTGGCAATTCCCATTGGAATTGTTCAGCGAGCTCAAACCCCATGGTTTTCTTTCCCTCAAGCCTGTAAGGTTCTTTAAGAGTGGAAAGGTCAAACCAGTCATTTTTCTCCAAGTCTCTTCTCGCCTCTCTTCCACAATCGGAAATATCTCCTTTCACAAGTTTCACATCAGCTCCAGTTGCCCTACATTCAAGGATAAAGGACTCTGGAATATCCTCTGGCATGTAAATATGGGCTTTGATGTTAGCGCAAGCACAATAAGCAGATGTGGCACTTCCTGCATTTCCTGCTGAAGGTATAACAACTTCCTTAATCCTTAGCTCCTTGGCTTTTGAAATAGCAGAAGAGAGTCCCCTCGCTTTAAAGGAACCTGTGGGATTAAGACTCTCGTCTTTGATGAAGATATTGGAAATCTTTAGTTCTTCTCCGAGTCTCTTAGCAGGAATAAGAGGGGTTAATCCTTCTCCAAGACTAACAATATTGTCTTCTTTTAAAACAGGTAGCAACTTCTTATATCTCCACATGGAACGGAGCGGCTCTAAAACCTGTGATGGCTTTTTCCCCTTTATTTTTCTAAAATCATATCTCACGAGCAGAGGCCTCAAACATTGCGGACAAAGATTCTGGGGCTTATCAAAATCATAGCTCCTTCCACATAGGGAGCACTCAAGATGGGTTATATAGTTCATTTTGCTTCTCCTAAAATGTTATTTTATCTATGCTAAAATCATTATGCAAAACAAATTTGTAGATGAGTAATTATTTAGACAAATTTTCTCAGATGATGTAATATTCTTTATAATGCAAAAAATTCCAAAGTTTGATTTCAGAGAAACCACGAGACTTCTTTTTGGTGCAGCATTTCTTATGGCAACATCTGCAATAGGTCCTGGCTTTCTCACTCAAACTGCTGTTTTCACAGAGAAATTCAAAAAAGATTTTGCTTTTATAATTATTGCCTCTGTGCTCTTAGACATTGGAATTCAGTTAAATTTGTGGAGAATCATATGTGTTTCAGGGAAAAGAGGACAGGAGCTCGCTGACACGCTTTTTAAGGGGTTGGGAGTATTCATAACTATTCTCGTAGTCCTCGGAGGTCTCATTTTCAACATAGGAAATTTTGCAGGATGTGGTCTTGGGATAAACGCTCTTATGGGTTTGGAAGTAAGATCAGGAGTGGCTCTATCCATGATAGTAGCAATAATCTTGTTCCTCTCAAAGCAGTATGGAAAGAGAATGGATATTTTTGCCACAGCTCTGGGGTCCACCATGATAACTCTCACCCTTTATGTCATTTTTAAATCTCCTCCCCCCTTGGAAGAAACAATAAAAGGAGCTATTATGCCTTCTCAGGTCTCCTTTCTTGCTCTTGTAACTCTTATAGGAGGAACTGTGGGTGGATACATATCCTTCTCTGGTGCCCACAGGCTTCTCGATGCTGGATTAAAGGGAGTGGAGAATGTAAAGAGGATTTCCAGAGCTTCAGTTACTGGAATACTGATTACAGGAGTCATGAGAACGATTCTCTTCCTGGCTGTCTTCGGTGTAGTGGCAAAAGGACATGTTCTTGATCCCCAAAATCCTCCTGCTTCAGCTTTCTTTCATGGCGCAGGAGTGATAGGATACAGAATTTTCGGTTTTATTCTCTGGTCAGCTGCCATCACATCAGTTGTTGGATGCTCCTATACATCTATCTCCTTTTTGAGAGGGACATTTATCAAAAAGGACAACCCTGTTTTAATACTAATCTTCATATTCATTTCTGCTTTATCCTTTCTATTGATAGGAAAACCTGTTTCTCTTCTCATCCTCGCAGGAGCTTTGAATGGGATGATACCTCCCGTATCTCTGGGAATAATTCTGATTATAAGCAGAAGGAAATATCTTTTCCCCGGCTACTCCCATCCAAGATGGATTTTCATTTATGGAGTTCTTTCATGGGTTTTCATATTAATTGCTGGCTGGAAAGCATTGGAAAACATCGGTTCAATTTTTAAATGAACAAACATGCCCTTGACTTTAATATTTTAATTTTTAAATTTTAAATATTTGAAGGAGGTTTTCCATGCTTAAAAAAATTCCCATATTTATTTTCTTAATTTTCTTAATTAACCTGCCCTCTATCTCTGCCTTACCTGAAAAGTTTTTAAGGCTAATAGAAAAGGGTGAGTTCACCCTTGCCCAGAAGCTTATGAAGCTCGAAATCGCTGAGAACCCCAATCTTTCTGAAATGGAGAAGCTCGAAATTTCCTTTGAAATAGAACGGCTTGAAAGAATTAAGAAGGAGTTTTACAAAGATAAAGAGGATATTTTAAATTACATAAAAAATTACATTCCTGATGTTAGGGATGAGGATATAGAAAATTGGGAGAAGGAAAAAAAGCTCGAATTCATGATAATAGATGGAGAAAAGAAATACTTTGAAATGGCTGCAAGGAATCTTTTCCTTATCGATGAAAAATTACGGAAAATAAAGGAAGAAAAGGACAGAAAGAACGGTCTTTTAAAACCTCCATCTTTCAGCAGGATTAAGGATGTCGAAGAAACAATAAAAATTGCAAAAAAGGAAAGTAAAAATTTTATAAAACCAGTCAGGGTAAGGATCACTTATTCGGTATTTTTAAAGGAGAATGTTGTCCCGAAAGGAAAAGTAATAAGATGCTGGTTGCCTTTCCCACGGGAAAAAAAGGGAAGACAGGAAAATATAAAATTAATTTCCACTGAACCAAAAAAATACATTCTTTCAAAGAACGAAGATTCTCATCACAGATCTTTATATATGGAGAAGGTTTCGAAAGAGAATGAAAAGACTGAATTCTCTGCGGTTTTTGAATTTACCTCCTACGCTTTCTGGAGGAAGATAAATCCTGACGAGGTAAGACCTTTGAAAATCACTGAAGAGTTAAGGCAATTTATTGAAGAGAGACCACCGCACATAGTATTTACCGATGAACTCAGGTCTCTTTCAAAAAAAATTGTAGGAGAGGAGAAGAACCCTTATTTGATTGCACGAAAAATATTCAAATGGATTCATGAGAATATTCCATGGGCTTCTGCCCGTGATTACTCCACAATTACCAACATAAGCTCTTACTGTTACGAAAACAGGCATGGTGATTGCGGAATTCAGACCCTTCTCTTTATAACCCTTTGCAGAATAAACGGAATACCAGCAAGGTGGGAATCTGGTTGGACAACAACTCCAGGAGGGCTTGAGAACATGCATGACTGGGGAGAATTTTATCTTGAACCTTACGGCTGGCTCCCTGTGGATCAGAGTTACGGCTTAATGGAATCTGAGACCGACGAGGTGAAATGGTTTTATTTGGGAGGAATAGACAGCTGGCGTTTGATTGTAAATAATGACTATTCGAGGGAACTCTATCCTGCAAAAATTTATCCTCGATCTGATACCGTTGATTTCCAAAGGGGAGAGCTGGAATGGGAAGGAGGGAATCTTTATTACGACAAATGGAACTGGAAATATAAAGTGGAAATAATTAAGTGATTATTAATGGAGACCTGTTCTTTATCTCCTATCCTTAAAATTTCTCCATCTTTTCCATTCTCTTCCAGTTGAATCAGATTTAGAGGAAAGGATTCGAAGAGGAGACATAGAAAAAATTCACCCATGAATATTTTACCCTTTCTGGCACATAATTATGATCAATCAGATATGTTTCAAGGAAAATTCATACGAACTATTACGACTCTTGACAACTTGTGGGTAGTATATTATAAATTTTAAGGATTTCGGAAAAGCTAAACTATTACAACATGAGGGAAGTTTTTAATTCAGAAAATGCTGGGGACTCCACCAGAAATCTGATAGCCAAGACATTACTGCTATACTCCAAAAATTCGTCAAAAAGCGAAAAAGTTCTCCTATGAACGAGTCATCAAAAATTGTGCATAATTAGGATTAAAAAATAAAAAAATACAAAAAGAATTACTGATATGAGGGACTGAGTATGTCCTTAAGCGAAGCAGACACAAAAGCAAAACTCATTGACCCTGTTCTTCACCAGCGCGGATGGACAGAGGACCTTATCCGACGTGAAGAAACAGAGCGTGGAATCGAGATTATAGATGGTAAACCAAGACGAAGAGAGCAGGGAAGAATAGACTATCTTCTGCGGGTGCGAGTAAACATTAGTAGCCAACCAGTGGCAATTGCCTTAATTGAAGCAAAACGTAGCGATGACCCACCTGATAAAGGTCTTGAGCAGGCAAAGAAATATGCCCGGCTTAATCATGTGCCCTTTGTATATTCTTCCAATGGTTATCA